>ERZ795048.249-NODE-249-length-60277-cov-393.210206_pt1 | contig 60277 bp, 51 predicted proteins | sample MGYA00375132_ERZ795048 | MGnify/ENA primary metagenome ERZ795048 (study PRJEB30177, sample SAMN05720225) | activated sludge metagenome | isolation source: Anaerobic digester | place: Hong Kong | collected 2014-12-17 ...
ATGGCTCTCACCTCCGGGATAATTATAACCTACAACGGAGCTAAGAGGGAGTTCCTTGGGAAGTAGCGGTTTTAGCGAAATGTACATCCATTATTAGCTGCAATTTTACTTAGAAACGGTTTTCAGTAACTTGTTGACTGAAGGACAAGAATCCACCAAGAAATTGGATGATATTGAATGAACGATGTATTAAACGCAATTGATATTTATTGGGCGGGCATGACACAGTGCGCGTTCTGTTGTTAGATCAAAAATATGATTCCGATAATTGGAGAGAGTGATTGTGCCTCCCTGAGCTTGCATAAACGGAACTCTTTGCCGATAGCTTAACCCGATTAATCTGTAAAGAAGTTATAATCTGTAGTGATCAACAGTTAGGAGTGATTCTATGTGTTCAGAAAGAAGAAAGTTTGTCGTTATTCTTGCTCTCTTTTTTTCCACATTTGCTTTTTCGCTTACTATCTGCATCGACCCCGGTCATCAGAAAGAAGCGGACCTGACTCTTGAACCTATAGCTCCAGGTTCGGAAATGACTAAGGCAAGGGTTTCCACTGGGACACGCGGATCCTCGACCGGTATTCCAGAATACGTTTTTAATTTGGAGTTCTCTTTCATGTTGAGGGATAGGCTTCTTCAGGAAGGGTATGAAGTTGTCATGACCAGAGATAGTCACGATGTCAACATAAGCAATGTTGAAAGGGCGAAGATAGCAAACGAGGCGAATGCCGATCTTTGTATTCGAGTCCATGCTGACTATAGCTCCGATAGCAGCCTCAAAGGATTCATGTTACTAATTCCATCTGAAACCTCTGCTCAAAGTCCATTGATCTATTCGGACAGCAAAAAGGCCGCGGAAAAGATCATGGCAAGTCTATTGCAGATCGATGGTATAGATTCACTTGGAATTAGGCCACGCGACGATATTACTGGATTCAACTGGTCAGAAGTTCCCGTACTAATCTTCGAAGCGGGCTTTATGTCAAATCCCGAAGAAGATGTCCTTCTCTCTACCAGAGATTACAGGGAAAAGCTCGTGGAAGCTCTCGTCACAGGAATTGAGGATTACTTTCTGACGAAGTAATGTGATTCAAAGGTCGAACAGAAAGGATCTTTTGTCATGGTTCTTTTCTGGTTGTTCCTCAATAAATAAAAATTGCTGCCCTTTTCGAGGGCAGCGAAGCGGTCTGAGGGTTACTTCAGCAATTAGATTATACAACTTTCTTCTCGATATTCCAAATCAAAGCCACTCCTGAAATCATCTTTCACCTCTTGACAGACATCTACTTTTCTTTTTCCATTGTTTGAGCAGCTTCCTTCATCTTTCTATGAAGGTGATCGATGTCTCTTGGGAAAGCTAATGCTGCAGTAAGCAGTATCAGCCCGCAAGGCAGCCAGAATAGAGCGGAAACATTCATAGCAACTCCAAGAGATCCTACTGCCGTGGCTAGAGTTCCAGCAAAGAACTGTCCAAATCCCGTTCCAAGAGAATCTGTCAAGTTAAAAATCGAGAATATCCTTCCTCTGTTCTCAGGAGGATTGACATTCATCAGCATAGTCTTCATGTTTGGTCCTGTCATTGAAGCGGAGGCTGCGGCTACCATGCCCAGGGCTCCCAGCATCACAAATCCGCCTGCTCCCTCGATAGGTGGGAAGTTCAGAGCCAATAGAGCAACAAATGTCCCTATGACAGTCATTATCCCGCTGAAGAGCGGCATGTAGGCAGGTTTCTTCTTGTAAAGCAAACCGCCGATGAGACCACCGAAGAATATCCCGAGTACGTTTCCGACTCCGAAGAAAATGAATATTAACGTGGCCGATTCCTTTGAAAGATTCTTAGAGGTTTCGAAGAAGTTTACAAGGTAGTACGGTATTGCTCCCCAGGGAATCGTTCCAAGAATTCCCTGAATGAAGAGAATGAGATTGGTCTTCACCTTGAAGAGATTCTTGTAGTCAGACAGTCTGACTTTTCCAATGTAGTTTATCCCTTGATCCACGAGTTCGCCGACTGCAACTTCGGCGGCTCCTCTTTTTGGTTCTTCGGCAAATGCAAAGAATAGAAATGCTAGAACAATGTTTGGAAGAGATACGATGATGAACGGTGTTCTCCAGCCAAGTGATGTTCCTGTGAATCCGGCGATTACCATTCCCACAATGGCTCCAAGGGAAATTGCCGTAGAAAGAAAGGAATTGACCTTTGCTCTCTGAGACTCTTTGAAAGCATCTCCGGCGTAAGAAAAAACGACTGGGAAGAGCGCTCCTACGCCTATACCAGTTAGGGCCCTTGCAAGAAAGAGCTGCGGAAAAGTCTGTACGAAGGCGGAGAGGAAACAGGGTATTTCACCGACTAGAACACTGAAAAGAAGCAGAAGCTTTCTGCTGTACTTGTCTGCCAGAAAACCCCAGAGAAGAGAAATCAGTGCGCCCACTATAGTGAAAGAACCTTGTATAAGGCCGATATCTGCCTTAGTTATTCCGAATTCCGCCTCGATTTCGCCGATGTTGGGAGACATCACCATCTGATCAGCATTAAGAAAGACCATCATGAAGAGCAAAAGAAAGAGGACAAAAGCTGCCTTTCCCTTTTTCATCTGCATCACCCCGATTTAATGAAGTTCGTCTTTGAGGTTAGTAAACTCCTGTATCATGGAATCTTTGTCTCTCCATTTTTCTCTAACTTTGACAAACAAATCCAGGAAAATCTTTTGATCGAAAATATACTCAAGATCTTTCCTCGCATCGGTACCGATTTTTTTTATCATCGATCCTGCCTTACCAAGGATTATCGGCTTCTGACTGCTTCTCTCAACAATTATATCTGCCCTGATTTTCAGTATAGTGCCGTCGTCTTTGAACTCCTGAACCACAACGCCAATAGAGTGCGGGATCTCCTGCCGGGTATTCTCAAGGATCTTTTCGCGAACGACCTCCGATGCCATAAATCTCGAAGACCGGTCAGTTATGACATCCTCGGGAAAAAGTAACTCTCCCTCCGGAAGGAAATCGAATATTGCTGAAATCAGCTCATCGACTCCCATAGCCTTTATCGCTGAAATGAAGAACGTACGGCTGATATTTTCGAAGAGCTGTTCGGCCTTTTGGCTGAACTCCTCTATGAGTCTCTTGTCTTCGTACTCATCGATCTTGTTTATGGCGAGGAAGACAGGAATGTGACTTTGGTTCACATGATTCGAAACCAGCCTGTCCGATTCTCGAAGGCCGTCGGTTGGGTCAACAATGACCAGCAGTAGATCAGACCCTACTAGCGATGAAGTTGCAACTTTCAGTATGTATTGCCCGAGTCTGTGAAGCGGTTTGTGAATTCCAGGTGTGTCATAGAAGACTATCTGGCCGTCATCAGATGTCAGGATCCCCCCGATTCGATTTCTAGTTGTCTGAGGTTTATCAGAAACAATAGCGATCTTCTCGCCGATGATGGTGTTTATGAGGGTTGACTTCCCCACATTGGGTTTTCCAACAAGAGCAACGGTCCCGGACTTCATTGACGGTTCACGTTCTTTCTTCTTCAAGAAGAAGCGAAAGGTCGCCTATCTTCAGGAAGAGCAGATCCAACGATTTAAGAAAGCCGAGTCTGTTAAGGCGAATATCCTCCTGGTCAGCCATTACAAAGACATCGTCAAAATATCTGTCTATTTGTGGCTTGAGAGATGTGAGAAGCTCAAGAGACTTCTCGAAATTATCTCGCTCTAAGGCATCCATTACATCGTCATAACACCTCAGATAGTCGTTCAACAGATCACGTTCGGCCTGTTCCACAAACTTTGAGCCGTCGAATATATTCTCCAGGTGATTTTTGCTTATGTTGTGAACCCTCTGATAAGCAATAAGAAGATTATTGAAATCTTCCTTTTTTATGTACTCTTCGATTGCTTCTGCCGCTCTTACCCCTAGATATGGAACGTTCCACCACTTGTTCACGGATCGAGATATATTGATTGAAAAGCCTTTCTCAATAAGAAATGCTTCGAATCTAGATGAAAAGAAGTCCCGAATCAATTCATCGGATTCTTTAGAAATCGTTCCGAGATTTTCCATGGCTTTGCTTATTAGACTATCCAGGGAGATCTTCCAGCCGAGATGGTGCATAGTCCGGAAGATGAAGCTAGCTTTTCTCCTCAGCGCATAAGGATCCTTCGAAGCGGAAGGTATATTTCCTATCATGAAGTTGCCTACAAGCGTATCCAGCCTATCTGCAACCCCTACGACTGCGCCAGTCAGTGTTGTGGGAATGGAGCCGTCTAGATAGTGCTCTTCAATTCCCATAGCAACATCGTGACTCTCTTTGGAATACAACGCATATATCCTTCCCATTATGCCTTGGAGCTCGGGGAACTCCTGAACGACTCTGGTGGTTTGATCCGCTTTAGCAAGGAGAGCCGTTCTCTGAACCTCCAGAAGTTCGTCGTTATTTGCTCCGAGCATCCTGGAAATCTCTGTGGAAAGCTTAACTGTTCTATCGGTTTTGTCCTTCAGCGAGCCAAGACCACGTTGAAACAAAATTCCCTCCAGCGCATTGACGTACGCTTCGAAAGGTTTCTCTTTATCCTTGATGAAGTAGAAAAAAGCATCTTCCAGCCTTGCATTGATGACCTCTTCATAACCCTGTCTAATATTACCCATCGGATCATCTGGACCATCCTGAAAAGCCACGAAGTTATTCGTCAACTTGCCATCCTTGTCAACCGGGAAAGTTCTCTGATGATGCTTTATGGTTACGATTATTACTTCAGGCGGGAGCTCGAGGTACTTCTCCAAGAAACGCCCAAGAACAGCGGAGGGATATTCCGTCAAGGAGACTACTTCGGCAACCAGTTCTTTATCGACAGGAATTTTGCTTTGAAGATTCGATTCAATTCTTCTGATTTCTGAGAGAACTCTCTCTTCCCTATCGCTTTCTCGAGCGATTACCAGAGCTTCACTCAATTTCTCGAAGTAATTGTAAGGTGATACTTCAACTTCGTCAAAGAAGAACCTGTGGCCCCTTGACTTGTTCGATGACTTCTTTCCAAACAGTTCCATCTCAAGCGTTTTGGAATCAAGCATCGCTACTATCCATCTTACAGGTCTCACGAATCTGTAAATCCCATCTCCCCAGCGCATCGGTTTCTTGAAATCCATGGACTTCAACGAGTCGGAGAAGATCTGAGGCAAAAGAGCTTCAGCAGTCTCGCCAGTTATTTCTCTCTCAATGTAAACATAGCTGTCCTTTACTATTACGTCCTCTAGCTTCGCATTGCTTCCTCTCAAAAAACCTAGAAGCGCCTTTGTCGGCACACCGTCCTTATATGCGATCTTCTCGGACGGTCCTTTCCTCTGCTCCATGAAATCGGCTTGTTTTCCATCGATACCGTGAATCAGCACTCCGAATCTTCTGCTCGCAACGAATACTTCCAATCTGTCAAACCGCAGATGATAGTTTTCAAGAGCCTCTCCGATCTTATCATTAAGTTGGTCTCTGATGCCAGTCACTTCACTTGATGGCAGTTCTTCAATTCCGACTTCTAGCAGAGCTTTGTGATCACTCATCTGAATCGCTCTCCTTTGCTACGTATGTTTCTGCAACTGCCTTTGCCATCTCTCTAATGGATTTTATGTAGCTCTGACGCTGTGAAACGCTGATTGCATTTCTCGCGTCAAGCAAATTGAAGACGTGAGAACATTTAATCATGTAGTCGTAAGAAGGTCTGACAAGACCACTATTAAGGCAGAGCTCGAATTCTTCGCGATATAATCTGTACAGCTCAAAAAGCCTTGAAGTCTCGGCCACATCGAAATTGTAAGCGGAGAATTCTTTCTCGTTTTCGAGAAAGACGTCTCCATACTTGAATTCTCCGTTCCAGTCTATATCAAATATGTTCGCTTTTTTCTGAAGATACATGGTGATTCTTTCCAGTCCATAGGTGATTTCCAGAGAAACTAAATCAACGTCTATGCCACCTACCTGCTGGAAATAAGTAAACTGACTGACTTCCATTCCGTCTAGCCAGACTTCCCAGCCTACTCCCCAGGCGCCGAGAGTCGGAGACTCCCAGTTGTCTTCAACAAATCTAATGTCATGTTCCTCAGGATTAATGCCCAGTGCTTCTAAAGAACCGAGATAAAGTTCTTGCGAGTCTTCGGGATTTGGCTTTATTATTACCTGGTACTGGAAGTATCTTTGAACTCTCATTGGATTCTCGCCATATCTTCCATCTGTTGGTCTTCTACTGGGTTGAATGAAAGCTACCTTCCAGGGTTTCTTCCCAAGTGACCTAAGAAAGGTCGAAGGATGGAAGGTTCCAGCCCCCATCTCTAGATCATAAGGCTGATCTATGATACATCCCTGCATAGACCAGTATGAGTTTAGTTTCCCTATCACGTCCTGTAAGTACATTCTTCCCTCCTGAGCTCTACTAGTCTATTCAATGGAGATTAAGTAGTAATAATAGGGCTGTCCACCGCTATGAATTTCGAATTCAAGATCTGAGAAACTTCCTGAAAGAGATTCGAGAAGCTTTCCGGCACTTTCCTCAGTTACTTCCGATCCATAAAATATCGTTACGACTTCCTTCTCACTGTCCTTACCAATAGTTGCCTTGATCGAATCGTGAACGAGCTTCTCAAGTTTCCTGCCAGAGCTTATCAGGCCGTCTCTTCCTATTGCAATGTATTCGCCTTTTCTGATCTTCTTTCCTTTCATGCTAGAATCTCTCACAGCATAGGTAATCGAAATCGGCGAAATCGAGTCGGCCGCTTCTTTCATTTCTGCAATGAGTGCTTCACTATCCATTTCATCGTTATATACAGTCATAGCCGCAATGCCTTCTTGCACAGTACGAGTTGGGATTATGTAAACCTCTTTCCCGGGATTTTCGTCCTTAATAGCATTAGCAGCCTCTTTGGCGGTTAGAATGATATTCGGGTTATTGGGGAGCACAATCACCTTATCTGCAGCTATTCTATTTATGGCTTCGTAAAGGTCTTTTAGGCTCGGATTCATTGTCTGACCGCCCTTAACTGTGTGATCTACACCAAGGCTCTTCAGAACGTCGGCAAGACCTTCACCAGGGGAGACGACAATTACTCCATGACGCTTACCTTTACCATACATTTCTGGTCCTTTCGACTGAATATCAACTATGTGCTCATGTTGAACCTTCATGTTGTCAATCTTAACCTTTTGAAGTAATCCCACCCCTAAGAACTTCTCGATCACATCTCCAGGGTGGTCGGTGTGGACGTGGATCTTAATAATATCATCTTGATGAACCATAACTATCGAATCTCCCATTGCATCAAGATAACTCTTCATCTCTTCTGATACTTCTTCAGGGTTTTCTGAGTCGTTGAGGCTCACAATTAGTTCCGTGCAATATGTAAATTTAAGTTCTTCCCTGACGATCTCAACTATCCGTTCCGTTGACGACCCCATCGCTTGAGGCATCTGCTGAATAGGACCTTCAAGCTCTAGATCGCCCTTCACTGCAAGCACAAAACCTTCGAGAATATAAGCCAGCCCCTTTGCTCCAGAGTCAACAACGCCAGCTTCTTTAAGTTTGGGAAGTAAAGTTGGAGTCTTTTCCACTGCATCGAAAGCGACATGAATTAGATTTTCGAAGTATTCTTCAAAATCCTCAATATCTCCGAATTGTTCGTTTGCGGTGTCGGCCGTTACTCTCATTACGGTGAGCATGGTGCCCTCAACGGGTTTCATTACGGATCTATAGGCAATTTCCTTTGCTTTAACTAGTCCTTCAGTGAAGGCTTTGGTGTTTACGAATTTTCTGTTTCCAATTCCCTCGGCAAATCCTCTAAAAATCTGTGAGAGGATAACGCCAGAATTGCCACGGGCGCCCATAAGCATTCCGGTCTTGACTGCTTCCAGAACGCTCACCAGATCATCTTTCTTCAATCTATCCAGATATTCACAGGCCTCTATCATTGCAGCGGCCATATTAGATCCCGTGTCTCCGTCTGGAACGGGAAAGACATTCAGCGCGTTGATCTCATCTTTATTTGCAAGAAGTCGTTCAGCGGCTTTCCGGAAGGCGGCGACAAAAAACTTGCCGTTGATACGTTTCATATCTTGAGCCTCCCATCAATCCTGCAAGCCGACAACATGAATGTTCACTTTTATATTGGTAGCTTCAGTAAGTTCCTTAAGCTTGTGAAATACGTTCTCCTGGATATTTTCTACAACCGTTGGTATTCTTACGCCATACTCTAGAATTAGATCGATATCGATTTCAAGGGTGCCATCGATTTCTTCTGTCACTTTGATACCTTTTTTCGAGTCTTCTGTCGTTCCGAATAACTTTGCCAAAAAACCCGTTTGGGGGGATCCTACATTGACCGGTCCGTAAGACTCCGATACAACCTTCTTGACTATTGAAGAAATGGCCTGAAGAGAAATATCGATCTTACCGAATTCTGTAGTTACTTGCATTCTTTTCACCTCTCAGTTTAGAGATTCTATTCTCTATTCCCCTGGCATCCAACCCCAGCTCGTTTAACACCTCTTCTCTTGTACCGTGAGAAGAAAAGGCATCATCGATTGCAATTAAATCGATTCTACCACTGTAGTTATGTCTGATAGCTTCAAGTACCACATTTGAGCCGAAGCCTCCGCTCTTTATTCCTTCTTCTACTGTGATTATTGTCTCGTAATCCGAAAAGATTTGCCTTAAAGTCTCAATGTCCAGTGGTTTTATTGAACGACAGTTGAAAAGGGTACATCCGTTGATGTAAGCAGCCTCTCTGCTTCTGGAAACCATAGAACCTGTAGCGAGAATTGCGATTTCATTTCCGTCAATAAGCTTTTCCCACTTAAAGATTTCTATCTTCTTCAAGCTGGATGTTATCTCATCAATGTCTGCGAGTTCTGTTTCCCTGGGGTACCTGATGGCAGTCGGGTGAGTCAACCAATTCTGGTCAAATATGGTGAATAGCATGTTGGCGAGCTCTTTCAGTGAAGCGGGAGCAAGAACACGCATATTCGGAATCATCGAAAGAAAAGAAATGTCGAAGATCCCGTTGTGAGTCGCACCGTCCTGACCGACTATGCCCGCCCGATCAATAGCAAATAAGACGGGGAGATCTTGAAGAGCTACGTCATGAATTAGCTGGTCAAGAGCTCTCTGTAGAAAAGTCGAGTAGACAGCGAAGACGGGTTTTACACCTGCCGCAGCCATTCCACCTGCAAAAGTAGTACACAGCTGTTCGGTTATTCCAAGATCGAAAAACCTTGCCGGGTGCTTTTCCGAGAATTCGGTAAGTCCTGTTCCGTCGGGCATCGCTGCAGTGATAGCCGTTATCGAGGGATCCTTTTTTGCCAGATCGGTTAGGACCTTTCCAAAAACCTCGCTGTATGTCACTTCTCCATATTGCGAGATCTTTTCTCCATTCTCCGGATCTATTCTACTCACACTGTGAAACCTTGTAGGATTACTTTCGGCATACTCAAGACCCTTACCCTTCTTCGTAACGACGTGTACTAAGAAGGGTTCCTTAAGATTCTTAACTGCAGAGAAGACAGCTTCCATTTCTTGAAAGTCATGTCCCTTCACTGGACCAACGTAGTTCAGTCCCATATCCTCGAATAAGTTGCCTCCGAGAATAGAGGCTTTCAAGCCACTCTTGATCTTCGAAAGAAATTGCTCGAGACTGCCGAGCTTCATTGCTTCCAGTGCGTTTTTCAGATCGCCTTTCATCTCTCTGTAAACTGGATTGAGTCTCAGCTCTGCCAGAGAAGTGGAGAGACTTCCAACATTCTTTCCAATGCTCATTCCATTATCGTTGACAATCACTTTTATCTTCGATCCGATGTCTTTCATCTGATTAAGTGCTTCGAGTGCCATTCCAGAAGTCAGTGCTCCGTCTCCGGCTACAACTATTATGTTCTTTGAATTTTGGAAGATGTTCTCGGCTTGCTCCATACCTAAGGCTGCTGGTAGTGATGTGCCCACATGGCCCGCACCAAAAAAATCGTAAGGACTCTCGTTTCTACTCAGAAAGCCACTGATCCCGCCTTTCTTTCTTAGAGATTCGAAGCACCCATAACGACCGGTAAGTAGCTTGTGAGTGTATGCCTGATGCCCGGTATCCCAAATTATGATGTCCTCATCTGGGTCGAACACGCGATAAAGTGCTATCGTCAGTTCCACCGTGCCCAGATTAGAGGCTAGATGACCGGTATTCGACGATACAACTCTTGTAATCGTTTCTCTCACTTCACTTGCGAACACTTCCAGCTGTGTATAGGAGTATTCCTTAAGTCTTCTGTAGAGTGGCTGTTCATTCATTTGTTATGACTCCATTCTTTCAAGAGACTTCATATAGTGTTTGAAGAGAAGAGCAGTCGTAACACTACCCACCCCTCCGGGTACGGGGGTTATCGCAGCGGCAATCTGGCTTACCTCGTCGAAATCCACATCGCCTACTAGTCTGCCATCTACGAAGTTGATTCCCACATCTACTACAACTCCACCTGGCCTTACCATCTCTCGTTTAACGAAACCGGCTATGCCAACTGCACTGACTACTATGTCCGCGTTGAAAGTCTTCTCGGATATGTCTCTGCTTCTTGAATGGCAGACGGTTACGGTTCCGTCCACTCCTTTTTTCAGGAATAGAAGGGCCAACGGCTTTCCCACTGTGTTAGATCTTCCCACAATAGTAATGTCCCGACCCCTAATCTCGATTCCGTAGTAGTTGAGAATTTCCATTACTGCTTCAGCTGTGGGAGGGGCAAAGAACTCCTCATCGTTGATAATTCCCCCGAGGTTCGATACAGTTCTCCCTTCCAGATCCTTTTCGGGACTTAGAGCAGCTAGCACGGCCTTTTCATCAGCATTCTTCAATGGGTGCATCACCATGATCCCCGCGACGGTTTTGTCTTCATTAATTTGTAAAATTTCTTTGACAGGACTGCTGCCGCTATTTCTTACTATGACATCTATACCGAGCTTATCTCCCTGTCTGTTTATCGATTTCATGTAAGTTCTGTTGGATGAATCCGGTTCATCGCAGAACAAAACAAGGGAGGGTAGCCCTTTCTCTCTGCTCTTTAGAGCTTCCCTAATTTCTGAATAGATGCTTTCAGCAACTATCTTTCCGTCAAGTATCATAAGTCAACACCTCAAAAGAGCCCGCTTATCTTTCCGTTCGCATCGACATCAATATGCTTTGCATTAGGGTCTTTACCAAGACCGGGCATCAACATTATCTTACCGGCAACTACAACTATAAATCCCGCTCCGGCAGAAAGGTTCAGATCCCGTACCTTGAATGTGTAACCCTCGGGAGCTCCAAGTTTCTTTTCGTCATCCGAGATTGAGTACTGGGTCTTTGCAACGATTATCGGAAGGCGATCTACTCCCTGCTTCTTAAAAAGGCTCAGTTTGCTCTTCGCAGCCGGTTCGAGCTCGACTTTTCCTGCTCTATATATCTCTTTTGCGAGTTTTTCCAGTTTTTCTTCAAAGGAGAGATCCGCTGATAGTAGGGGTTCGTAATCGTTTGAGTCTTCTACTAGTTCTATGAGCTTATTTGCAAGCTCGATTCCACCGGCTCCACCTTCTGCCCAAACCCTTGACAGCTCGTAAGGAATAGAATTCATAACGCAGAGACTGTCGAACTTATCTCTCTCATTCCGAGTATCTTGCGGGAATTCATTGAGAGCAACAACCACAGGGATACCATACTTGCGAAGGTTTTCATAATGAACTTTCAAGTTATCGAATCCGAGTTCAAGAGCCTTGACATCCTCTTCCTCGATATACTTCTTAGGCGCTCCACCATTAAGTTTAAGTGCCCTTATAGACGCCACGAGTACTACCGCGCTCGGCTTGAAACCGCCTACAGGAGAAACAAAGTCAAGGAATTTCTGCGCACCTAGATCGGCTCCAAAACCAGCCTCAGTAACAACGTAGTCGGAGAGTTTAAGAGCCATCTTTGTTGCAGTCAATGAGTTCGTGCCGTGCGCGATGTTGGCAAATGGTCCTCCGTGAACAAAGGCAGGCGTGCCTTCTAGTGTCTGAACTAGATTTGGATCTAGAACATCTTTCAACAAAGTTGCCATAGCTCCTTGAACACTCAGGTCTTTTACCGTTACGAATTCTCCGTCGTAACTTCTTCCAACAACAATTCTGGACAGTCGTTCCTTGAGGTCGACAAGGTCTTTGGACAGACAGATAATTGCCATTATCTCAGATGCCGCAGTTATTACGAAACTGTCCTCTCTGGGATAACCGTTTGCAGACCCGCCCAGGCCCACGATGATTTGTCTCAAGGCTCTGTCATTCATGTCCATGGTTCTTGGCCAGTATATCTGGGTAGGATCGATTCCCAGTTCATTCTTGAAGTTAATATGCGCATCGATAACTGCAGAAAGAAGATTGTGAGCGAGTGAGATGGCGTGAAAATCGCCAGTGAAATGAAGATTTATCTCTTCCATCGGGAGCACTTGAGAATAGCCACCACCAGCCGCTCCTCCCTTGATTCCCATAATTGGCCCAACAGAGGGTTCCCTAAGAGTCACGAAGGCCCTTTTGCCGATTCTGTTGAGGGCCATAGCGAGACCAACGGAGGTGGTGGTCTTCCCTTCACCTGCACTTGTTGGACTTATGGCGGTAACCAGAACGAGTTTTCCGTCTGGTCTATCCTGCAGCTCCTTAAGATACTGGTGGGATATCTTCGCAACATATTTTCCATAGCTTCTAAGATACTTTTCAGGGATCGATAAAGATGAAGCGATCTCATCAATCTTCCTAAGCTCCGCCTTCTGTGCTATGTCCAGATCAGTCAGCATGTACGACCTCCTTATAGATTCTTTTTCTCCGTTGATGCGCACTCTCGAGCAATTCTGTCGAGAACGCCATTTACGAACTTACCACCTTGCTCTGAACCATACTTTTTTGCGATGTCTATCGCTTCATTAAGAGTTACTTCAATTGGAATGTCAGGTTCATAAATTATCTCGTATGCTCCGAGTCTGAGGACGTTCTTATCGGTCGAGGCAAGTCTCTCAAAAGTCCAGTTCGTGAGGTGTTTTCTAATAACGCTATCTATCTCATCACGATACCTCAAAATGCCATCAAAATACTTCCTTGTCCTAAGCTTCATCTCGGTTTCCATTGAGAAGAAACTGAGCTCTCTCTCGAGATATTCAGACGAAGTCTCCATATCTTCATTGAAGTCAAACTGATAGATCGCGCTGAAAACAATCTCCCTCATTTTTCGTCTGCTTTTGTTTGGGCCTGCCGTCACCTTTTCAACCCTCTTTTTCTCTATCTTCTTCTTCTACGGTAGAATCTTGTGAAGCCATTTCTTCTAACTCAGGTTTGGCTTCTACGCTTTCAAACTCCTCTTCTTCCTCGATGACAGCAGGCTTCTGGGCTTCTTCGTAAACATCTTCAATTGTAATCGACACGTCTTCAACCTTTATGCCGCTGAAGCTTTCTACGTCGTTCTTAAGTTTCTCCTGCATTTTTCTGGCGTACGAGGGTATCGAGACACCATACTTGATTTTTGTGTTTACGTTAATCTTGACGGTCTTGGTCCCATCGACCTTTTCGTCAAGATCAATGTCAACTGTCGACTTGGCTTCTTTTCTTGCTTTCCCTTCCTTTGGATCGAACTTGAGGAATTCCATGTAGGAGTGAATAGCAATATCCCGGATTACAGCCTCCGAGATTTCGATTCTTCCGAGATCGGTCTCTTCAAAATCCATCATTCTCCCTCCTTTCCACCTATGCTCTTTCGATATATTCGCCTGTTCTTGTATCTACACGGATCAGCTCTCCGTTCTCGACGAAGAATGGGACAGAAACCTTCAATCCCGTTTCGAGAACAGCCGGTTTGCCGCTTCCAGAAACTGTATCACCTTTATAGGCAGGTGCGGTATCCGTTACTTTGAGGACGACAGTGTTTGGAAGTATAACGCCTATAGGTCTATCTTCATGGAACTGAAGGTCCACTTCCTCGTTTTCCTTGATGTAGTCCAGAGCATCTCCCATCTCATCTACACCAATTGTATACTGCTCGTAGGTCTCAAGGTCCATGAAATGAAAGAGCTCATCCTCCGAGTAAAGATACTGAACATGTCTGAATGAAAGCGCAGCTTCTTCAACTTTTTCGCTTGCTTGAAACGTGAACTGCCTAACAAGACCAGTTTTCAGATTTTTCATCCTGGTCCTTATTATACCGTCCCCTCTTCCCATTGAATGTTTGTTAGCTTCTGTTACAATGTAGATCTCTTCTTCAATTATTAGGGGCATTCCCTTTCTAATCTTTCCAACTTCTATCATCTAGAAGCCACCTCCGGATCGCTAAAGAATCTTCAACTCTCTATCTAGATTAGTCAAAACATCAATTCCATTTTCACGAAAATAACAATCGTCTTCTATTCTAACCCCAAATTTTCCGGGAAGATAGATACCCGGCTCAACTGTTATGACTGCTCCGGCAGGAATAGGAGCAGAGTTCTTTGGAGACAGACCTTGACCATCGTGAGTGTCCATTCCCAGGCTGTGCCCAAGACCGTGTCCAAAGTAATCTCCGTAACCAGCCTCTTCAATTATACTTGCCGCTAACTCATGCAGGTAACTGCCAATTACGCCTGCCTTAGCGGCTCTTTTGGCTTCTGTTTGAGCCTTAAGGACTGTCTCGTAAACCTTTATCATTTCATCCGTCGCATTGCCTATACTGTAGGTTCTTGTTATGTCTGAGTTGTAACCGTCTACCCTTGCACCGTAGTCAATCAAGAGAAACTCTCCCGTTTGAAGTTTTCTCTTGGAAGGTCGCCCATGCACTATGGCGCTTCTCGGACCGCTACCTACAATAGTTTCAAAGGCCAGATAACCTCCGCGTTTTCTGATTTCATATTCGAGGGTGGCACAAATCTCTTCTTCCGTCCTTCCCGGACGAATGAAGTTGAGAGTTTCAGTTAGTGCATCTTCTGCGACTTTGACAGCGGCTTTTATCTTCTCTACTTCATCGGCAGTTTTAACCATTCTCATATCTTTGAGAATAGAGTCTGCGGGTTCCAACTCCACTCCAAGGTGAGAGAAAACCCTTTTGTATAGGCCAAAACTAATAGTCTCTTCCTCGAATCCGACGTGATTGGCTCCATCGTCGAGTAAAGCGGCCTTAATTATATCCTTAAGCTCGTCTCCGTTTTTGTAAGGAATAAGCTTGAACTTTGATTCCATTTCAACTTGAGTGAAATACCTGGAGTCGGTCACTATGTACTCACTCTTAGGTGTTATGATCAGAACTGAAAAGGAGCCCGAAAAGCCAGATAGATACCATGAACTGGAACGGTTGCTAGACTCCATGTTGTACAGCACAAAACCATCAAGATTTCTCTCCTTAAGCTTTTCACGAAATTGCTCAATTCTCGACATGATCAACCTCCGGATTGCCAAATTCTTTGTGTACCCTAAAACAAACTGATTTGGTTCCTGTTCATTTTCCCTTTCTTCGATTGTCTGATTTCCCTGAGGTCTTCGGCGGTTAGCACTCGCACTGCTTTGTCCAATGCCGATTGTTTGGAAATTACCCTTAGAATCTCTTTAGCTCTCGAAAGGACGGTCTCGGGAACACCGGCCAGCTTCGCCACTTCTATTCCATGAGAACTATTCGCTACACCGTTGATCACCTTATGGAGAAAGATAATTCCCTTTTCCGTCTCAACTATGCGAGCTGTCTTGTTCTTTATACCAGGATACATGCTAGAGAGTTCAGTCAGTTCTGTGAAATGAGTTGCAAATATCGTGTGGCAACCAATCGCTTCATATATGAATTCTGAAACTGCCCATGCGATTGAAATCCCATCAAACGTGCTTGTGCCTCTACCAACTTCATCCAGGATTACTAGGCTATCTTCAGTGGCCTTAGATAGAATTGTTGCTGTCTCCATCATTTCAACAAGAAAAGTTGATTTGCCGCTGGCAAGTTCGTCTCTGGCGCCAATTCTGGTGAAGACCCTGTCGTAAATCGGTAGCATCGCATCTTTTGCCGGTATGAATGAACCCATTTGAGCCATTATTGAAAGCAAGGCTACTTGTCTAATGAAAGTGGACTTACCGCTCATATTTGGCCCAGTTACGATGAAGAAGTTCTCGGAGCTATCCATTGATATATCATTCGGAGTGAAATCAGGCACAAACCTCTCAACTATGGGATGTCTAGAATTCGAAATCCTTGCACTTCCGTCAGCGGAAAAGCGCGGCCGGCAGTAATTGTATTTTCTGGCAACAAGAGATAGTGATTGCAGTGCATCGATCTCAGACAGAACTATAGCTGCATCTTTGAGCCTTTGCAACGAATTCATAAGCTGCGAGCAGACACAAAGAAAAAGTGCTTTCTCAAGAGATTGTATTTTCTCGTTTGCACTGAGGATCTTGTCTTCGAATTCCTTGAGCTCCGGAGTTATGTATCTCTCTGAATTAACCAACGTTTGCTTTCTTGTGTAGCTTTCAGGGACCTTTCCGGACTGGCTTTTTGGAACTTCGAGAAAGTATCCGAAAACCTTGTTGAATTTCACCTTCAACGAAGGGATTCCTGTAGATTTCTTTTCGCTAGTTTCAATTGCCCTGATCTTTTCAACGGAGTTATCGAGAAGATCACGGAGAGAGTCCAGCTGAGCGTCGAACCCCTTTCGGATAACATTTCCGTCTCCTATGGAGGAAGAGGGTTCATCAACAATACTGCGCCGCAGCAATTCCAACTCATCGGGAAAAAGTTCGAATCTTTCGCAGAATCCTTCAAATGCCGTTTCGTTAGAAATCAGCTCTTTTATGTATGGGAGAACAGCAAGAGAGGTTCTGAGAGATTGAAGGTCTCTCGGTGTTATCCTTTCCGTCGAGAGGCGACTCGTTATCCTTTCGATGTCATAAACACTGTGAAAGTATTCTCTCAACTCATCGAGAAGGTGACGATCGGAATAAAGGGCTTGAACTACGTCTAGCCTTTCATCGATTTTATGCCTGTCAGTCAAGGGCGAAAGCAGCCACTGCCTCAGCCGTCTTTTTCCCATCCCTGTGATCGTCTCATCAAGTATTTCCAAAAGAGAACCCTTTCTCTCGAGACGAAAGAGATTAAGATTTTCAACTGTAGAAACATCTAGCTGCATCGAATCCGTTTTTCTGAGAATTCTTGGGAGTGAAAGATGCTTCAGGGGAGAGAAATTTATCGTTTCAAGGTACTTAAACAAAGCGCCTAGAACCTCAACTTGCTTATCATCAAGTTCGAGATGGTCGATAGAGGCAATCGAATAAAACTCCTTGACATAGTTAATGCCTGAAGATAACGCAAAATGCCAATCCTCAATAAGTTCAACCATTGATGATGTAACGCCGGCGATTTCCTTCTTCAGATCTTTCAAGCTTTCTCTTAAGAGAACCTGAGAAGGTTGGCTCGCCACAATAAAGTCCTTGAGCGAAATTAGGTCCTCTGCTTCGGAAATTATGACTTCACCTGTCGATACGTCGGCCAATACGATTATGAAAAACTCTCCAGACTTGCCAATAGCGATTATGTAGTTGTTTTCAGCTTCGGGGAGCAGTTCATCTTCGACTATCGTTCCCGGCGTAACTACTCTCGTCACTTCTCTCTTAACGAGTCCTTTTGCAAGGGCTGGATCCTCTGTTTGTTCACAGATGGCAACTTTATGGCCAGCATCTACGAGCTTTTTCAAATAGCCATTGATTGAATGGTAAGGCACTCCCGCCATGGGCACGCCATTTCTCGAAGTAAGAACAATCTGCAGTTCGTTTGAAACAAGTTTTGCATCGTCTAGGAACGTCTCGTAGAAGTCTCCAAGTCTGAAAAGAACGAGACAGTCTTTGTAGTTGTTCTTGACTTCCAGATATTGCTTCATCATCGGTGTCATTTCCGCCACTTCGTTCACTCCGGACACATCAAAAGCCGGCGCTCAGCGCCGGCCGGTTGTTTTCTCTCTTATTCTTTCGTCTTTACTTTTGCCTTCTGCTCAATTACCTTATCTATCATTCCGTATTCTACTGCTTCTGTCGAACTCATGAAGAAATCTCTGTCGGCATCTTTTTCGATTTTCTTGATTGACTGCCCCGTATGCTTGGCAAGAATCTTATTGAGTTCGTCTCGGAGATAAAGAATCTCCCTTGCTCTTATCTCGATGTCTTTTGCTACACCTTCGGCACCGCCAAAGGGCTGATGAATCATCACCCTTGAATTTGGCAGTGCAAACCTCTTCCCTTTCGTTCCACCGGCCAGAAGGATCGCACCCATAGAGGCAGCCATCCCGATACAGATTGTCGAAATATCAGGTTTAATATACTGCATCGTATCATAAATTGCCAGCCCAGAAGTAATAGAACCACCGGGGCTGTTTATGTAGAGATTGATATCCTTCTCAGGGTCCTGGGATTCCAGGAAGAGCAGCTGAGCAACTACAATATTGGATACTTCATCATCAATCGGCCAGCCAAGAAAGACTATTCTTTCAGAAAGCAGTTTTGTGTAGATATCAAAAATCCTCTCTCCCCTGCCCCTGTCTTCAACTACGTAAGGGACGAAAGGCGCCATGTTTATGCCCATAATGCCTCCTAATTTCTGAAGAGTTTTTCTATAATTCTCTTTGGTGGAAGAAAGGAGAAGATGACATGACCACTGTTTGTTATCAGTATGGCCTTTGTTCTCTTACCAAAGGTTAGGTTAACTATCTTTCCAGTTTCCATACCTAGCTGTTTGAGCCTTCGAACGGCCGAGCTTTCTACAGGGAGCACAGCAAGAATCCTATCCTTTACCACAAAAGACTCGAAACCGACGTTCACAACACGATCCACTTCTACTTTCCCCCTTCCAATATCAATGTTATTATAACATAATGGAGATACGGCGGAGGTGTCCCAATGCTAGCTAACGATCAGGAAAGCCTCGTTGATACGGGGCGGATTTATGTTAAAGCGGGAGATGGCGGTAACGGATCTGTCTCCTTTAGGAGAGAGAAATACATTCCCTATGGTGGTCCCGACGGTGGAGACGGAGGAAGAGGTGGCCATGTCTTCTTGAGAGCAAGCAATTCAATAAACACACTTTACGGCTTCAAGCACAAGAAGAGATTCCTCGCACAGAGTGGTGAGAGTGGTCAGGGTTCAAATATGGCCGGGAAGAAGGGGAAAGATCTGGTTATTAGAGTACCGGTAGGGACTATTGCGTATAATGCTGATTCTGGAGAGATCATAGCAGATCTTTGCAACCCTGGGCAGACGATCGTGATAGCTAGAGGAGGAAAAGGCGGTAGGGGAAATGCAAGATTTGTCTCTTCGACAAATCAGGCCCCTAAAGCTGCTGAAAATGGCGAGCCCGGAGAGGAGCTCTTCGTCAAATTGGAACTTAAAATTCTTGCCGATGTCGCGCTTGTTGGATTTCCAAACGTGGGCAAGTCGACTCTCATCTCCACGATTTCCAATGCAAGACCTAAAATTGCCAATTATCATTTCACTACGCTTTCCCCTAATCTTGGTGTTGTAATGGTGAGCGACTCGCAGGGATATATTGTGGCGGATGTTCCCGGGTTAATTAAAGGAGCTCACGAGGGCATTGGACTTGGGCATACATTCCTTAGGCACATCGAAAGGTGCAAAACAATCGTTCATCTTCTGGATATCTCAGAGAGTGAAGAAAGAGACTTCATTCAGGATTACATAGATATCCGTTACGAGCTCGAATTCTATAAGAGGGAGCTTGCTGATAAGCCTGAGATTGTAGTTGCAAACAAATGCGATCTCATTACACAAGCAGAGAGGCAGAAGAGGCTTCAACTATTCAAAGAAAGCACCGGCAAAGAAATAATTCCTGTTTCTGCCGCTACTCATGAGGGTACTCAGGCTTTGAAAGAAGTGATATGGAGAACGATTGAAGGAGACAGTTCATACCTATCGTCAATGAAAGGGGATGAAGATACCCCTCTACCGCAGGTCGAGCCAGTCGTCCTCACGGCACCCTACCCCGAGGATTTCAGAGTGGAGAAGGACTCTTCTGGAAGGTATGTGGTTCTGGGGCCGGCAGTCGATTTCTACGTGAGAAAGATCCGGGCGTTCAAGTATAGGGATCGTTTTATCATGGATAAATTGGAAAAAGGAGGATTGTCTTCAAAACTTAGAGACGCAGGAATCATGGAAGGAGATACTGTCGTAATAGATGATAGAGAGTATGTGTTCAGGGAATAGGATTGGGATCTTTGGGGGTTCTTTCGATCCAGTGCACAATGGACACATCATTGTTGCAATACTAGCCATAGAACAGCTGGAGCTTGAAAGGCTGTATGTAACTCCTGCTTACATACCTCCTCATAAGGTATCTTCAACGATTGCCCCTTACGAAAAGAGAATGAAGTGGCTTGAAATAGCGTTTGAAGGTGTTGAATGCGCCCACGTTTCGGACTACGAAAGAGATCGAGGCGGGGTCTCGTATTCTCTTTTCACAGTTAGGCATTTCTCTAGAGTTCACAACTGCAAACCCTTTCTAGTTATTGGCGAGGATAGCCTTGCTTCGCTTGACAGCTGGTATGAATACGAATCACTACTTCGCGAAGCAACGATCGCTGTTTACCCCAGAAATTCGATAGAGGTAGAAACTGCTTTGAAAGCAGAAATAGTTTGGTTAGATGCTCCGCGTTTTGAAATATCATCCACTGAAATCAGGAGAAGACTTTCAGAAGGTAAGTCTGTTAGGGGAATGGTTCCCGATTCAATACTTGACGAGGTAGAGGACTTCTATGGATAAACAGATTGGGCTTTCTCCCATGGCCGGTTACACTGATGCCGTTATGAGAGAGCTTTCAGCTGAATGGGGAGCGGATTTTGTCTTCAGCGAGATGATTAGTGTAGAAGGTGTGCTTAGGGCGTCGGGAAGAACAGAGGAGATCGTTCCGGTAACTCCAACGCGAATTCAACTATTCGGCTCGAGCGCTTCTAGAATGGCTAAGGCAGCGATGAGGCTTTCGGAAGTCGCAACCTGGATAGATATAAACGCAGGGTGCCCGGTAAAGAAGGTTACACGAAAAGGCGCCGGAAGCGCCCTATTAAGAACGCCCGAGAAAATTGCGGAAATGATCACCGCTCTAAAGAACAGCATAGATGTGCCGGTTTCTGTGAAGATAAGATTAGGAAATGACGCTACTGATACTGAAAAGATAATCTATCAGATTATTGAAGCTAAACCTGATGCGGTTTTTGTTCATGGCAGAACAGTTTTACAGGGGTACTCTGGAAAAGCTAACTGGGATGAAATTGAAAGAATAACGAAACTGCTTCATTCAGAAGGCATACTATCTTTTGGATCGGGTGATATGTTTAATCCTGAGGCAATTGCTTACGCTTTGGAAAACTATTTCATCGATGGTGTACTAGTTGCCAGAGGGGCGATTGGTAGCCCCTGGATCTTCAAACAGGCGAAAGACCTCATCAAGTTTGGTTCATATGAGGAGCTTGCTCTTCACGAAAGACTTGCTCACTTTCTTAGACACTTCAGAAGACTTTCCGAGGCGGTGGGTGAAGACCAGGCAGTTAGAGATCTCCGGAAATCTTTTGCGGGTTACACGAGAAACATCAGGCATGCCGCGAGTCTTAGAAACGAATACATGAAGTGTAACTCTTTTTGCGAAGTAAAGAAGCTATTCGAAGATCTCATTCCAGATTACAAGACTTCGGTATAACGAACCCTTGCTGAAGAAGCGCGAATACGAACTACATTTCTGAGCCCTCTATACTCTTTTGCTCTCCCCGCAACTTAGTCAAAGAGATGGATAGAGCTACATGTCCTAGATATTTCAGGCTTATCTTCAGAAGAAGGAACCAAGGGCACTTACTTATCATCTCATGCATAGCCACTTGCTTGGAAAGGTCAAATTCAGGCGACCACTATGTATCGCAGTCAGCGAGAACCTTGGTTGTGAAAAGTCATCTAGGAAGCACATCGATATAAAGGGCTGCTTGGGGGTCACCATGTCGTTTTATACTTTATGATGATTTTCTAGAGAAAAGTTATTTGAATGACGGGTGTTCCAAGAATACTTATGGATATGAAATTTCACCATTGTTAGCACGCGGTGATTTCTTGGATCATCCTATAGATCAGGCTGTGAAAGCAGCATATGGTTCATATCTAAAAACTATCCTCCAAGATACGATTTTTTCACCAGGTCGTCGCTAAGCAAGTCTTCTCCTTTTCCCTGAAGAACTATTCGCCCTGTTTCAAGTACATAAGCATAGTCGGCCAGTTTCAGCGCAGCGAGAGCATTCTGCTCTATCAATAGAATCGTCTTACCCTCCTCATGAACCTTTCGAATAACCCTGAACACTTCACCCACAATTACTGGAGCAAGTCCTAATGATGGTTCGTCCAGCATAAGAAGATCAGGTCTAGACATTAGTGCTCTGCCTATTGCAAGCATCTGCTGCTCTCCACCTGAGAGAGTTCCGCCCTTTTGGTCTTTTCTCTCTCTCAATCTTGGAAACAGGGTATTAACCCAGTCAAGATCCTTCTCGATTTCTTCTGAGTCTCTTCTCAGGAATGCCCCTAGCATAAGATTTTCAGTTACTGTAAGGTTAGGAAAGATTCTTCTACCCTCAGGAACCAGAGTCATCCCAGCCTTCACGATATCATTTGTTGACTTGTTTGTGATGTTCTTCGATTTGAAAAGTATCTCTCCATCCTTCACTTTTTTAAGACCACATACGCTTCTAAGAGTTGTCGATTTTCCGGCTCCGTTTGCCCCAATAAGCGCAACTATCTTCCCTTCTTCAACGCTGAAGGAGATTCCCTTCAGAGCATGTATACCACCGTAAAAGACATTCAATTTTTCCACCTTAAGCATACAAATCACCCGTTCCAAGGTAGGCAGTTATTACATCGGGATTGTTCTGAATCTCCTCTGGAAGACCCTCTGCAATTGTAACACCGTGATCTAGAACAATGATGCGCTCGCATATCGTCATAACCAAACTCATGTCGTGTTCAATCAGCAGTATCGTCAACTGGAACTCCTTCCGAATTTTAAGGATTAGTGCCCCCAGAGCAAGTGTCTCTTCTGGGTTCATCCCTGCAGCAGGCTCGTCCAGCAACAACACTTTTGGTTGAGTTGCCAGAGCCCTTGCAATCTCGAGTTTTCTCTGCAGCCCGTAAGGAAGCGATCCAGCCTGATCTCTCTCATACTTCTCCAGACCAAGTGTCTTGAGCAAGGATCTAGCCTTTTCGTGCATCGCCAGTTCTTCTCTCTTATATTCCGGGAATCCGAAGACCGCAGAGAAAACCGAGGATCTCAGTCGCAAGTGGCAAGCCGTAAGAACATTTTCCAAGACTGTTAGCTCTCCGAAAAGCCGGATGTTTTGAAATGTTCTTACGATACCCGCTGCGGCGATTCTGTCTGTCTTCAAACCCGTTATGTCTTTGCCTTCAAAAAGGATTTTTCCTTCGCTTAGATAATACGTATTCGTAATAAGATTGAACACAGTTGTTTTTCCTGCTCCATTAGGCCCTATGAGTCCTACCAGCTCTCCTTCTTGAAGATCAAGATTGAAATCCGAAACTGCAGTAAGTCCGCCGAATCTCTTAGTTACTTGCTCAAGTTTAAGCAGACTCATTTGCATTCCTCCCCTTAGATCTGAAAATCCATGTCCATGAGAACTCTTTGTGACCAAAAAGGCCTCTCCTGAAGAAGATCACTGTAATAACGAGGATAAGCGCAAAGATTAGCATCCTCATGCCGGGGATACCGGGTATAGTGAAACCAAAGATCGTCATAGGCGATTCCACGAACCTGAGCAGTTCCATCAAGAAGGCAACCGAAATGCCCATAACGACACTTCCAGTTATGCTTCCCAGCCCTCCAAGAAGGACAATCATGACAATTTGAAAGGTTAAAGCGATGTTGAATGAATTCGGATCGATTGTCATGAGTAGACTACCAAGCAGGCCACCACCAATGCCGGCGAAGAAGGCTCCTATTACAAATGCCAGGGTTTTGTGTTTGAAAAGATTGACTCCCATAGCTTCAGCCGCAACTTCGTCCTCTCTTATTGACTTCAACGCACGTCCATAGCTGCTGTCTACTAGTTTCTTTATGAAGAAGACGGTGAACAATGCCCAGCCCCAGCTCCAGTAGAGGTTTGTATATGTGGGAAGTCCTTTCAATCCAAGAGGCCCATTGGTGATACTTTGAAGGTTGTTGAGTATCACGCGAATTATCTCCGCGAATCCGTAAGTTACTATAGCGAGATAGTCTCCCCCTACCCGAAGACAAGGGGCTCCGACAGCAAACCCCGCAATTGCAGCAACAGTACCCCCTATGAGTAACGCGAAGAAGAAGGGAATCTCTATTTCACTTAGCGGCCATATTATCGGTTGAATAAAGAAATTCATCGCTTTGAGAGAAGGAGACATGTACAGCAAAGCCGATGCGTATGCACCAAGTGCCATAAAACCAGCGTGACCTAAAGAAAACTGACCAGTGAAACCGTTTATCAGATTGAGACTGACTCCAAGTATAACGTATATGGCAGCAACATTCAGAATTCTCTTGATAAATGCGTCAATATAATTCTCGGCTAGCCAGAGCAACAAGATGAAAACAAGAAGTCCAATAATGGTTATGACCAACTTCAGTTTGCGATCCATTACACTCACCTACTTGTCTTCTCGCCGAATAGACCTGTTGGCTTTACTAGAAGAATCACGACTAGAAGAACGAAGATTAATGCGTCTCTATAACCCGCGGCCTCAGGGAAAAAAGCGACCAGCATGATCGTAACCATACCAAGCATTAATCCACCGACCAGAGCTCCCACAATACTTCCAATTCCTCCGATTATAGCCGCAGTAAAGGCTCTCCAGCCAGGGAAAACTCCCATAAAAGGCCATATTTGTGGATATCTGAGCGCCCAGAGAATTGCACTTAGCGCTGCGAGTGCTGAGCCTATAGCAAATGTGAATGCAATAGTCCTGTTAACGTTTATTCCCATCAGTTTTGCCGTATCGAAGTCGACAGAAAGGGCGCGCATCGCCAATCCCATTTTCGTGCGCTTAACCAGAAAGGTGAGCAAAAGGAGTACGACTATTGAAACCACAATAGTGGTTATTGTTATCGCCTGAATTCTGACCCCTCCTACGACAAATGTCCTGGTCAGTGATGGGGGTACATAAAATGATTTCTGCCTTCCACCGAAAACAACCGTCGCTATGTTCTGGAGAAGGAAGGACATGCCAATTGCTGCACAGAGCGAAGAAATTCTTGGCGCGTCTCTCAGAGGTCTATATGCAACACGCTCGATACCAACTCCAAGTAATATAGTTACTACGATTCCGAACAAAACTGCTAGCCACCATGGCATCATAAAGAGAGTGAATCCGTAGTAGACAAAGAAAGTAGCCATCATAAAGACATCGCCATGAGCAAAGTTCACAAGTTTGACTACTCCGTAGACGAGAGTATAGCCTATTGCAATCAGCCCGAATATGAAACCCAACGAAATTCCGTTAACAAGGTGCTGCAAAAAAACGCTAGAGCTCATCCTGCCACCACCTTCATCTTAGCTATCGTTCTTAATAAGGACGCAGGCGTTGGCCTGCGTCCGGCACCTAAGATTCTGCGGATAGATGCCCTTTGTCTTATTTATTCGGCAGGTTTCACAACACTTACAAACTTGAAAACTCCGTTCTCCACTTTTCTGACAATCGCATCCTTAATGGCATCTCCGTTTTCGTCAATTGTTATGTATCCTGTAACCCCTTCGAAAGCTACGGTTTCACTCAAAGCGTTCTTAATGTCCTCAGGAACGGCTGAGCCAGCCCTTTTAATCGCGTCTACAGCCAGCATAAACGCATCGTACCCCAATGCCGAAAATGCGCTCGGTTCGACGCCATACTTTGCCTTGAATGCCTCTATGAATTCCGCTGCTTTCGGAGTTGGGGCTACCGACACATCGAAGTGAGTGCTGAAGTAGCTGCCTTCAACGGCGGCACCACCGACCTGCAAAAACTCAGGAACTTCCCATGTATCTCCGCCAAGGAACTGAGATTCAATTCCAAGTTCGCGTGCTTGCTTAATGATTAATGCTGCCTCTCCATACGAAGCAGCAGGGATGAATATTACATCGGGATTCTTTCCCTGAGCATATGCAAGCTGAGCGGTGAAGTCTTGGTCCCCCGTCTGATAAGAAATGACACCGCTTATCGACTTGTTATCCCCGGTAAGTGCCTTGAATGAATTCTGGAAGTAATGTGAAAGACCTACCGAATAGTCTGAAGCGATATCTTGAATAATCACGGCTGTCTTTGCTCCGAGCTCATTAACAGCGAATTTAGCCATCACGCTTCCCTGGAATGGGTCGATGAAGCAAACTCTAAAAGCATAGGGTTTTCCCAATGTGACCAGCGGGTTGGTAGGCGAGCATCCGATCATCGGTACTCCTGCAGCATTTGCAACTTCACTGCCAGGTATGGCTACAGCACTTCCATAGCTGCCGATTATTACCGATGCTTTGTTGAATTGGATCAATCTGGAGACGGCGTTTGAAGCTTCCACCTTTTCACTCTTGTTGTCGACGAGAACCAACTCAATCGGTCGGCCAAGAACCTCTGTCACTTGTTCAGCTGCGAGATTAATACCTTCCATGGTAAGCTGACCACCGGCCGCGTAGGGCCCGGTCATTGGTTCAAAGACTCCAATAACGATCGGTTCAACTGCAAACAGTATAAATCCCATTAGCAGAACAGAAGCTAGAACCAGAATCCTTTTCACTTCCCTCACCTCCACAATTGTGATTATTCACAACCGAAGTGACCTCAGAATGAGCAAAAATACTCGGAGCACAGCTTTGACTTTACCGAAAGCACCGAGACAACTGTGCAGAATGAGAACATCAAACGGGTGAAAATCATAACTGCAGCACTGGACTTCATGAACAACTGAGACCCAATAACCGCTCAGGAACGCGAAAAGTCTTGTGGTACTCATTAAGATTGAAAGACAACAAAACAACGCATTACTCAAAATGATAATACCATGTGAAACAACAACAACCTCTTCTCAAAAAACGCCTTCATGAGGAGATTAGAGCAAAGAAAGCTGATAATCGCTTTCTATCTATCTGGAGACCAAAGACGGGCGGTCAAAGATCACTAACGTTTTTGCTATTGATCGAGTAAGATGGAGAGTTGAGAGAGTGTGTTTAGTAACTTTTTTGCAGATTGTTGACATGTGATGTCAAGGGGTTTCAACAGGAGTTTGTTTGAAAACTCATCTGTTTTCAAAATCGTCCGTGACTCGTCAGATCATTTCAATGGGAAGTGTTTCTTGTAGGACCTAGCCGTTCAGTACGCTATAAGAAGTATCAATCAATTCAAGAGCCGCCATCAACAACATTTGTCCATAAACAGGTGGCTGTCTGTTTTATGAAACAATACGATCAACTTACAATAACAATGTGGAGTCATAAATGAAAGGAGGGAATTTGATTGGAATCAGAAACTATGATTGCAATAGTTAAGGAAAGACCCGCGCCGGGATTGACTCTAAAAAGAGTTCCTGTTCCAAGGAAGCTCGGTCCTCATGATGTACTGGTGAAAGTGAAGAGAGCGTCGATATGTGGCACAGATGTTCACATCTATAACTGGGATGCGTGGTCACAGGAGAGGATTCGTCCCCCTCAGATTGATGGCCACGAATTCACTGGAGAGGTTGTAAGCATCGGTGGAGATGTTTCCACCGTTAAAGTGGGAGATTCAGTTGTATCCGAAACACATATACCGTGCCAGAAGTGTCTTCAGTGTAGAACCGGTAAGATGCACATTTGTAAGAATATGCAAATTCTCGGAGTTCACAGAGACGGAGTGTTTGCAGAGTATGTGAGAGTTCCCGAAGTTGTCTTGTGGAAGGTTGACCCTTCTATACCTCTGGAATATGCTTCGATTATGGAGCCTTTTGGAAATGCAATTCATACGGCACTTGTAACTGATCTTACAGGAAAGAATGTGTTGATCACCGGTGCTGGGCCGATTGGTGCGATGGCAGTTGCGGTAGCAAAGGTATCTGGCGCCGCTCAGGTGATTGTGTCTGAGATAAAGGAATTCAGAAAGGAACTCGCAAGGAAGATGGGCGCCGATGTAATAATCGATCCAACTAAAGAAGATCTAACAAAGAAGGTCAAGGCAATGACAGAAGATAATGGGGCCGATGTTCTGCTGGAAATGTCGGGAAACACTACTGCCTTTAAGCAAGGTTTGGATAGTCTCACCAATGGAGCTGTCGTCTCTCTTCTAGGGGTCTTTCCCGGTGAACTTTCGTTCGACATAAACGGTTTGTTTACCTTCAAGGGACTGACAATGTACGGGATTACAGGAAGAAAGATGTTTGAGACCTGGCAAGTGGCCACTCAGCTTCTAAAGAACAAGAGGATTGATCTTTCTCCAGTTGTTACGCACATCCTTCCTGCGGAGAAATTCGAAGAGGGATTTGATGTCATGATTAGAGGAATTTCCGGAAAAGTCATTCTCGAATTTTGATCTGACATTTCGGAGGTGTTTTGATGTTTGATTTTGATGTTCTTAAGAAGGAAATGGAGGAACTTGAAGAAAAGGGTTTGCTCGTAAAAATAAGAACGCTTGAATCGGCTCAGGGGGCATGGTTGAACATTGAAGGCAAGAAGGTGCTAAACATGTGCTCTAATAACTATCTAGGTCTTTGCTTTGATGAAGAGCTTAAAGAAGCTGCTATAGACGGAATAAGAAAGTGGGGAGTTGGACCGGGTGCAGTTAGGTCTATTGCCGGGACACTTGAATTACACAATGAGCTTGAGACTGAACTTGCCAGATTCAAAAAAGTTGAATCAACTCTAGTCGTTCAGTCGGGCTTCAATGCAAACCAGTCCGTCATTCCTCCGATCGTTTCTGAAGAGGATGCGATTCTCTCCGATGAACTCAACCATGCAAGCATTATTGACGGAGTCAGGCTGACAAAAGCGATGAGATATGTCTGGAAGCACAAGGATGTGGATGATCTTGAGGCTCAGCTTCAGAAGGCTGAAACCGATGGAGCAAGGAGAAAACTGGTGATAACCGATGGTGTTTTCTCTATGGACGGTGATCTTGCGCCGCTTCCACAGATTGTTGAAAAGACTAACAAGTACGGAGCAATTCTAATGGTTGACGATGCCCACGGCGAAGGAGTTCTTGGAAGTCATGGAAGAGGAATTGTCGATCATTATGGTTTGCACGGAAGTGTAGACATTGAAGTTGGAACACTTTCCAAAGCCTTCGGAATAGTTGGAGGATTTGTCGCTGGGAAGAGAGTTCTCATTGACTATCTCAAGCAAAAGGCCCGTCCATTTCTCTTCAGTTCATCACTTTCACCGGCCGAAACGGCAGCGGCGATAGCCGCGGTAAGGAAGCTCTCCTCTTCCGATGAACTGGTTAAGACCCTCTGGAGCAACTCCGATTACTTTAAAGAGCAACTGAAGGCACTTGGCTTTGATACTGGCCACTCGGAGACCCCGATTACTCCTGTGATGCTCTATGATGCAAAGCTTTCTGCGGCTTTTTCAAAGAGACTCTTTGAAGAGGGGATTTTCGCAAGCTCAATTGGATTTCCGACCGTTCCCAAGGGAAAGGCCAGAATAAGAGTTATGATAAGCGCTTCTCACTCGAGGAAGGATCTGGACTTTGCGGTCTCCAAGTTCGAACTGATCGGTAAGGAACTTGGCGTTATAAAGTAAAAACACGGCTTTAACTTCAATTGAATATAATCTTGTTGTTGCAGCGGCAATGGCCGCTGCTTTTTGTGGAGGTGAAGCGCTTGTTAGTTTCGTTGCTGATGCTGGCCGCTGGATTTGCTTTGCTAATAAAGGGTGCCGATTATTTGATTGAGGGTTCCGTCGCTATAGCTAAAAACCTGGGAATCTCGGAATTGCTCATAGGACTTACGATAGTAGCTATTGGGACTTCGGCGCCTGAGCTCGCAGTGAGTGTGCAAGCAGCTTTCAAAGGTTCTGACATTGCTCTGGGAAACGTGTTGGGATCAAATATCGCGAACATTGGTCTTATCCTGGGAATTACAGCCATTCTAACGCCCCTGGGAGTGAACAAAACTACTATGAGTTATGAAATCCCCTTCGTCATAATAATCACTATCGCCAGCAGCGCTTTGATTCTAGGAAACAATGGGCTTCATCGAAGCGATGGCATTGTGTTGATTACTTTCTTCTTGATATACATGATGTATGTTTTTACCATGGCGAAGAGAGACAGGAGCATTACAGACATTGTGGAGGTGGAGGGAAAGAGAGATGTCGAGATTCTCGAAAAGAGTCCTGTGCTTGCCTGGGTAGCCACAATCGGAGGGACCGCAGCCGTCATTCTCGGAGGAAATTTCGTGGTCGACGGAGGTTCTTCGATTGCACAGATATTCGGCGTGAGCGACATGCTTATAGGGACAACTATTGTCGCGATCGGAACTTCTCTTCCGGAGTTAGTGACCACAATTTCGGCAGGAAGAAAAAATCGCAGCGATCTTGCCATAGGCAACGTGGTAGGGTCGAACATCTTCAATCTACTCCTGGTTCTAGGGATTTCGGCCACCATCTCGCCTATCACGGCACAGAGATCGCTTGCCGCGGAAATAATCTTTGCATCGCTTCTCGCGATAGTTCTGCCCTTACTTCTGCTTAGAAAGAAGAAGTTGGATAGGCCAAGGGGGGCTCTACTCCTGATAATCTACGCCTCCTTCTTAGTTTCAAGCATATTTAGAGGTTAAAAATTCTGGCTCAATAGAATCAAAGCAATTTTCTGTTTGTGAACTGATCTAAAGATGTCTTTTTGCAGACTGGCGGATGTTGAGAACAGAGACTTTCTGAATGCCTGCGTTCAACCTAGAGAAGATAGTGAAACTCGAGACGGACCTTGTGTCTTTCGATAACTGTGTTCGAATAACAGGCCGTATCGAGTCCAGCTAGTTAAAATCCGTAATTAAGGGACAAAGAGATTGCGGGATAGTTGGAGCTCTGTGTTTCAACAACGAGACGTCTCACTATAGCATTAGTTGTATAATTTCTTGCTGTACCCATTAGCTTACTTCCTAATCCCCTTCTTTGGTACTTCTCCCAGACTAGAATATCCCAAACCCGAAAAGAGTCATTCCATTCCCTTTCAGCAAGGACCAGACCCATTTTATTCTCGAATGCTCCCCATGCTACAGGTTTCTGCTCGACCGGTTCTAACAAGATATATTCTGTATCTTTACTTAACTGAACAGGAGATTCTTTTAGAGGTACTTCGATGTATAGCAATCATCTTTCCGTATCATTCTAAGATCGCAGAATTTATCGCATGTATAGGAGTATCTGACTTTTCTGTCCAAAAGCGATTCTTTACTGAGCTCGATTATTTCCATCTTCTTCACCATGCGCAACACCGGGTGTTCTCACTGAAATAGCAGAACTTGAAGCTCAGGTTTAATGGATCTATCATCAAGAAGTTTACTGATCAGTAAGGGAAGACCTTGCGCCCGTCTTTGGGCAAAGGCGGATCACTCATCGTGACGCCAGCAATCTTCGCGAAGTTCATTATTAGTTTCCAGCCAGGAGGGTTGCTCAGAAATCGCCCCTGTGTTTCCGGGTGAAACTGAACCCCATAAATTGGTTTGTCTTTATGCTTCATCATTTGTATAGGGGTAACATTCCCTTTTGCAAAGATTTCGAATTCCTCTGGTAAAGACGCCACCGCATAGGAATGGTTCTCCCAAACAAGAAGTCCATCCTCGAATCCGTCAAATATCTCGTCCTGTTTTACAAAGGTTATTTCATGCCAACGTCGCTCCTCACTGTAATACAAAACGGAACCAAATACTCTCGAAATTATCTGATGTCCAAGACATATTCCCAGAATGGGGACTTCTCCTCTAAGGATTATCTCTCCACCCTGGTAAATTCTGTTGTTCCAGTCTATGTAGTTTCGCATCGAATCGCCGCCTGCAATTATTACTGCGGAGTACAGATTTTCATCTTGCGGGAGTTCATCATTGAAAATATTGTAAATCCTGTATTCTATGCCCTGTTCAGCCAGTGAACGTTCAATGGGTGAGAGCTTTGTTTCGTACGCCGGGTCATTCAGGAAGAGAGCAACAGGTCCACAGTTTTCAGAAGCAGAAACAAAACTTGCCGGGAAGCAAATTGCTAGTAGAAACATGATTGCCGCGCCAACCTTCTGAATTACCGTTTTTTCTTTCATTGACTCTTGACACCTCATACAGCGAATGATAAACTACTATTTGTGCGATGCCGGGGTGGTGAAATTGGCAGACACGCATGATTCAGGTTCATGTGGGCATACCGCCTGTGCGGGTTCAAGTCCCGCCCCCGGCACCATATTTTCTCAGAGAGGATGCAATATTTCCTCTTTTTCATTCTTATATTGAACTCAAACTTTTTGCCTTCTGTATTTCTTAAAGTCTGTGACTACTCTTCTATCTTATTTTAGTTTTTTTGGATTCTCACAATCCTGCTCTCCTGAAGAGAAGCTTTCGAACTTCCATAAACTCGTTCCCAAAATACCTGTCATTTATGTGATCGGGAACGATTCTTCTGATATCTTCAAACAGCTCCTCAACAGCAATACTTGATTTTTTTGGATGCCTGAACGACAGCGCTCTAAAAGCAAGAAGTGCCTCAATAGAAATCATTGTCGCGAGATTGTCAACTATCATCCAGAGCTTGCGTGCTCCCCATGCACCCATACTTACATGATCTTCCTGAAAACCAGAAGTCGGAATAGAGTCGGCGGAAGCGGGATGTGCAAGTGTCTTGTTTTCCGAGGCAAGTGCCGCTGCGGTATACTGCCACAGCATGTAACCGGAATTCAGTCCCTCGTCACCATTTGTCAGGAAGGCGGGCAGATCGTTAAGCTTTGGATTTACAAGTCTGTCTACTCGTCTCTCTATCATGTTACCCATATCGGTGAGTGCAATCGACAGAAAGTCCATTGCAAGAGCTATTGGCTCACCATGGAAGTTACCTCCGGATATAACATCGCCATTCTCAAAGATGAGCGGATTATCAGTCGCTGAATTGATCTCTATTTCCAGGACCGATTTGACATAGTCTAACGTATCCTTGACCGCGCCGTAGACCTGCGGAATGGTTCTGAGCGTGTAAGCGTCTTGAACACGGTCGCAGTCCAAATGGGAGGTTCTAATCTCGCTTCCTTCTAGCAAACTTTTCATTCTTCCGGCGACGTAGCCCTGCCCTCTATGTGGTCGAGCACTATGAACCCTTTCGTCGAAGGGAGACGTACTGCCCATAAGGGCATCAACCGACATTGCCGAAACGAGAATTGCCTGTTCAAAAAGCCTTGAAGCAATATATGTTGAGCAGCCGCCTATTCCTGCCATAAAAGCGGTGCCGTTAAGGAGACTTAGCCCCTCTTTAGATTTCAAAATAATAGGTTCAAGATTTCTACTCTTAAGAGCTTGAAGAGAAGGAACAACACTTCCTTCGAGAGTACAATATCCTTCTCCAATAAGTGACATGGCAACATGTGCCAATGGTGCAAGATCTCCGCTGGCTCCGACCGATCCTTTTGAAGGTACGACAGGAACAATGTCTTCATTGAGAAGGTCGAGAATTCTTTGTACCAAGCATTTTCTAACTCCTGAAAAGCCTTTCAAAAGAGAATTTGCTCTAACCAACATTATTGCTCTTACTAGTTCTTGACGAAGGGGTTCTCCCACACCGGCCGCATGAGAAAGAACGATATTCTTCTGGAGAGCATCTAGATCTTTAGAAGAAATTCGGTGATCTGCAAGAACCCCGAATCCCGTATTAACCCCATAGATCGTTTTTTCCTTGCTGATGAGCTCTAGGGATCTTCGTCTTTCGTCTAGAAGCCGCGCAGCGCTTTCTTCAATACTGCAGAATTCCTTCTTGAAGGCCACTTCAAAGATATCCGACAGTGTAAGATGTTGTCCGTCAATCAGCACTGACCCACCTCCAGAATCGTTTGATTGTTTTCAAACAGATTTCAGTCATTATCAGCATTTCTTAATTATCTTACCCATTCTAGTCCGGGTATCTCAACCTTCTTTTCGAGTATGCTGAATATTTTAGTGAAGAAGAGAACCACAACTAGATAGATCACAGCAACGACGAGATACACTTCGAAAAACTGAAAGTTTCGTGAGGCAATAAACTTTGCCTGAGCCATTAGTTCCGGTGCGCCAACAATATAAGCAAGAGAAGTATACTTCAAGAGGTATATGAACTCATTTGTCCATGCTGGAATTACTCTTCTGAACGCCTGGGGCATAATGATCTGCAGAATCGCCTGCCATTTTGTCATTCCGAGAGATCTGGCCGCCTTCATCTGGTTACCTGAAATGGACTGAATAGATCCTCTCAAATACTCCGCCTGATAACAACCGCTGTTGATGGCAAAACCAATGATTGCGGCCGCGAACGGGGAGAGATTCATTCCGAGAGGTGGAAGCCCATAATACAGAATGAACAACTGTACGAGAAGTGGTGTACCTCTTATTATTTCAATAATTGCGGTCGCAACACCATGGAAGAGTTTGTTTCCATAAACTCTTGCTATTGCGAGGATGACTCCAATAATAAATCCGATTACCACTGCAATCAAAGTCATTTCGAGAGTAACCCCAAGGCCTTCCAGAAATTTGGGCCAGTAGTTAACGACAATTTTCCAGATCCTATCCACTTCATTCACTCCCGTAAAGCTCACTGAGCTTGAAGAGGAATTCCTTCGTTCGAGGATTCTTTGGATTCTTGAACATTTCTTCAGGGGAACTCTGTTCAACAATATGACCGTGTTCCATAAAGATGATCTCATCAGATACAGTTCTTGCAAACCCCATTTCATGAGTCACAACAAGCATTGTCATGCCACTTTCAGCCAGGTTCTTCATCACTGACAGTACTTCTCCAATCAGTTCTGGATCTAAAGCCGATGTGGGTTCATCAAAAAGAATGATTTTTGGGCTCATTGCTAACGCACGAGCGATTCCGACCCTTTGCTTCTGACCACCTGATAGCTGAGCGGGATACATATTCGCTTCTCTCTCCAGCCCAACTCTTGTAAGCTCTTTCATTGCAATCTCTTTTGCGAAATCCTTCTCGATTTTCTTCACCTTGGTGAGGCCTACCATGACGTTTTTTAGAGCCGTAAGATGGTTGAAAAGCCCGAAATCCTGGAAGACAAAGCCTATCTCCTGACGAATCTTGTTTATATTTTTAGCAGATGTAACCTCTTCCTCTTCGAGCCAGATCTGGCCACTGTCGGGAGTAACAAGCATATTTATACAGGAAAGAAGCGTACTCTTGCCGGTTCCACTAGGACCGATAATTACTTTAGTCTCTCCCTCCTTCATGTCAAAGGATACGCCTTTCAAGACTTCTTTGTCACCGAAGGCCTTCTTGAGATTCTCGACTCTTAGTACGACTCTTTCCTTACTCATCTTACCGTCTCCTTTACATCGAATCCAGGAATTGCAAGTCGTTTTTCAACGCTTCCCAGAGTCTTGTTGATAGCGATTGTTACTATGAAATACATTACTGCAACCGTGAGGTAGATCAGCATAGGTTCATATTTAGTGGCGATTATGTATCCTCCCTGGCGGAGAAGCTCAGTTACTCCAAGTGCGTACGCAAGTGAAGAATCCTTCAGTACGATAGTGAATTCGTTTGTCCATGGTGGAAGGGCTATTCTTATTGCTTGAGGAAGAACAATATTGATGAAGCCTCTTAGATTAGTCATTCCCAGAGATCTTGCAGCTCTCATTTGAGCCGAACTGACCGAGTTTATTGCTCCCCTGAAAATCTGAGACTGATATGCCGAGGATCTGAAACCTAACCCAATTATCACCGCAGCGAAGGGGGAGAATCTTATTCCGATCTTTGGAAATCCATAGAATATTAGAAAAAGAATTACCAGTTCCGGAATACTTCTGAGGATTTTTTCATAGACTGCAATTAGGGCCTTGATCCACTTGTTTCCGTAGACCTGGCCAAAAGAAATGGGGAGGGCCAGAACCAGGCCCAACCCCAGAGTCAAAAAAGTGATTTGAAGTGTTACCCACATTCCTTTCAGAAGAGCGGGCAAAGAATCAACAATTAATCCGAGTTTATCTATGACTTCCTCCGCCCTTCAATCAGAAGTGCTTGAGGTTCAGTTCATTAAGCTTTCCGGACTCTTCAAGTCTCGAAATGCCTTCGTTTATGAGATTTAGCAGATCCTTATTTGCCTTGTTTACTGCAATACCATAGTCTTCGTAAGTCTTGATTACTCCAACGATCTTTACCGGTCTGACCTTTGCAAAACTCTCTGCTACTGGCGCGTCGAGAACAATGGCATCGATGTTCTTGTTTACAAGATCTGTCATGGCAAGAACATAAGTGTCGTATCTCTTAAAATCACCGGTAAGAATCTTGGTTTTGACTAGATTGTCTTCAACCCAGAGATCACCGGTCGTGCCCGTCTGGACACCGATGTTATGTTTCCCAAACAGAACTGTCACAGTCAATTCGCTGTCATCCCTTACAACAACACTCTGATCAGCTGTCCAGTATGGTTTCGAGAATGACACTACTTCTTCTCTTTCTGGTGTAATCGTCATTCCTGAAATAACTATGTCGATATTTCCGGAAGCTAGAGCAGCGATTAGCGAATCAAAACTCATATCTCTGATTTCAATTTCGAAATCCATTTCTTCAGCGATAGCTTTGATCAGATCGATGTCGAATCCCACAAATTCACCATTCTCTACGTACTCAAATGGTGGAAAGTCAGCGCTTGTTCCAACCACGTACTTTGCTCCAAATCCGAACCCAGTCGAAACCAGTAGAGCTAGTAACACTAGTAAAGCCTTTTTCATGATACCCCTCCTTATGCTCAAAGATGAAGTGATTGTATATCAACATGCTTTCATTAGAACGAACTGTGCGTGCAGCTTTCGAAAAGAATCAAGAAAGGTTTGGCAACAATGAGTTACAGTGTAGCCATGACCTCTCTTCTTTGATTCGAAAAATGAAATGAAAAAGCTGTCCAAGTTGCCAGTCCGGTGTTCAAGATATACACCTTCTTGAGTTATGACTACTCATAGACATTATACCCTTTAGAAACACTTGAGCCAAAAACAACTGTTAACATGGTGATGGTGATGGAGATGAAAATCGGTATTGCATTGAGTGGCGGTGTCGACAGTGCCGTAGCGGCCGCTCGATTGATTAGACAGGGAAACGACGTAATTGGTTATCACATGATAGTTCTTGAGGGCAACCCGCTAGCAAATGCGGCTGCCGATGATGCAAAAGCCGTTGCCGACCATCTCGGTATAGAGCTGAAGATTGTAGATTTGCGCGAGGAGTTTAGAAGGATACTCAATTACTTCACCACTTCTTACATGAGTGGGGAGACGCCAAATCCTTGCGTCGTATGCAACGATTCGATAAAATTCGGATTGCTACTCGAGCGTATGTTCTCTTTCGGAGAGGAGAAGATAGCCACAGGCCATTACGCAAGACTTGTCTCCCTGGATGAAAATGTTTTTTTGGCAAGAGCACTTGACAGAGCGAAGGATCAGTCGTATTTCCTTTCGAGAATCGGGAAGCACAAATTGCACGACATTCTCTTTCCTCTGGGTGAAATGACGAAGGAAGAAGTCAGGCAAGAGGCTTCGGGGATTGATCTTCCCGTCCACTCGAAGAAAGACTCTCAGGAGATCTGTTTCATTCCCGACGGAGACTACAGAAGCTTTCTGAAGTCGCGGGGGATAGAGGGTAATCCGGGACCTATAACGGATGAAAGCGGAATTCTATTGGGAAGACATACCGGACTTTCGGGATACACCATCGGGCAACGTAAGGGAATAGGTTTTTCTGGGAGAGATCGCTACTATGTAAAGAGGCTTGATTTGAAGAACAACAAACTCATTCTCGCCCAAAGGCAGAGTTTAATGTCAGAAGCCTTGGTTGCTAAAGATCCTAACTGGTATATAGACCCTGGAGAAGAATTCGATTGCCTCTGCAAAATAAGGAGCTCCATGAAACCTGTTTCTGCCAAAGTGACCATCGTAAGTGGTGAGAAAATTAGAGTAGATTTTCAAGAGAAAGTGTGGGCGGTTACTCCTGGACAACTTGCCGTCTTCTATATCGACGATCTGGTAGTAGGAAGCGCGTTCATTGAGGAAAACTGTATTCTTGAAAGTGAAGGGAACACGTGATAGAATTTTGCAGACAGGAAGTAGTTCAGTTGGAAGAACGCTGGTTTCGGGAACCAGAGGTCCGGGGTTCGAGTCCCCGCTTCCTGACCAGAGCAGGCCCATCAGGGTCTGTTTCTTTTTTTTTGGGACCTAGGGAAATTACTTGACTCTCCAGATGATCGTTTGTTTGAGTTGATCTGCTAAAATTTGCTCACAGAGTTTTGTTCTCTTTGTCTTCTCCTCTGATCGATCGATCTGGAGGTGGATCTTATGAAAAGGATAGGCTTCCTATTTTTATTATTCTCACTTTTTCTGATCACAACTGTTTATTCGAAAACGCTTGAACTGAAAAGCTGGCAAATATGGGATTTCAGCTACAACGGCATTCATGGGGTTTGCTGCGCCGTCAGCGTCAAGGACGGAGAGATCCCCGTCACGGGACTCTCATTTGAAGACTTCACCATAACCGAGACTCTCGTGGACGGGTACGGGGAGGTTTTGTCAAAGGCCAAAATTGCTCCGGAGCAGAGAGAAGACCAGTTTGATGGCATTGGATTCTGGGAAAGGTCTGTATCTTCCTCAAAAATCGATCTGGTCTTTCTCATAGATAAGACTGGCTCAATGGCGGATCAAATCGAGTCGGTCAAGTCAGAACTGAAGGAATTCGTGAATCGACTCGAAGCTGATGCATGTGACTTCAGGGTGGCGGTTCTGCTATTTGAAGCAGCGTTACTGGAAGAGCCCGGAAGAAAATCACCCGATTATCCGTTTTATGGAGCTATGGAAATGGACGAACTTCTCCTCGCTATCGAGGAAATCGAAACGGCAGGCGAATGGCATATAAACACCTGGAGTTATGATGCAATCCTCTTCAGCAGTCAGCTTGAATTCCGTGAAGACTCCAGAGCAGTTTTAGTAGTCATTACAGACACTCTTCCGGAGACCGTTCACGGACCATTCTGGTACTTTTCCGGAGGCAGTGTTGCAACGAAAAGAGCCGTGGAAATCGCGCTGGAAGAAAGGGGCATTGAGCTGGAATACTTCCAGCCCGAGGAGTCTGAACTGGCGCACATGGAGAATTATAACAGGCTCATAAACCCCGCATTGAGCGAGTCGAATTTTGACCATCTGGTAGGAGCCGTTTCTCTCGGCTGGCCATTCAAACAGGATCTCATCAAAGTCGATGCGCTGCCCGTTTCTGAATCGATTTATTACCTCTCCTGGAATTCTGGTCTTGATGAGATTACAGATTACTATCGGAAAGAAGGTTTCAAAGTTGAAGTGGACGTAAAATGTGGTGATGAGCATGTCTCTTTATCGTATTCGCCATTTTTCGATGAAGAAGGCTATCTTCAGAGTTCAGAGGACTACCACCTTCCCGTTCTCGATGAAGAGGGTAATCAGTTGCCCGACAAAGCCGTAGAAATGGGTTTGCTGAGAGAGTTGGGTGACCTGAAAGCATTCAGCGGGAACTATGCTACGAAAGATGGAGTTCTGCAGTTGCGGTCGGTTGATCCGGGGGATTACCTATACAGACTCTATGCATATGGAAGAAGTTCTTACAGCTATTCCACACTTCGGCTAAAAGGTACAGGGAAAATTTCATTCGTTCAGGGAGAAGTGATACCGGATTTTGTTGTTGCCCGTACGGGCGATGCATTTCTCGAGTCGGTTAAGATCAGAGGCCTCATGGATGAATTTGTAAGCAACAAGATCGCCGTGAATGAATCTAAAGAGTTTGCAGAAAAGTCGTTGAAATGGATAGATGCGGTCGCTTCTGACGGACTGAACCTAAGGGAAATGGAAGCCCTTAAGAGAGTTTACGTTTCAGTTGGGGCGTTTTTAAATGGAATGGCTTACGCAGCAATAGAATCCGAACGGGTAGAGAGTGATCTGCTGCAGATGGTGCGTGATACGAGGAGCATGACGCGAAAGGCAGGGTATCGATTACAGGGTATGGGGTCTCGTGAAGAGAACCGGCAATCAATTCAGGTTTCAATGCAACTGAGGAAGTTATCCCGACATGACTTTTTGCAAGTCCCTCTCATTGTCATCCCGAACTTGTTTCGGGATCCGGGTTTGATCCTCTCTGAGGACGGTGGACCGCTGACGGACAACGTAGCCTTCAGCAGCGATCAGCGGGTCTTCGTTCTTAAGCGTGCAGCTGCTCTTAGAAGGGGATGCTGAAACAAGTTCAGATGCAGAGGAAGTGGCCGCAATGATATCTTCTGCAAAGAACATAATACTCTCCACCGCTTCGATTATCGCCGACATTATCTCGGGTAACTGGAGCGGCGTGGCACAGCAGATATCAATCGAAGCACTGCTGGATGAGTTCGTAGATTATGTGAAAAACGACCTGCTCGACGATGTGCTTGAGGCCGTGAAAGATAAGCTCAGGGCATACCTTTCCGATCCTTCAAAGGCCGAGGAGCTTCTGAGTCTAGTAAAGGGTGACATGCTCGGATGGGTAAAAGACGGCGAAGACTCGGATGAAGGAAGCGTCAGGGATGAAATCCGGCAGGTAGTCTATACCGACCTCACTTACCGCAATTTCACAAAACCGGTAATAAGAGAGCTTGAGGAGTCTCTGTCGGGGGCGGCTCGCCTGGCTTCGCTGTCAATTTCAGATCTCGATCTCTACGCTGCGAGCTGGAGTATGAACAGGGATTTCGCAAGCATGAGAAGTGAAGTGATGGGGCCTCTGCAAGACTGGTCGTTCGAGGTTCTCGGAGAGCATGAGAGAATCGACAACTGGGAAACGATCCTCGAGATCTTCGAAGAGACGGTTCCTCTGATTGTGGAGCTTCTGAGGCTCATGGAGTACAAAAACCCCGTTCTAGGCGATATTGCAGAGGAGCTGTCGAAGCTCTCTTATGTGCTGGATGCCGTAGGTCTCCTTACTCTGGCATATGAAGTGTCATTGAAAGCCGATCAGCTCACAACGATGGCAGGAAAGCTTGATAGAGTCAACGACTATCTCTTTCTCGAGGCCGGTTACTAGAGGTCTCTCATCAGTATCTTTTCATCATCGTCCCACTCCCCAGTATCGACGAAGCCCAGCTTCAGGTAGAAGTGGAGCGGGGAAGGATCATTGACTACGCAAGAGGTGAAGAGCTTCTCGTAACCCTGGGCCTTGAGATACTCAATCAACAAGAGGATAGCGTCTCTTCCATATCCCATCTTCTGATACTTGCCGCCGATCATGAAGCGCCACATGGAGGCGTGCTTAACATCTTTCATTCTCGGATCGGGTGTGAAGTCCAGCATAATGAAGCCCACCATGTCATCTCCTGCATAGATTGCACGGAACCAGGCATTCTTTGCAAAGTGGGCTTGAGCGATCGAAACTGCATTTGAGGCCACGGCTCTTTCCTGTCCTTTGAGTAAGGTACCACTCAAACGGATAGCGTCGAGTACCGTCTCCTCTGTTATCTCTTCGAATCTAACTATATGTTCCATGACTCCTCCTGATTTCTAGCGATATATTTCGCTCTAGTCGAAACAAAGACCAAATATTGGAGCCGCGCCGAAAACATTCTTGGCAGGTTGGCCTTTCCGAAAACACTCTTCCTTGCAGCATTATATCATTGAGCTGCAATCAAGCCACATCAAGCCCCTGCACAAATTGTTTTCTCTCAGCAGCTGCTTTTGGGTTCCACTTCTTGTATCCCTGAACATTTAGAAGGAACATCCGGCCACATTCACAGAGCGCTTCGTAACTGGGTTAGCGCTGCAGACATCCTCCAGTGGTTTATGCAGGCTTCCGGTCTTTCTAATCGTTTCATCCTCACATGAAAAGTATTTAGTCGGCTCAATAATCCTGGCAGATCTCGATCCGTTTTTCATTGCTTCGAACCGGGGTGATTCAGATCTCTGCGGGTAACGGTTCGCTTATAGTAGAATTATCGGATGGTATACTTCTTATTATCGGATTGAGCGGGAAGTTGCTAACCAAATGCTGAGGTGAGAGTTGGAGAGCGATAGAGGACATTATTTTGGGTTTATCTGGCACGCTTCGTTTCTTGCACTGACAATGGCCTTTGTTGAAGTGAATACGGTCCTTCCGTCGATGATCTTAGCGGCAGGAGGAGGTAGTTTCGCAATCGGTCTTGTTACAGCAATTTCGACGGGGATTCCTCTTCTGGCTCAATTAATATTCGCTGGATACCTTATGTCGAAACGAATGAAGAAACCGTATTTGCTTCTAGGCATTTATTTGAGAGTAGGCGCCCTCTTCTCCATTGGCTTTCTCTTGCTTTCGCCTATCGGGGGCATCGCGCTCCTTGTGCTCCTTTTTTCCGTAATCTCAATCTTTTCCTTTGGAGGCGTTTTCGCGGGAATCAGTTACACTCATCTGCTTGGTCAGTCAATATTGAAGCAGGATAGACGCGGGTTCATGGCATACAGACAGATTGCCGGGAGCGCATTGTCGCTTCTTGGGGGCCTTATTGCGAAGTACATAGTTGGAAACGTGAGTTATCCGGTCAACTACTCGCTGATGTTCTTCATCGGAGGAAGTTCGCTGTTCGTTGCTTCGCTTGGATTCACGAAAGTACGTGAAAGAGAGGATCACGGAACTGAAATTCCGGGATTCTGGAAGATCATGAAGAGCATCCCGAAAACACTGAAGGAGGATGCTAATTTGCTTAACTACATTGTCTTTAACAATCTTACAGGTTTCGGATTGGTCCTGATCCCGTTCTATGTTCTCTTGGCGAAGGACAGTTTCGGGTTGAGTGGAAGCGACGTTGGTAGTTTTCTACTGTTACAGATGATAGGTATGCTGGGAGCCGGTGTTCTGTGGAATCGTTTTCTTAAAAGAAGAGGTTTGAAAAGACTGCTAATCACCTGTGCAATGATTGGCAGCTCGATTCCACTAATTGCATTTCTTCTATCTACCTCCTCGCCAGATGTTTATCTTATAGTTTTTTTGCTTTCAGGGATCACCCTAAGCGCACGAAGGATCGGATTTGAGTGGCTTCTTATAGAAATCTCCAACAATACGAACAGGGCTTTGTATACAGGTGTATCGGGCGCGCTCAGTCTGGTGACCGCTCTCCTCCCTCTGATCTTGGGTAGTGTGTTGCGGCTCTTGGGCTTTCCGGTCGTTTTGGTTGTCTCCAGCATCGCGATCATCTCGGGAGTGTATTTCGTAAGGAAGATCCATATCACTGATGATCGTGGATGAGCGAAGCGTGCTTTGCAGAGGCCCAATGCTCGTTTAAGCACTTCTAGTGACCGGTCAGATAACTTAGTAGAACTGCAGTTTACTTGCAGAGTGTGCGGACTGCCAGAGCTTATAGATTATGAAAGGATAGAACTGGAAGAAGGGTTAACGCGACAATTTTGTTTTGGCTGCTCTTTTTTTTCCGCCAGGGGAGCCAGATTCACTCATTTTAAAGAACTCTTCCTTGCTGCCCCTGTTTGGGTCAATGATAGAATTGTGAATGAGATACAATTAAATGTTAGTCTGAGGCTGGTTCTGCTTTGTCTTAGCGAAGGTAATAAGGGTCGGAGCCAGGAGAATTATTTGATATCGTTTGAGAATGGTTCCAATCTCGGGTGGCGGATTAAGAGAGCAAGGAGTTGAGCGAAATGATTAAAGAAGTCGAGTTCGATAATCTTCCCGGAAGGTTCAGAGAGATTTTTTCTGGTTGTCTGGGAAGGCCGGAGCAGTCCGACGAAGTGTTGAAGATGTATCAGGCTCCGGAGAGAAGACTCTTTGTGATGAGACAGGGAGGAAGCATAGTTGCTGTAGCCGGTTTGAAGCTCCATGAGCTTGAAGAGCCTGAGCTTCTCCATCTTGCCGTAAGGAAAGACAAGCGAAGGAGCGGCTTCGGCAGTGCACTAGTTGAGACAATGATAAACTTTTTCATGGTAGATACTCTTGCAGTGTGGACAGACGAAGATGCCGTCGGTTTTTATGAGAAGATAGGGTTCGATATTGTGAATGAAATTCAGACTCAGAATGGACTGGTTCGCTACAAACTCCGATTTTCTCGTGCTAAATCCCGTGGGAGGTTAGAAACGTGAAGATCTTATTCCTCAATAGACTTGACAGATACTGGGAAGGAAAGATTGAAGAGCTTGCAAGAGCATTTCCCGAACATTCTTTCATCTCTTACTCCAGCAGCAGTGATCCGAAAGGCCATATTTCCGATGCCGAGGTGATAGTCAAAGGAAATCTGTCACAAGCCGACCTTGATAAGGCCAGAAATCTCAGAATGGTTGTCGTTCCCTGGACTGGCGTTGATGGTCTGCCTCTTGAACGGCTAAGAGAACGAGGTATCATCGTTTCAAACACCCATGAGAATGCCAAGGTTGTTGCAGAAAGGGCCGTAGCTCTGGCCTTAGCTGTTACGGGAAGAGTGGTCGAACTTCATAATGATCTTGCGCAGGGGGTATGGTTGGGTCGGCCGTCCAATAAGGAGTCGACATGGTACTCAATTATCGGGAAGCAGTGCTCTATTCTCGGCCTCGGCAACATTGGGCAGGCGATAGCAAAACTGATAAGTGGCTTTGAATGTGAAATAACCGGATTCAAGAGAACGCCCGACAGCGGGCTCCCTTACGTGAAGAGAATAACAGACGATATTCACGACGCCGTTCAAGCCGGTGATCTTGTCTTCGTTGCTCTTCCGCTGACGAAAAAGACAGCTGGGATAATAGGTTCCGGTCTGCTAAGTCAGATGAAAGGCAAGTACCTGGTCAATGTGAGTAGGGGAAGAGTAATCGAGGAGGAGGCACTTTACGATGCTCTGAAAAGCGGGACTCTCGCCGGCGCGGCAATAGATGTCTGGTACGATTATCCCTCGAATGATCGGCCCGCAACACTTCCATCGAGATTTCCAATTCACAGGTTTTCCAATGTGGTTATGTCACCGCACGTCGGAAGCTGGTCGGTAGAAAGTATGCAGTCAATGGTAGATGGTACCATAAAGAACATAGAAGGCTTTCTTCGCAATGGGAGACCTGAAGAGTATGTAGATCTTAATGAAATGTATTAGAATCCGACTCAGAGATTCCAGAAAATGTTTGCTGCAGAGGTTCTAGCGGTCCGTTGTGCTAGAATCAGTTGAGAGAGTTTTCAGGAGAGGTGCTGTAATGCCGCTTATCAAAGGACGAAGACGTTTTTTCCCCAGCAGATTATCAGGCTTTACAAGAAGCCTCTCTGCGCGCTCTCTTATTCTGCTTTCTATAGTTATTGTTTTAGCACTAGGGATTTCTCTTTCTCTTGCCGAAATAAATCGCGGAAGAAAAGAGTTTTCCAGAAAACTTCTTAGACAGGCAAGATTCCTCGAGAACGGGCTTGACATGAAGGAACTTTCTAAACTGGACGGTAATGCCGATGATATGAGCAAACCCGAGTACTCAAGGCTTAAGCAGCAATTAATTAATATCAGTGAAATCTTTCCTGATTTTCAGTATGTTTATCTAATGAGCATTAATAGTGATGGAAACATGGTTTTTCTGGTTGATTCTGCCATTGCAGGTTCGGAAGATGAGTCGCTACCCGGAGAGCTCTGCGAAGATAAAGATCTTCTCACGGTTTTCGAAACAGGTCGGGGTGCCGTAATGCCCTTAATGCCTGACAAATTGGGAACGATGATTACTGTAGCTGTCCCAGTAGTTGATCCTGATTCTGATGCAGTGTTTGCGGTTTTAGGCATCGATATCGATTCAGAAGACTGGGGCGGCCTTAATCTGTCCTATGCATTATTACCGATAATATTTTCACTTACTTTAGTTTTAATAGCTTTCATTTATTACTTCTTGGTTAGGTGGAGAGAACGACTTCCGTCCGAAAAATTGGAGAAAAGGTTTGTAAGGTATTTAGACAGTCTGATATTTCTTGTAGTTGGAGTAACAGTGACTTTGTTTTCCACTTTTATTGTACATGAACAGCAAAAGGAGCTGAGAAACAGTGCTTTCATTACCCTGGCTGAAGGTCGGGCTCATTATGTGATCGAGAAGATAGCTAATCTGAGGGACTATGAACTTGAGGGACTTTCGCGTTTTTTCGAATCAAGCTGTGTGGTTGAAAAAGACGAGTTTCGGAACTACACGCAGTCTCTGACTTCAAATGGGCTTATGAATACTTGGTTCTGGGTAGAGAGAGTTAAGGTTTCCGAATCCCCTTCGTCCGAGTCAAGATCTGGACAAAGTGATTTTGAGCAGTTCTCCATTTGGAACTTTGAATTTGAAGATGAAAACGTTGATACCTTTAATAGTTCTGAAGAGTTTCGGTACCCCATAAAGTATGTTGAGCCATTTGAAGAGTATGGTACTCTTGCAGGATTGGATTTGGGCTCCAATCTGCTAATTAGAGCTACAATAGACAAAGCCATCTCTTGTGGACTCATTACGGCTACTGACCCCTTTGTTATTCCTAATCACGATGACTCGGGACCACATTTCTTAGTCTTCAAGCCGGTTTTGGGAAACTCTAAGGATTTTATCGGGCTTGTTGGCGCTCTCGTTCACCCAGAATCTTTTGTGAAGACATTACCCGTGCTTGATAGCGAAGGGGATCCAAAGGTTATTCTTGGACTGTATCAGATACTGGAAGACGGGTCACCCTACTTACTCTTTTCTTTGGGTCATGATTATGCATTCTCAGTCAACCCTTCCGCACATTCTTCCCTTTGGCACTACGATGTCGGCGAACTCAATCTAGTAATTCCTTTCTTTGTATTTGGTAGAGTCTTTGCTGTTGTGGCGCACCCTGGACCCGACTTCAGTGCCGTTTATCCTTTGGACAACTGGATCTTGGTTCTTGCTTTTGGATTTACTTTGACGTTTTCACTCTCTCTCTTAGTAGGTTATCTAACGAACAGAAGATTTCATCTTGAAAGAGAAGTCAGGGAAAGGACCGAAGAGCTGAGAGAAAGCCTTGGTATTCTCTCTCAGACAATGGAAGCATCGATAAACGTTCTCGCTTCTGCCGTAGATCTCAGAGATCCTTATACAGCGGGTCATCAGAGAAGGGTTGCGGAGTTGTCCGTCGCCATTGGAAAGAAACTTGGACTTGAAGAGGATAGAATAAGGGGACTTCGGCTTTCTGCGATGATTCACGATGTGGGGAAGATTCAAGTGCCCGCGGAGATTCTGAGTACACCAAGAAGGCTCACGGATTTGGAGTTCGATCTAATAAAACTTCATCCCGCAGCGGGTCGTGAGCTTTTCAAAGATATCGAATTTCCTTGGCCTGTTGCAGATGCGATTTACCAGCATCATGAGCGACTCGATGGCAGCGGATACCCTGAAGGCATCACGGGAGAAAAAATCATTTTGGAAGCGAGAATAATTGCCGTGGCCGATGTTGTAGAAGCAATTTCATCGCACAGACCTTACAGGCCTTCGTTAGGTATCGATGCGGCCTTAGACGAGATCAGAAAGGGCAAAGGCAGGCTCTTCGATCCAGAAGTAGTAGATGCCTGCCTTGAATTGTTCGATGAAGGATTTTCCTTTTCAGACTGATTTACTGCTTCCGGTCAGATTATTTGAATACTATGTATTCTAGTGAGAACTGCTACACTGTGAGAAAAGATGAATATAACGCGAATGGTGAAGTCTTGTCGCCGTAGGAGTTGAAAATGATGGCCTTTTCGATATTTCTAAGGTTAATAAGGGTGAAACAGTGGCTCAAGAATCTCTTTGTGTTCGCTCCCTTGATTTTCTCTTCAAGCCTTACCGACACGGTATCGGTTTTAAGAGCCATACTGATCTTCTTTGCTTTTTGTCTTGCTTCTAGCGGCGTTTATATTTTGAATGACATAAGAGATCGAGAGAGTGACAGTCATCACTCAAGGAAAAAAGAACGACCAATAGCCTCTGGTCAAGTCAGGGTTTCAAGCGCTGTGATTGTTTCTTTATTGCTTTTTGGATCAGCGGCAGTGATTAGTTCTTTACTCCCTTTTTTGTCATCGCTCTTCTTGCTGCTATATATCGTTGTGAATCTTTTCTATACCTTGAAGGGTAAAGAGCTGGTACTGATAGACGCCTTTTGTATTTCTGCCGGTTTTGTGATAAGAGTAATGGCTGGTGCATACGCTATTGAAACGACTCCAACCGGATGGATTGTGGTGACCACATTCTTCCTCTCACTTTTCCTTGGGTTCGGCAAAAGAAGGAACGAACTGCTTTCTCTGAAAGAAGGTAGCAATGATCATCGAAAGGTGCTTAGCCTTTATAATGACAGATATCTTGATTATTTGATGATTGCAACGGCATCTATAACGATAATCGCATATACGCTTTACTGCTTGGACCCATCGACAATTCTGAAGTTCAACACGGATAAATTTGTATACACCGTTCCATTTGTGACATACGGGGTTTTTAGATATCTGCTTCTCCTTTTCAGAAACGGCGAAGGAGATCCAACGGAGGTTGTGACAAGAGATACTGGGATCGTGCTTACCGTTCTGTTTTGGATAGTATCTGTTATGCTGGTAATCTATTTACCAAGTTTTCTGTGAAGGGGGATGTTGAATGAATCTGACTGAAGCCTTGATTCTTGTCATAGCAATAGTCTTTAATGCAGTAGCAAACATCTTGCTGAAACATGGGATGCAGAACGCGCCTGATATAGGAAGCGTTGGACTTAAAGGGATGCTGATAAACTCTGTTACTAACATCAGCGTATGGCTTGGACTGATCTCATTTGGTGTTGCATTTATCTTCTATAGTGTGGTTCTGACAAAGATGCGTTTGGGAGTTGCATACCCGATAATGACAAGTGCAGGATTTGCGATCGTTACCGTTGCAGCAGTTTTCCTGTTCGATGAAAGACTCAGTGCAATGAAAATTGTCGGAATCGCTGTTATTGCTTTAGGAATCTGGCTTGTTTCAGTTGCAAAATGATGGAGGTATTTCGATGAAAAAGACGAGAGTAGCTATAATTAAGACCAAACCTGAAACCGTATTAGATGATTACAGAAGACTGGCCAAGCTAGCTGGAATGGGTGAAGCGTTAGATAAGACCGCAACTACAATCTTGAAGGACAACATATCCTGGCATCTTCCTATGCCTGGTGCCAACAGTACACCATGGCAGCTAGAAGGAGTCGTACTGGCATTAAAGGATGAGGGAATGAACGACATCGTATCGGTTGAGAATAAAACCGTCGTTACGAGACCGAAGTATGGAGAGAAACAGAACAAGTATGACGTCGTGTACGATAAGTTCGATATCCCTGTTCTGTACAACTTCGAATCGAAAGATATGACCTGGATTGAGTACACACCGAAAAGCAAACTGATGGTACTTCCAAAGATCTTTCCAGAGGGAATAAAACTGCCAGACTACTTTTTCGGGAAAAATATAATCCAGCTCCCAACGATGAAGTGCCACATATATACGACAACTACTGGTGCGATGAAAAATGCGTTTGGTGGCCTGCTCAACGTTAAGAGGCATTACACCCACTCATGGATACACGAGACACTGGTTGACTTGCTGAAGATACAGAAGGAGATACACACGGGTCTGTTCGCTTTCATGGACGGCACGACCGCAGGGAATGGGCCGGGACCGCGGACAGTGATTCCCGTGAAGGCAGACTACATACTTGCCAGCGAAGATCAGGTCGCAATAGATGCCGTCGCAGCGAAAATGATGGGTTTCAACCCGATGGACCTGAAATACATTAGGCTGGCCGATGAAGAGGAACTCGGAAATGGAAGACCAGAGAACATAGAACTTGTCGGAGACGACATTTCCGGTGTCAACTTTAAATTCCATGTTGGAGACAACTTTGCGAGCAGAGTCGGAGATCTGCTCTGGTTCAGTCCGTTGAAGGTCTTTCAGAAACTCTTCTTCCACACACCGCTTGTGAAAATCTTTGTTGCCGCTTCGGACACTTATCATGACAAGTACTGGTGGAAGAAGCACGGTGTCAAGATATTCGAAGAGTGGAAGAAAGAGAGTCCCTGGGGCCGTTTATGGGAGAGCTATTGATAGACAATTCATTGTGCGAATGAAAGCTTGGGTGGGGAAATCATGGCCGATCATCACTTGAAATTTGCCCTGAGTGCGAAAGCGAGAAGCACCGCAGTTGTCTTTTTGTTTGTCTTTGTTCTGTCATACGTCTTCACCTCTGTCAGTGTCTGGACGACAGACAGCAGATTTCTGACGGTGTCGAGATTTATTAGAGTATATGGGCACGAGAACTTAATCAGAGGCACGGGGTATGCTCCGGAGCAATATCGCTTCGGTGGATTCTACCTTGTTGAGAACTTCTTCAAGTACATCCCTTTAAAATGGTATGACGTATATAACAGCAACCTTTCCGGTTTGCTTACTAGTGAGGAAGCCTGGACAGACGAGATGCAGAAAAACGTCGACAAGTTCTTCCCCCAGGACGACAGGGAAGAGATGATTGGCGAAGTTCAGAGGGTAATTGATGAGACTTTAGAATCATTCTTCCCGGGCAACGCTCTGGTTCAAAATCTTCTGCGGGGCATGATAGACGGTCTGCAATGGCAGAGCTATTTGACGAATATCGAAGAGACCCTGCTCACTCTTGGAGAGATGATACCGGAAAATATCAGGAATCATCTGCTAGAGGACAGCGAAGAGACAAGACTCGTGAACGGATATTTCACATCGAGATTCTTCCTCTTCATGATTCTTCTGACGATAATCTACTTTCTGTGCAGAGAGTTCCTGAACCCTGTACAGTCGCTGTTTGGAGTGGTTCTCTTCGCCGCTTTGGTTCCAATCGCCCTTCAAGATTTCTTGCAGGCCGAGACAGTCCTTTCATTGCTGCTGTTTTCCTCAATGCTCTTGCTAACAAAGAGGGACGGAAGTAGGCTAATTTTATTTCTCGTAACGATTCTCTGTTGCACGGCAAGAACGGATCATGCGCTGTTTGGCGCGTTGATTTATGGTCTGATACACGGAACTGAGTCTCTTAGAAGAAGACAATGGTCAAGAGCGCTATTCTCTGCGCTGCTTCTGATAATACCTGTGGTTGCGACGGCTCTTATCAGCGGTTTTCTCTTTTCTGAAGCCGAGTACTATGTCGATCTAATTCAGTTTGAGTTCAACATTACTCATATATGGAGCTGGATCTTCCCTTCGATTCTTCTTCTGTTACCGATTGTCTTTTTCTCACAAATCAAGCATTTCGAATTCTACAGAAAGACATGGACGTGGATTCCTCTGTTCGTAGGGACAAATTTCGTCCTTGGAAAGACCGCCGAAGTCAGGTTGTTCCTTCCTCTAGTTATTTATTCCATTCCTCTTGTCATAGGAGGTGTAATCAGGTCTCTCGAAGGAGAGAAGAATTTGGCGAACAGCCGGGAGGCGTGAGCGATAAGTCTGCTTTCGATCCAATATGTTGCACAAGCTTTGCAGCAGGCATCGCACAGAAAGATCAGAATTTCATGATTTGAAAAATGCAATGGTATTATCTCTACGTTCAAGCGCGAACTGCAGTAATCCGCAGAAATCTGGAGGTGAACCGTGGATAAAAAATTTAGCATGGGACGGGGGGTTCTTCTCCTTATCATTTTTGTCTTGCTTTCCTACATATTTACATCGATGACTGTGTGGACTACGGATGGAAAGTATCTCTTTGTATCAAGATACCTGAGAATAAATCAGCATAAAAGAGTACTTTCCGGAGAGAATTTCGCGCCTGATCAGTACAGATTTGGAAGTTACTACCTTGTGGAAAACCTATTCAAATTCATTCCCTTCGAGTGGCTCGACGAAAACAGTGAAGAGCTTTCAATGATGTTGTTATCAGGAGATTACTGGACAGAAGAGAAAAAGGGTATGATAGACTCCTACTTTCCGCTGGTCGAAAGAGAGAAACTCGTCTCGGATTTAGAGAAGGTCATCGAAGAGCTTGTCGATTCTGTAACCGGCAAGAATCTTCTTTTCAACAATGCACTCAAGGCATTTGCAAGCAGTCTTAACTGGCAGGTCTACTTGACGGACCCTGCAACGACCGCTCTCCTTATTGGTGAAAGGTTGCCCGAGGACATCAAAAGAGCCGTGGATCTATCGAGTTATGAGAACCGGATTCTGAACGGCCATATCACGGCAAGATTCTTCTTCAACGTTTTGACCCTCCTACTCCTGTACAACTTCTGCAGACTCTTCTCTTCGCCTTCCGAATCATTGCTGTCGACCGTGGTCTTTCAGGCCATAATGCCCCTTACGACCATGTATTTCGGCTGGGAGACTTTTCATGCTGCAGCTCTTTTCATCGGTGGGCTGCTGTTGATAGCCAAAGGGGGCAGATTCTATCTTCTTTGCCTGTTGATGGTACTGGGATCGCTTTTCAGGCCGGATCATATGATATTTCTCTCCCTCATCTATCTCCTCTTCAATTTCAATAAAGGCCTATCCTGGTCGAAAAGAGCGTTAATTCTGTCCAAGAGTTTAATTGCCGGCGTGATTCCAGCTGCTCTAACTTTTGTCGTCAGTCGTTTTTTATATCCGAATGCGGAGTACTCTGTGGACTTAATTCAGTTGAGATACAATATCACCTATATTTGGTCATGGATCTACCCGCTGATCTTTGCGTCGATTCCACTGCTGTTTCTTAGAGAAGTGAAGCGCTACAGCTTTTTCAGGAAGACATGGTTCTGGATTCTTCCGTTCATTGTTATGAATTTTCTTGTAGCAAAAACCGCTGAAGTTAGATTGTTCACTCCAGTCATCGTTTTTTTCGCGCCGCTCATAGGGATAGGGCTGCAAAGGTTTTTCCCCGGCAGATCCATGGAGAACACGGCGATTGAATAATCCAGAGGCTCTCTGTCGAGCCCGATTGGTGCATCGTATTCTATACAACTCATTTTGGGCTGAACTGCAAGTTTTTTTCGATTGCCTTTTGAAAGAAGAATTCTAGCCAACTTATGGGATAATCTCGTATAATCAAAAGAGGAGGCTGCTTTATATGAAACGATTTCTACTGCCGTTCCTGATCGTTATTTCCGTTGTTTTGAGCGCAAAGACGGGGCTTTTTTTGAGCGTTTATCCTGTTCTCTCCCTGAACAACTACACAGTACACGATAGAGGGTACCAGCCTGACTTCGATGACCTGCGCAGTTACTTCTCTTATCCGGCATTTGCGACGGCCGGCGTGGAGTTGTCGGGAAGCAATTATCGGGCATTGTTCAGGCTCGACTTCAGGCAGGACATTACCTCTTTTCTTCGAGGAAGAAGCTGGTCGAACTTCCCGATCAGGCACAACGCTTATACTCTCTATATGGATACAGATCTTCCCAGGGTCGGCTTTGCTGAGTTTGAAAATGACTTCTTGAGAATTTCTGCCGGTAAGCGAAAACTTCACTTCGGTCCCGCGACTTACAATTTTGTGCTGTCGGAGACAGTGCCCTATTTCGAACATCTCTGGCTCGATCTTGGCGAGGAGGTTTTATCCGGTAAGTACTTCTACAGCTTCTTCGTCATATCTTCCGACCGTTCAATTTTTGATAGCCCTAGAACGCTCATCGGCCACAGCATCGGTTTTGAGGGCAGTTTAGCAAGAATCGGTATCGTCGAGACGAATCTCATCAGCAATACGTTTCCCGACCTGAAAGACATGAGCCCCTTCATGGTCTTTCACAACAACTACGCAAAGAACTCCAACGTTAACGCGGGCTTGTTCGTCGAATCCAAGATAGGAAGTCTGGATTTATACGGCATGCTCTATGCCGATGATATATTGATCCCCGGAGATAGAACTGAAAACCCCACTTCGTTAGGATGGTATCTTGGAGGGGAAGCCGCTTTGATTGATGGAGAGAGTTACGTGGGACCCGTGTTGTGGGACGGGCAGTTCGGTCTCAGGGAGAAGACTCTCTTTAGAGAATCAGGAGGGTTGAAACTGAAGTATGAGCACTACCATAGTACCCCGTATCTCTATAATAGAGGGTTTGAGGAAGGAAAATACATAAACCCGATCCGCTTCAACGCAGATGACATCGAGGGGGGTGCCTACCTCGTAATAAACGGCTTCTACGGGTTTCCGTACGGTCCCGATATCTCGCTTGACCTTCTCGGTCTTTCTTATGAAACATGTAAGATTTTCACGGAGTTGCGTATTGAATACATAAGGCAGGGTTCATATGGGATCGAAGATTTTTACGGCGAACCGTTTGAATTTGACTGGTACAAACTTGCAGAACCGATCACCAGAAAAGCGAGGCTTTCTCTTGACTTCCATTACAGCCCTGATGAGAAGCAGGAGTTCACCCTCTCTGCTTCCATGGCACTGAGCGGAAAGCCAGAATTGTCTCTAAAAGTGGGTTACGGGAAACTCTTCACCTTCCTGAAGTTCTGAGCCACTAGCCGTTAGAGTCTATTTCTCGAAAGAAGCCACCGAATATCTTTCGTTGCCTTTGTTCAACCAGTGCGCTTCAAATATCTTCAGATCTTCTTCCAGGGACAACCTGAAACTCTCTTCGCAGGATCCGAAGAAGTCGATAGGACTCACAGAAATGAACCCTCTATCTATACTCACATAGTCAAGATCTTCCTCGTGAGAATCGTAGAGGATTTCCTTCTTCATCCAGAATTCTTCTTCGCCCCATTCATTGACTTTCTTCTCAAACCAGCGCCTCTTAAGCAAACCGCCGGGTCTTGTACAGTTTATGCCTTTAATCCTGTTTTGAGGAACTGCCGGAACGTTAACATTTAGAACTGTATGCTTTGGAAGCTTGTTCCAGTCGTACTCCCTCACAAAGTTTTCCGAAAAATCAACCGCTGCGAGAAAATCTGGATTCTCTTCACTGGCAATCGATACCGCCATCGCTGGAATCCCATGAATTCTTGCTTCAAGCGCCGCCGAGAGAGTACCCGAGTACCTAATATCCACTCCTAGATTCTGACCGCAATTTATCCCACTCACTACCAGGTCGAAATTCCCTAGGCCCTTGATTACCGAAGCTGCCACTACACAGTCAGCAGGAGTCCCACTTGTGCAGAAGGAGGAAACATTTTCCACGGTGCTTCTTTCCCTTATTTTTACCGGAGTTAACCAAGTTATTGAATGACTTACCCCGCTTCGGTTACTTTCTGGAGCGATTATTGTGACCTCATGAGCTGCTGAAAGCTTTTTTGCAAGCGATCTTATTCCTGTTGATTCTACTCCATCATCATTAGTCAATAGTATTCTCAAAAGAATTCACCACCACTCATATTTTATCGTGAATTTCGACTTCTTTCTACGCCTAATTGTGGCAAGTGTTCAGTCATACTCTATTCCTTGATCACGGAGATTCGAGCTGTAGATTAGCCTCAGAGAACTTCGAAAGAAAATCAGCAGAGGTACTACCCCAATTACCGATGCAGCACCAAAGAGATTCCACGAAGTGTAGTAGCTTCTCACTTCTCCCACATAGCTAAATATTCTAAGAGAGAAAGGCATCAGCTCCTGGCTGTTAAGAAGAATCAGGGGCGTGCTGAATGAACTGAACGACGAAACCATTACGTACACCAGAAGACCTCCGATTACAGGCAATGAAAGCGGGATTAAAATTCTCACCAGGTAGCCAGTTCCAGATAATCCTTCCAACAGGGACACTTCTCGGAGCTCTCTCGGAACCGAGGAAAAGAATTCAGCAAGAAGGATTATCGTAAGGGGAAGGGACTGAATGCAAACAACTATCCCAATCCCAAAGAGACTGTCAGTTAGACGGAGCTTATCGAATACGAAATACATCGGAAGCAGAGTATGCATTCCAGTGTAGAGACTGCCAAAAAGAATTATTGAAGCCAAACCTTTCACAAGCATCGACTTTCTCTGTGAGAAAAGGTATGAGAAGGGTATACCTGCCATTAGCAGGATTAAGGAGGCCCAGAAGGCGATAATAATTGTATTAAGAATATTCGACATAAGTCCGTCGGAAATGACTCTGCCAAAATTTGCTAGAGTCAATTCACTAAGTGAAGGCATTATGTCTGAGTCAGCGGCAAAAGAAAGCACAAGAATATAAATAACTACCAAGACCGTCGGTATTAGGCACAATACCATCAGTGTTCTCTTCAGCCAGCCCGGGATAGTGAAATCGATAATCGGGAACCTGTATCTTAGTGAGAACAAAATTAGCGGTACGCTTAATAGGGTAGCCGGAACTATTCCACTTACTCCCCTCTGTACTACTCCCAATACGGTTATTAAAGCTTCATATATCAAAAGTGCCCCTACGAGGAGTCTGAAAGTCTTCCTGAATCGTGGGATAATTAGGGGAAGAATTGAGTATCCTAAAATGACGGGGAGCAGAAGCAAATTCAAGCCTGTGAAAAGCCCAAGAAATACATGGGCTGCACTACTCAGAAATAGTACATGCCTGTGCCTTTTCGGAACATCCCCTCTTGAAAAGAGGGCACCCAGTATCCAGATTAGCGAAAAACCCCCAACAAACACCGCGTAGGCCGAAAGAAGCCCATAATCTTTAACAGAGCTAAACTTCCTGAACAAAGCAACACCAAGAAAAGTTGTCGAGCCGGTTAAGGTATTTGGAGTGAACCCCTCCGGCAAAAGAGGACCGTTACCAGTCATGAGAAAGACAGATGTGAATTCCTTCATTGATCTCGCAAGCTGAAAAAAGAAATAAGGAATAAGCAGAAATCGTATCTCTCCGAAAAGAATACTAGAGGTATAAATATCGCCTGTTCCGTCGATCTTCATTACGTCATCAAGTTCTTTAGAGACTCTTCCCAACATTCCGAGAATTATCATTGTAGACAGAGGTAATGAAAGCCAAATGCTTACGAAAAGAGAGGATGTAAATGCTTGAAAGGCGTTGAGAGTTATGTCGATTTCCGTTCCAAGGACAATGTTAAATAACGAATACCCTCCATATCCTTGGACAAGAGCCCTCCAACCCGAGACTGTAATGAATGAAGGTATGAACCAGCCGACTCCAAGAAGAATAAGACTGGCCTTACTTAACTTAGTTGCCTTTCTAAGTCTCAATGCAATTAAGAATGACAGCAAGATCTCAATCGATGTCTTGAGAGTAGACCACAATGCGGTAAGTCTAAGAGAGAGCTTGAAACCAGAGTCTCCAAGTACCTCTTCGAAGTTCTTCAGACCAGAAAAAACAGGAGCCTGTTGAAAGACCCCGTATTCTGTGAAAGAAATGTAAATTGCCCAGAGTATAGGCACAATGGTAGCTACTCCCAGTATTAAAGTCACTGGCAAAACCATGGACCACTTATTTCTAAGTAAAAGAGAGAGCAGGCACAGTGCAAAGAAGATCGGCAAAACTACCGACATACTATCTTATAGAGTCAATGTAAGACTGCGCACCTGAAAGTGCCTGGTCAACAGTCATTGCTCCACTATATATTGCTTGCAATGCGGGTTCTAGAGCCTCAAACAAAAGAGACTGATACCCCGGGAGATTCGGCATGAACTTACCTTGGTTAACTACCCATTCCAGCTCTTGAGGAGAGTCGGAACCGAATAGTGGATACTTGTCGTACTCTACAAAGAAGTCATGACTATGCTCATTAAGAAAGCCAATAAAACTCATGCACTGCTCAGAGGTATCACTATTGAATAGTGCAAAACCTTTAGAGTCAATGATACCACTTACTTCTACGCCTTCAATATTGGGAAAGGGTAACATCACGAAGTCGGGACCTTTCTCCCTGAATTTGGAGGCCATGTAGCTTCCCTGAAGCATTATACCTATCTTACCCTGAGCAAAGAGCTTGTTCATTGCGGCTCTCTCCAGTCTCGAAATCACTCCATTGTCGAAGTACTCCTTAATTTTAGATACTACTTCTCTACTTCCGGAGGCTCCAACATTTAGTTCGTACAGTTCCTCTTCGGACATGAGAGCAGAGACATAAGGGAACATTACGTAAGGAGATGTGAAATCAAATGCTATTGGGTAATCAACAACTCCAGTAAGGCTCTCCTTTATAGCTTCGAATTGATCAAAATCAAGTTTCTCTCCCAAAACGATACCGGCTTCTTCGAAAGCATTGAGATTGACAAAGGCGACCTGACAATCCGCGTAAAAGGGAACGGCGGTAATTTCGCCATTCCATACGTAGGCGTTCAGAAATTTCTGAGAGTAGCCAGTAAGACTGGCAAGATTGAGACTTAGACTGCGCCCAGATGCAGCGACATCACCCACATAAGTATCCTTTATCATAGCAGCATCGGGAAGGTACCCTGTCTTCAGATTTATGTTCAGTTTTTCTTCAATCTTTGGGAAGTAAACAATCTCAACATCAATCCCTGTCTCTTCTTTGAATGCGGCGGCAGCATCCCTGTAGAATTTCTCCCCTTCCCAGCTAACCCAGAAGGTTATGCCAAACACTGCAGAGCATACTAAAATGACAAGGACAGATAGAAAGAATTTCTTCATTTCATACCTCCATGTTTAAAATTTCGAATAGAACTCGTTCGCTCTTGAATGGAGCATGTCTTAGGCGAATTCCTGTGGCATCGAATATCGCGTTCGCTATGGCAGGAATCGGTGTGTCGATTCCTATCTCCCCTATGCTTTTTGCCCCGAAGGGACCTGTAGGTTCATAGCTGTCGACGAGTCTGCAAGTAAGCTTTCCATAGTCCATCCGGGAAGGGACTTTATAAGTGAAGAAATCGTTGGTAAGCATCCTTCCGTTCTTTCCGTAAATGATATCTTCGAAGAGGGCCCAACCAATTCCTTGCATAGAGGCGCCTTCAAGCTGTCCAATCGCTTGTATGGGATTTAGAGCTACCCCGCAATCTGCATATGACACGAAATTCAGGAGCGCAATTTTCCCAGTATCGGTGTCAACTTCAACCTCCGCAAAACTCGCTGCAAATGGTGGAGGGGATTCTTCGCCCACGAAGGAAGCCGACTCCGAGATCTGTTGTTGATTGAAAGTATACATGTGCACAGTGCAGAGTTCAGACAACGATACAGAGGGACCGTCCTTACAAGTAATTATCCCCGACTGGAGCGACAGTTCCGATACACTTCTTTCCAGATACTTACCTGCTAGTTCAAAGAGTCTGTCCTTGACTTTTTCGGCGGCTAGCCTAACTGCGTTTCCCGATACATAAGTAGTACTGGAAGCGTACGCCCCTACATCGAACGGGGTGATATCTGTATCGGATGAATACACGATGACTCTTTCCAGCGGAACCGTGAGAACCTCAGCTGCAATCTGTGCAAGAATCGTATCACTTCCTGTCCCAAGATCGGTTGCCCCGACGAGAAGGTTGAATGAGCCGTCTTCGTTCATCTTTATTGTAGCCGCACCCATATCTACTTTTGGTATTCCCGAACCCTGCATTGCGAGGGCACAACCAACTCCTCGAACTTTACTTCCATTTCTGATCTTCTTCCCTCTCTTACTCTCCCAGCCTATTTCGTTCTTTCCAAGATCGATGCATTCTTGAAGTTTGCAGCTTTTCATAGTTTGAGGGACGCCTTCTCTTCCTTCTCCCATTATCTCGAAAATCGGAGATGTTTCCCCTTCTCTTATTGAGTTTACTTCTTTGAGTTTAAGAGGATCCATCTTGATCTCGTAAGCAAGCTCATCAATGGCACAATCGAGTGGGAAGAGGCCCTGCGGTGCTCCATATCCTCTGTATGCTCCAGCTGGAGGAAGGTTCGTATAAACTATGTCTCCACCAAAATGAACGGCTTCCACTTTGTTGTAAAGTGGCAAGGTCTTCGAACCGGAAACCATAAAAGTTGTGAGAGAATGTTCTCCATAAGCCCCTGTATTTGATATCCCATGGAGGGATATTGCCTTTATCTTTCCATCTCTCATCGCTCCCACGGTAACATCGAAGCTCATTTCATGGCGGATATTTGTTGCCATAGAGACTTCTTCTCTCGTGTAAGTAATCCTTGCCGGTTTACCTGTCTTTATAGTAACTAGCGCTGCGTAGGGTTCGACTATCACAGACTGCTTTCCGCCGAATCCACCACCTATTCTCGGTTTGATCACGCGAATGTCTGCAATTGGCTTATTAAATATATGAGAGAGAATTCTCCTGCAGTGAAAGGGTACTTGAGTTGAAGTGATTACTATGAGCCTCCCGACGGAGTCCAAAT
>ERZ795048.251-NODE-251-length-60223-cov-7.646673_pt1 | contig 60223 bp, 50 predicted proteins | sample MGYA00375132_ERZ795048 | MGnify/ENA primary metagenome ERZ795048 (study PRJEB30177, sample SAMN05720225) | activated sludge metagenome | isolation source: Anaerobic digester | place: Hong Kong | collected 2014-12-17 ...
ACTTGCTGTTCCTTGTATTATCAGCCTTATCACGATTTTTAACCTGCGCTGGTGAAAAATGCAGACTAACCGACCCTTAGCGGCGCCATGTTTTCTTCTTTTATCCAGTCGAACATCTCGATAAGGCCCACCCGGCAGTCCGGATATTCGAACTCAAATCCCGTATCTTTTATCTTCTTATTATCAAAGATGTAATTATATTTCATGTAATCCATGGTTGCGTCTTCGAGCAGGGGACGCCTGTTTTTCATTTCTCCTACCCTGGAGGATATTCCCGCGCCGAAGTGCCCGAGGCGGACAAGCCGGTCTTTGTTTATCGGGAAGGCAAGGGGCAGAGTGGGTTTGCCGAGAAGCCCGGCGATATAGTAAAGGAACTCGGGAAGCGGAATGTTTGAATCATCGATAACATTGAAGACCTGTCCGCTGGTTTTGCTGTCCGCGGCTTCCATGAGATGTATTGCTGCGCGCGCCACGTCAATTACATTTACGGACGGCAGCCTTACGTCCATTTTTTCCGGGATTGGAACGAACGGGCCGATTGTCATGATTTTGACGAGATTTATGAAACCGTATGTGTTGCCCCTGCCGTAAACAGGCGCGGGTCTCATCACCGCTACTTTGATTTTTTTGTCTGCTGCGTATTCAAGAAAAAGATTTTCCTGCTCAAGCTTGGAGATTTCGTAGTTGTTTCCGGGATTCGTCGGATTTTCTTCTGTTACGGGTGTGATTTCCTGTTCTCCGTAAACCCCGAGCGTTCCCCAGAGAATAATTTTCTTTGTGCCCGCCTCGATTGCCGCTTCGAGCAGGTTTCTCCCGCCCTCGACATTTATCGTGTTGTTGTCTTCGAGGCCGGCTGTGTAATCGAACAGTGATGCGGTGTGCATGATGTACTGAACATCTTTAAGCGCTTTTTTCAGGCTTCCCGGGTCTGTGAGGTCCGACGGTATGAACTCGACTCCAATAGAGTCATAAAAAGCTTTCTCTGCGGTTCTTTCTCCTTTTTCAAGATCTGTTGCCCTGACATTGTATCCTGATGATTTGAGCATTTTAAGAAGAACTCTTCCATTGAATCCGCCTGAGCCGGTAACGAGTATCAATCCTCTTTTCATTTGATCACCTCATTGTTTTGTGAATATTTGAAAACAGGTGTGTCGGAAAACACTACCCGGGAAATATGTTTTATTAAGTATTTAAGGATAAACATACAACGATTGTTATTTTACACTAATTCGGGGTAAAAATGGTACGGGGTAGAAAAAACATGCCGGAGAAGCGATTAAGGTTTGTGGCAAGTAACAAAAAGATTGTATATAGGTGGATATTAATTTTAACTGGTGAATAAAAATATACTGGTTATTATTTGAATGTTGTAATAAGTCAATCCATGAGAGAGGTTTTGAGAATGGCTACCGCAGCCAGAAGAAAAAAGCCTGATTTAGTGGGAAGAATTGAGAAGGACGAGTGTAATGGCTGCGAACTGCCTGTGGTCATTTACGAGAAGTGGTGCAAGGGATGCGGGATTTGCGCTGAGTTTTGTCCCGGCGGGGTGATCGAGATAGACCCGCATACGCAAAAGGCAAAAGTTGTGAACCCTGAAAAATGCAATCTGTGCGGGACATGTGAGTTGAGATGTCCTGACTTCGCGATTACTCGCGTTCAGAAAAAGGGATCCAAAAATGGCGGAAGAAAAGAAAGTTAAGAAGGCAGTAAGAAAGAAAGCTACAACACAAAAGAATAAATCCAGAACCAGAAAACAGGAAGTCCGTCGTCCGGCTGGAAGCAGAAGGGTGCTTTTGAGCGGGAACGAGGCATGCGTGGAAGGCGCGCTCGCCGCGGGGGTAGGTTTTTTTGCGGGATACCCGATAACTCCGGCGACCGAGATTTCGGAGATTCTGTCGATGAGGCTGCCGGCGATCGGCGGCAAGTTCATTCAGATGGAAGATGAGATTTCGAGCATAGCGGCGATTATCGGCGGGTCGATCGCGGGGCTGAAGTCGATGACGGCGACCAGCGGACCGGGTTTCTCGCTGATGCAGGAGAATCTTGGATTCGCGATAATCACGGAAATCCCGATCGTTGTGGTGGATGTGATGAGGGGCGGGCCGAGCACCGGGCTGCCGACCAATGTGTCGCAGGGCGATGTGATGCAGTCGAGGTGGGGCACGCACGGGGATCACAGGATAATCGTTCTCTGCCCGAATTCGGTCGAAGAGGTTTACCGGCTGACGATAAAAGCCTTCAATTATTCGGAAAAGTACAGGACGCCCGTGATACTTCTCATGGACGAGGTTATCGGGCACATGCGGGAGACCGTGTGGATGCCGCCGGAGGAGAACCTGCCTGTTATAAACAGGATTCGACCGTCGGTGCCGCCGGAATGGTACAAACCTTACGAGGTCACGCCGACGAATGTGCCCCCGATGGCCGCGTTCGGCGATGGATACAGGTATCACATAACCGGGCTAGTTCATGATCAGAACGGGTTTCCAACCCGCAGGCCGGACGAAGTAAAAGAATTCCGCGCACGGCTGAGGGACAAGATAGAGCTTGCGAGAAGCGACCTTGTCAAGGTCGAGGCGGAGTGCATCGACGATGCGCGGATAGCGGTTCTCGCCTACGGCTCGGTGTCGAGGTCGGCGCGCAGGGCGGTTGTGCTCGCGAGAAAAGGCGGAACGAAGGTGGGGCTTGTGCGACCGGTTACGCTGTGGCCGTTCCCGTACAGGTCGGTCAGCAGGCTGGCGGATCATGTGGACGTGATTATTGTTCCTGAACTGAACATGGGGCAGTATGTCGGCGAGGTCGAGAGATACGCATGCGGGAAGTGCAGGGTGGTTCCTCTCAACCGGATCGACGGTGAATTCATCGAGCCGGAAGAAATCCTTGAGTGCATACTGGAGGTGGACGGCAATGTATCGGAATGACCTCCTTTACAAATATCTGCGGTCTGAAAAAAAGTTTCCGCACCTGTGGTGCCCGGGCTGCGGGGACGGGATTCTTCTGGGGGCGCTGATCAGGGCCATCGACAAAATGCAACTTGATAAGGACGATGTCGTGGTGGTGTCCGGGATCGGCTGTTCGGGAAGGTTGCCCGTTTACGTCGATTTCAACACGCTGCATACGACGCATGGCCGTGCGCTCGCGTTCGCGACGGGAATAAAGTTTGCCAATCCGAAACTGAAGGTGATTGTCGTGATGGGTGACGGCGACGCTACGGCGATCGGCGGAAATCATTTCATACACATGGCGCGCCGCAATTTCGACATCACCGCGATTGTGATTAATAACAATATTTACGGAATGACCGGTGGGCAGTATTCGCCCACGACCCCCATGGATGCTAAGTCGGCGACGTCTCTGTACGGGAACATCGAGAGGCCGTTCGATATTTGCGATCTCGCGATAAGCGCGGGGACGGCGTGGGTCGCGCGCGGTTCGGTGTATCACGTTCCGATGCTGGACAACCTTATCGTCGAGGGTGTTCAGAAGAAGGGTTTTTCGCTTGTCGAGGTAATGGCCTATTGCCACACTACCTACGGCAGAAGAAACAAGCTGGGTGATCCCCGCCGCATGATGAGATGGATGAAAGACAACTGCGTGAAGACTGAAAAGTTCCGTGAGATGAACCCTGATGAAAGAGAAGGGAAAATCGAGATCGGTGTGCTTGCGGATCGTAACTTCCCGGAATACTGCGAGAAATACAGCCAGGTCATGAAGATGGCCGGCTATGAAGGCGAGGAGCGCTAAGTGGACAGCGAAAGGATCAAGATCAGGATCGCGGGCGCGGGCGGGCACGGCGTGGTTCTCGCCTCTATTATACTCGCGGAGGCAGCCGGGGTTCACGATGGCAAGTTCGTCTGTCAGTCGCAGAGTTACGGGCCGGAGGCGCGCGGCGGCGTCTGCAAGGCGGAAATAGTCATCAGCAATGGATATATCGATTACCCCAAGGCGAAGAATCTTGATGTTCTTATGTGCTACAATCAGCAGTCGCTGGACGAATATTTTCATAACCTGAAAAACAGGGGCATCCTCATTGTCAATTCCGACTACTGTACCCAGGTTCCTATTACGACCGGCTACGAGATTCCAATGGCGACGCTTTCGATGGAGAAGACGGGCATGCTCCAGACGATGAATGTGCTGTCACTGGGTGTTCTGGCCGCCATAACCGGGATCGTGTCGAGAAGAGCGCTGAAGCAGGCGGTTTCCGAGAGAGTTCCGAAGCCGTTTCTCGAAGATAATCTGAAAGCGTTTGAAGCAGGTTTCAGAGCCGGCAGCAAGGCTGCCGAAAACGCGAAGAAAAGAAAACCCGCGAAATTCTCACGGCTGATACTCATGGACAGTTGACGGTTCGGCAGGTTCTGCGGGCCGCTGCTGTGACGCGGATGTTTTTGCATGTGAATATTCTCTGCTTGCCCGCAGCGCGCACCCGGAAGTAAAATCAGGTGAAATTACATAAACGGGAGGATTCGGCAGATTGAATCTTGACGGGATAAAAAGGGTTATGATATTCGCCGCTCATCCCGACGATGAAATAATCGGGCCGGGCGGAACGGCGCATATGATGTCCTGCCGGGGCGCGGAAGTGGATGTGGTTTCGTTTACATGCGGTGGCACAGCCGCGAAGAACGAGGAAGAAACAGAAAAAATGATCTGCATGAGACGCGCGGAGATGAAGGAAGCGGATCAGCATCTGGGCGTGACCCGGCGGCATCTGCTGGAGCTTCCCTCGCAGCAGCTTTACGGCGCGGCTTTCGGGGACAATTCGCTGCACAGGAGACTGATCGGCCTGTTGAGGCGGTATAAGCCGCAGTTGCTGTTGAGCCATTCGGGTGACAATCACAGGGATCATGACACGATAAACAGGGTGACTCCGCAGGTGGTGTTTCAGGCGCAGGAATCGATTATGGGGGAACTTGGAGAACCGTGGCGGATTCCGCTGGTTCTTTACTTTGGTATCGAGCTGGACCCGCAGGCGGAAAACGTGATCATCGAGATATCGGCGGCGGATCTCGAAGCAAAGCTCAAGGCGATCCGCTCGCAGTTAACTCAGGCGCGGGATACGTATCTTCAGAGGATCGAGGATATGATCGAGGCGAAGGCGGCTCTGGCGGGATCGAGGAATTTCGGCGCAGGCAGGTTTGCGGAAACTTTCTACCTGGACGCTTCGGCGCCGATGAGATTCCCAATGGCATGAGGTACTACGGAATAATGAGCGACGGTTTTACATACAAAACAGAACACAGACTTTCCGTTTTTGGCAATCGTGACGACATGGGAAGGCGCGCGGCTGAAACCGATATGGCCGTGTTGAGAAGCTGGGTGGAGCAGGGAGCGGAACCGGTAGTGATCCTTGCAGCCGCGGCGTCGCAGAAGGAACGCGCGGAATATCTTGCCGAGTTGCTGAATAAGGACAAAGCGGTCGCCGGGCGCTGTGTTTATTTTCACATGGATGAAAATATCGAGCGTGGCGGCGGGCTTATGAAGCCTGATAACGAGGATGGCTTCGGACACTGGCTGATAGAAAATTATGTGCGGCCCGGCGGGATTCCGCGTGACAGGCTGCATCTTATTGCGGATATGCCCGGAACAACACCGGCGGATGCGGCGGACGGTTATTCCGCATTGCTAGAAAAGACGTTTGCAGGTGAAAAAGCGCGGGTGGCGGTCCTCGCGGGGATCGGGATAACGGGGCATTTCGCGTATTGCGATCCGGGAACGCCCGCCGCGGACGTGCTGGCCGCGAAGTGGGTCGATGTGGTCGAGCTCGATCAGACGACGCGCATGCAGGAGCTGACTGATTTTCCGTTCGACGACGCGACGGGCAGGGGCTTCAGGAGTATCGATGATGTTCAGACCCACGCGGTGACAATGACGATGAGGGCGCTGACCCACGGTAAGATCGGTTACATAAGCCTGACGGTGCCGAATAGCGAAAAGGCTGTCGCGCTCAGGAAATTCTGGTTCGGCAATCCCGGGAACTACATGAACGGCTCCGTGGCTTCGGCGATAAAAGGCATAGCGGGCTTGAGGCTCGAAGTATTCGCGGATGATGCTGCCGCGCATTTGATTAAAGAAGCGGGAAAATAGTTAACAGGAGATTCCATGACTGCATATAAAAAAATATTTGTGGCGTCGGTAACTGCTTTAACCGTTTTGTTAACGGCGATTGTTTCGTTTGCAAAGGCGCCCTATGAAGAGGTTCTGCCGCCCGATGTGGTAGCGAAATACAATCACTATCTCGAGAGTTACAAGGCGCGTCACATCGACAGGGGCGGAACTGTGGAGACGCTTCTGGATATGGAAACGAAGACAGAGGTGGTCGGCTACTGGGGACAGTGGGACAGCCAGGGCTGGACCGGGGTTACGATGGGCGCGTTTGCGCTTCAGGGTGATTGGGATCTCGTGCGCACTAATCTTTCTTACTGGCCGTTGCTGGAAGTCGAGCCGGGAAGCTACAAAAGGCACCCGGATCATCCGCTGGATCATGAGTTCGGGCAGACGAGCATCGACCAGTATGGCGAGATGATCATGGGGATCGCCATTGTGTATCTTATCGGCCCCGATGATCTGAAAGAGGAAATGAAACGCATCGTTACGAATATCATCAATTACGGGAATGCTCACGACTGGGTTTTCGGCCCGGGACCTTATACGGATTGCAAGGATATAAAATTTCTGTTCCAGTTGTTCAGTGAGCGGATGGGGCTGGGGCTGGATGTGTATGCCGGGGGCGAGGATTATGAATCGCTCAGAAAGCATTTTTTTGATGTTATGAAAGTGGCGGTATTGATAAAGCAGACAAACGGGAATTATTTTACGCTGAACCTCTTTTTCGAGCGTCTTTTTGTCGCGAGGTTGCTGAAACCCGATCTGGAGGGGTTCAACCGGGCGCTAAAGGGCTGGTACAAGGTCGTTAAAGACGATGACAACACGATGTTCGACTGGTTCTACGCGCGGATTGCGGGTAAAGACACCGCATTCGTTATCGACAGGCTGAAGGATTACCCGGAAAATCTGCCGAATCTCTGGGAAGAAACCGGTTACCTGTGGGGAAACCGCTGGGAGAGAAGCCCTGAACAGCTCAGTCAGAAGCCGACAGGAGAACCTATCGAGTACAACGGGATGGATTTCTTTTCTCTGGCGTCGTTCTATTCATATTTCGAGCTTCACGAATTTTAGCCTGGATTTCTCGCAGAGAAATCCGGAAGATCGTGATCCTGCTGCCCGGGTGACATGCACAAGCTTTGCTCTGTGCATGAATCAGCAAAAAAGGGCTCGGGCCGAAAGGGCTCGGGCTCGGTTACATACCGCAACAGTATGCTCCCTCACCACTCACTTGCCGCGCCTTAAAAAACATTTTTACAGAATGAAGGCTGCCGCCTGAAGCGTCTTTCTCATGATATTGCTTTTCAGCGAATAGTCCGGGACGGCCGTCTCGCAGTTCAGCAGCGATTCGAACCATGCCTCCGGCCTGTCCGACGACATGATTCCTTCGAGGTTGTATATCGAGATATCTTCGACGCCGGCGGCTTTTGCCGCCCGCATGTCCTGTGTCAGGGTGGCCGGCGTTTTGTCTGCGGGCGCCCGGCTGACGAGCCCTGCGCCGGTTACGCCGATCGAGACACCGGCACGATTCCCCAGTGTGCCCCGCATATCTTTCATCGCGCTGTACAGGTAATAGTTGCCGTCCTTTATGCTCATGATGCCGCCGCTGAAATCTTCAAGCGTCGTGTTGTATATCATGAAGCTGAGAACATCGAAGTTAATTGTGGATACGGGCGTCTCGACAGCGTCCTGGATTCCTGTTCTGCCGGACCTTATATCCTCCATGACTACTGCGAGTACGGCGGCGATGGTTTTCGAGCCGCGCTGGTGGACGCTCTCCACGAGCCTGCTGTAGATAGTTGCCGAATCGTAAAAGCGGCTTTTATTCCTGTTCGCGAGAACGGTTTTCAGAAGTTTCTTTTTATATCCCGGGCGGTCGATGTTTTTTACAAGGTCCATCTGCTGCATTGGTGATTCCATGTCGATTGCGAGCCACGGGATGCCGAACCCTTTTTCATCGGCCCAGTCGAATATGCTTTCCACGAAGGCGGAGAATTCGTGAGCGTTCTGCTCGCAGGCCCAGTATCCGGATTCCTCGGGCAGCAGCGCCCAGACGGTTACAGGAATCCCGGCCTGTTCGTACTCTGCGAATACGCGGGCGAATTCATCGTTCATGCAATAGGGCTGGAACGCGATGCACGGGGATACGTCGTAACGCGACAGGATACCCATAACGTCTTTCCTGAGAAAATCTGCGGGATTGAAGAATTCAGACCAGACCCTGGTTGTCATAAACAGTCACCTTGATGCTCAGAGTATTTTTGAAGCGGCCTGCAGCATTTTCCTGACTGCGTTCACCTTTAGAGATTTCTGAGGAACCGCGGCCTCGCATTCGATCAGCGTTTCAAACCATGCTTCGGGCTGAGGCGACCGGACAATGCCTTCGAGGTTGAAGATGGAAATATCCTCGATGAGAGCGGCTTTGACGGCCTGCATGTCGGGCTTGAGCTGTTCGGGCGATTCGTAGTACGGCTCATCGCCGAGTTTGCCGGTGTAGGTGACGCCGATCGAAACGCCTGCTCGGTCCCAGATCATTTCCTTCATATCCTGCATCACCCTGTAAAGATACCACCTGGCATCGCGCGGCGAGATCAGCCCCTTGCTGTAGCCGGATATCATCGACGTATAGATCATGAAGCTGATGACATCGAAATTCACGGTCGAGATCGGGGTTTCCATTATATCCTGCGTGCCGATGGTGCCTGTGAGGATGTCTTCGGCGACCTGGCTCGCGGCGGCTGTCAGCACGCGGGTTCCGCGGGAGTGCAGCGTTTCGATCAGCCTGTTGTACTCCGCGCTCGCGGTATAGAACCGGCCCCGGTTTCTGTTTTCCGCGATTGTGCTGTAGATCGATTTGAGAACGCCGAGCCCTTTCGCGTTTTTCATCCTTTCCATCTGGCCGTGCGGGAGTTCGAGATCCACGGCGAGCCACGGGATGCCGAAACCTTTTTCGTCTGCCCAGTCGAATATCTTCGAGGTGTAGCCTGTGAATTCGTTCGCGTTGCTCTCGCAGGCCCAGTAACCCGATTCGTCGGGAAGAAGAACCCAGAGCATAACCGGGATGCCGAGCTGCTGGTATTCCGCGAGCATCGCGGCGTAGCTGTCGTTTATGCTGCCCGGCGGGAACGCCATGCCGAGCGTGACATCGTATTTTTTCAGCAGATCGGTTACTTTCTTATCGAGTGCTTCTTCAGGTGAAAAATATTCGGCCCATACTCTGATGTTCATGTTTTGTTATTTCCTCCCCGGAATTACCAGCATAAATAATTTTATATCTACTGAGTAAAACCAATCAAGAAATCATATAATGAACAAAACATGAAAGAGCAAGCATAATATGAAAGGCATGAATATCAGGACGATCGAGATAATCGCGCACCGGGGTGCGCCGACCGAGGCACCGGAGAACACGATATCGTCTTTTCAGCTTGCCGCAGAAGCCGGCGCGGACTGGATCGAGTTCGATGTCCGCGGCACTTCCGATGGCCGGGCCGTGGTGATTCATGACGCGAAGCTCGACAGGACGACCAGCGGACACGGCAGGGTTCGGAATAAAACAGAGAGGGAACTGAAGGAACTCGATGCGGGTTCCTGGTTTTCGCCCGATTTCAAGGACGAGAGAATACCGACTCTCGATGAAGCGCTCGAGTGGTCGAAGGGCTCGGGAGTTCCGGTTCATATAGAATTCAAGGACCGTGGAATAGAGGAGTTTGTGATCGACAGGGTGAGAGATCACGGACTCACCGGGGCTGTTGCTTTCAGTTCGTTCAATCTTGATCAGTTAATGAAGGTCAGGACAATGGAGACAGCTGCGAGGCTTGCTCCGATAATTATTGCATATCCGAGAATAGGCGCGGCTGCTGAAAAAATGGCGCCTGAATTCATTCATCTGTGGTCGTTTTACACCCTCACGCGGAGGCAGGTGGAAACAGCGGGCGAGAACCATATCGATATCAACGCCTGGCTTGTGGATTCTCCGGGTCTGCTGAAAAGGGTTGCCGCAAGGGGTGTAAGGGGAATAATCACGAACAGGGCCAGGCAGATGCATTCCATCATCAAGGGATAAAGCCGCAATAACCGGATTCACCGATAATCGGATAAGTCAACGAAATAATCTTGTGATATACATCACACCTGTCCGGGATGTTGGTATTTACCCGGCTCGGATATAATCGTCATTATACTGTTGGAGAAGGCAGATGGAACATGAGAGTTGAAGTGTGGGGAGCAAGAGGCAGCGTTCCGAGTTCTCACGCGGGTAACGTGAGATATGGAGGTAATACCTCTTGCGTTGAAATAAGAACGAGGTCGAACGATCATATAATACTCGATGCAGGGACCGGCATAAGGCGTCTCGGCGTCAGAATGCTGAAGGGCCTTGAGGAAATCGCGGAGCTGGAAGAAAAAGTTGATTTCGTTGTCGAGGGGTTTCTTCAGAATATAAAATCGGAGAAATCCGAACCCCTTAAGGCGCTTGAAGGAACGATCGAATACGGGAATGATATACATCTGTTTTTGAGCCACTTTCACTGGGACCATATTCAGGGTTTCCCGTTTTTTATTCCCGCTTATATTCCCGGGAAAAAATTAAACATATACGGGCAGCTTAAAACCGATCACAGGATATACGATGTGTTGCGGGGCCAGATGGGCGGAACGTATTTCCCTGCCGACATGGACAGGGATATGGGAGCGGAAAAGTTTTTCCATGAGATCGTGGAGGATACTTTCCGGATAGGCGATGCGATTGTTACTTCCAGGTACTTGAATCATCCACAGGGTTGTCTCGGTTACAGGGTTCAGTGCGGGGAGATGGTTGTTGCTTACTGCACGGACAGCGAGCATGCGGAAGGCAGTTTTGACGACAACATTCTCGAACTTGCCGACGGAGCGGACATATTTTTTTACGATTGCCAGTACACGCCCGATGAGTATGAGGCGAAAAGGGGTTGGGGGCACAGCACGTGGGAGCAGGGAATAAAGCTTGCGAGAGAAGCGCGGGCGGAGAAACTGGTCATGTTCCATCATGACCCGGAGCACGACGATGATTTCATATCCCGGATGGAAAAGGAAGCGAGGAAGCATTTCCCGAACCTGATAGCCGCGCACGAAGGAATGGTTCTCGCCGATTTCCCCGAAAACGCGACTCCTGACCCGGAAGGCTTGATTGAATACGGGGCGCATGAAGAAAAAGAAACTTCTATAACAAAGAATGCGGATATATTGAAAGTTGAATGTGGCGCCAACCTTGAAACTCTTGCAGCGGGTCACGTGTGGGAGAAGCTGTACAGTTATTTCCACCAGGGAATTACCAAGGTGATTTTCGACTGCAGGAATGTGCGCGACGCTTCGGGCAAAGGACTTGTGGCGCTCGCGGATACCATAAGAATCGCGTCCGACAGCAGGGTGGAGACGGAAATATTCAATACGAACAGGGTCCTGCTCAGGAAACTCGATATTGCAAGGTTCGGGCAGGTCACCACGCTGCCCCGGAAAACCGATTTTTAACCTGCACTGGTGAGAAGTGCAGGTTAAGTCCGGATTTCAGCCGGGGAAACCGGATTCATTTTTCAATCGGATAAACTATTGCGGCTGCGGTGGCAAATGCTTCTGTGTGGGAGAGGCTTATATCTATCGAGTGGTTTTCAGGCATAACGCCGTCTTTCAGAAATCTCACGGAAGGTTTCCCGTCCGCGCCTGTAGTAATTTCAATTTCGGTTATGAATATCCTGTCGGACCCGACAGCTTTGACAACGGCCTCTTTCGCGCAGAATCTCGCGGCGAAGTGGGGGAAAGGATCGGGGCGGGAAGAGCAGTAATCGATTTCCGGGCCTGTAAATATCCTGTTATAAAAACTCATATTATCAGTTAAAGAATGCTCTCTGAAGGACGCCACATCCTGAATGTCTATGCCGATAGAATACATAATCAACAATTATTGCACGCAATGATTATTAAAGCCAGAAAATGAAAGATGAAAAAAATCACCTGTAGTACTAATATATGTGATGTGCGTTAGGGGCTGTTGAAAAATGTTAACGTAGAGGATTTGTCATCCTGAGTGCAGCGAAGGATCTCGCTTTTGGAGCTTATTATTGAGATTCTTTGGTCGCTACGTTTCCTCAGAATGACAGAGCGGGGATTTTTCAACAGCCTCGTTAACGGGAGTGATTGATTTCCAAAGCTTTGAACGGGGCGGGAACGACACGCCCGACCGCATTTTAGATCGTTCCGCAGCGTTGCGATTTTATGGGAACAGGCTGACAGACCGGACCGGATATGGAAAAAGATTTTACTGGAAAAATAACGGGATCGATACTCGGGCTTGCGGTCGGTGACGCGCTGGGCGCACCGGTTGAAGGAGCGAAACCCGGGGCGATCAGGAACGTCTACAAAAAGATTACTGATTTTGTAGACCCCGAGGACATGCTGGGCAGGGGAAAAATCTACAAATGGCGAAAGCCGGGGCTTTACACGGACGACACGCAGCAGGCGCTTGTTCTGCTCGATTCTCTTGTGCAGGACCGTGGGGTAAACCGTGAAAAGCTTGCCGAAAGGTTCTGTGATCTTGCGGTCGGAGCGGAATTTCATTTCGGTGTTTACCGTGGAAGCGGCAGGAATTTCAGGATTTCCGTAACCGATCTAAGGCAGGGGAAGCCGTGGGATGTCACCGGCAGGGACACGGCAGGCAACGGCGCGGCAAAACGTGTGGCTCCGGTCGCGATTTATTATCATAGAAATCCCGACACAATGGCTGAGAAGATAGCCGAGGCGTCATTGTTCACGCACCGGAACCCGGCGGGAATCTCCGCTGCCATCGGTGTCGGTTATGTCATCAGAACCATGCTTTATATGGACGGGCTCGAATCCGAAAATGCGCGAAAGGTCATAGAGGACACATCGGTTTTTTGCAGGCAGAAGGAGCAGATGCTGTCGGAGGCTTACGGGGTGCATTTTTTTGATGGTTATGAAGAAGCGCTGCATTTATTCAGCGATGCGTTGATGGGGGTAGCGGAAAGGTTTGACCGGCCTCAGGAGAGCGTTTATGACTGGATTGCCGTGAACGCTGATTCGCATGCCGCGAACCGGGTGACGCGCCCGACGCTCGGGTATGCGCCGGCTTCGGTTGTTTTTTCAATTTACTCTTTCTTGAAAACCCCGCAGTCATTCGAAGACGCGATTGTGAAAACAGTCAGCGAAGGCGGGGACGCGGACACCAACGGCGCAATGGCGGGAGCGATGGCGGGCGCGCTTCACGGAATCGACGGCATACCCGAAAGGTGGCTGAAATCTCTGTCGAACAGAAAACAGTTGAAAGCTCGATCCGAGGCTCTGGCGCAGCTTAAATGGGCGAAGTCGAAGCTCGAAAATTTGTATGAGATGGAATATGGCCTGACGCGCCGGGAATCCGAGGAAAGGCTTTCGAGGATGAAAAAGACAGGCACGGAATTCCCTCAGAAACCCGGAAAGCAGAAGTTTACCGAGCCGGAGCCCGTGAAAGAGAAATTCGATAAAAAGAGGTTCAGGAAAGAGAAAAAGAACCGCGGCAGATGGGATATTTACCTGAACGAGGATTAAGTTGCGATTTGATTATGACGACCATGTTTAGTTGGACATATCCCGGCGGTTCTGATAATATAGGTTTCATATTAAGAAGAAGAAAGAAAGGGATTGCAGATGAAGAGGCGCGTTGAGGTTTTATTTTTATTAGCGGTATTAATCGTAGTGGCAGCAGGATGTGGTTCAAGCACATCGGTTATACCTCATTATCCCGACAGGGCGGCGTTTTCAGGATATGTATATGTAATTGACAGCAGTTCGGGCAGAATTGCGAATGCTGCGCCTTCCGGTTTCGTTGCGGTTGCCGATGCCACTGTCGAACTGATCTCTCAGAGCTCTTCGGAGTCGAGGACGGCAGGTAGAACGGCGTATGCCAGTTTTTCAACGACAACGGACAGTGAAGGATATTATATATTCAACGATGTCGATCTCGGTGAGTATACCTTGAGAATTACATCGACCCAGCTTTCTTCTCCCGCTGAAAAGACTGTAACCGTATCCGGGAATCAGCAGCAGCAGGCGGAACAAAGCACGCTTTACCTTCAGGCTGACGGCCAGTCCGCGGAGCCGTCGGCAACTATAACTCTGCCTGTTGACGGTACTTCCGTGATTGAAGATACTGCCGTTAATTTTATTGGCGCGGGTCTGGATTACCAGAACCAGGTGCTCACCGGCGATGCTCTTGTCTGGACTTCCAGTATAGACGGACAGTTCGGCACCGGTACGAATTTCTCTACAAGCACGCTTTCCATCGGTGTTCACACTATTTCACTTGTAGTTACGGACTCTATGAGCCTGGTGGCTACGGACACAATAACGTTTACAGTCACTTCGGATGCGGCCAACACTGCGCCGACAGTTGTGACGATTTCTCCATCAACCAACGATTCTTTCGACCTCGGCGAGCCGATCACCTTCGCATGCACCGCTTATGATGAGGAAGACGGTGTGCTCGCAGGCGACAATATCGTGTGGAGTTCAAATCTCGACGGTCAGATCGGAACAGGAACTACCTTCAGGCTTTCAACGCTTCAGTCAGGTGCCCACCAGATAACCATAACCGCGACAGACAAGGCAAGCACTCCTCTGTCGACGAGTGTCAGGGTTAATATAACAGTTACAACTACGCCCGCTGAAAATTCCGCGCCGCAGGTTGTTATCACTCAGCCGCTCGGCGATTATAACTTCGAGGTCGGTGAATCCATATCGTTTGCGGCTATCGCTGTCGACAACGAGGATGGACAGCTTACCGGCAATAATCTCCACTGGACTTCCGTTCCTGCGGGGGTTGACGCTTACGGGGAATCAGTCTCGACAAGCTCTCTTGCAGCCGGTTCTTATGTCGTGACGGTCACGGCGACGGATAACGGAACGCCCGCACTGACGGGGAGCGCGGCGGTGACGATCAATGTTCAGGAGGCAGGCTCGACGAACCAGGCTCCCGAAGTCACCATAACATCGCCTTCGCCCACGGCATACAATTCATTCGAACTCGGCACCTCAGTCTCGTTCGCCGGCACTGCAGTCGATGCAGAGGACGGAACGCTTTCAGGCGGCAGCATGGTGTGGACCTCAAGTATCGACGGCGAGATCGGAACCGGCACAAGTTTCAGCGTGAGCAATCTTACCACCGGCGCCCACATCATCACGCTGACCGCCACGGACAACGGCGATCCGGCGATGACCGGCGCGGCTTTCGTGAATGTTGTCATATTCGATGAAAACACGGCTCCGCAGGTTGTTATCACTTCGCCGAGGCTCACGACCACTTTCGCAGAAGGTGTGTCTATAACATTCACAGGTGTTGCCGTCGATACGGAGGACGGACAACTGGAAGGTTCGAACCTCGTATGGACATCGGATCCGGAAGCGATTAACCAGACCGGAACAACTTTTAACGACAGTTCGCTTACGGCGGGAACTTACGTCGTGACTCTCACGGCGACGGATAACGGAACGCCCGCGCTGAGCGGATCGTCGTCGGTGACAATCACGATAACTGAATAGCTAAACAAACAAGCGATTCAAAAGCCCCCTGATCCAAGGGGGCTTTTTTAATTCTGAGAACACGTGTTGATCAATAATCTTGCGTATAGCTTCGCCGCATAATAATATTTGTATATGAAGCTGATCCGGGGGGGAAGAAATGGCAAAGAAAAGAAAAGGTTATACATTCACCGGCAAGGTTGAGAAGGTCACCCGCATAAGCAATGGAGCGGATGTGAGGCTGGAGAACGGTTTCGCCGCTGTCGAATTCTATTCTCCTGAAATAGTGAGAGTCCAGATCGACAAAGAGAAAGCGGGCGAAGAACAATCGTGGGCTGTTATAAAGGAGAAACCTGAATCGATTGATTTCAGTCTCGAAAAAGGAAAAACCGGATGGACGCTGAGTTCGGATGCCGTGACTGTTGTTCTTAATAAAGATCCTTTCAGGCTGGAGTTCAGAGTTTCGGGTGAAGAGTTTGCAAAAGATATCAGGTTTGGTGCGGCAGGATGGAAGGACGAGAAAATAATATGTGAAAAAGCCTGTGGAACTGAAGAGCATTTTTACGGTTTCGGCGAGAAGGCTTTCAACATGGATCGCCGAAAAACGAAAATGGTCAACTGGAACAAGGATAATCCTTTTTACACGCTGGGTTCGGACCCGCTTTACGTGACGATTCCATTCTTTATCGGGCTTAACGGTGGAAAGGCATACGGATTGTTCTTCGATACGCCGTGGAAGTCTTTTTTCAATATGTGTTCGACTTCCAAAAAAACATATTCTTTCGGGGCGGAAGGCGGCTCGATGAATTACTATTTCATCGCCGGGCCGGCTGTCAGGGACGTAGTAGAGAGATACACTGAGCTTACTGGGAGAATGAATATGCCGCCCGCCTGGTCGCTCGGGCATCATCAGTCGCGATGGAGCTACAAGACGGAAAAGAAGGTCAGGACCATCGCGAAGCGGTTCAGAGAAAAGAGTATTCCCTGTGATGTTATCCATCTCGATATCCATTACATGGATGGTTACAGGATGTTCACGTGGGACGACAAAAGGTTCCCCGATCCCGCGGGTATGATATCGTCGCTGAAGGAAGACGGATTCAGGATCATAACCATCCACGATCCGGGCGTGAAGATAGAAAAGGATTACAGCCTGTATGAAGAAGGAATAGATGAGGACTATTTTCTGAGGCGGAGCGGCGGCACGCTGTTCAGGGGAATAGTGTGGCCGGGCGAGACTCATTTTCCGGATTTCACGAGGCCCGAAGTGCGCGAGTGGTGGGCCGGGCATGTCTCGGACTTCATGGATAAGAGCGGCGTTGCGGGAATCTGGAACGACATGAACGAGCCGAGCATAAACATCAAACCGTACAAGAGAATAATTCGTGATCACGATGTTGTTCACAACACGAGGGGCGTGAAAGAGCCTCATCTCAAGTATCACAATGTTTACGGGCACACGGAGGGAATGGCCACAAACGCGGGCCAGCTCAATTCGCGCCCGGAAGAAAGGCCTTTCCTGCTGACGCGGTCGGGATATGCGGGCATTCAGAGATTTTCGGCGGTCTGGTCGGGCGACAACTACAGCCGGTGGGGCGATATGCGCTTGAGCATACCCCTGCTGTGCAACCTCGGGCTGTCGGGCGTTTCGTTTGTCGGGCCGGACATAGGCGGGTTCGGGGGCAATTGCAATGCCGAACTGTACGCGCGCTGGATCGAGATGGGCGTGTTCTATCCGTTCTGCAGAACGCATACGATGCTGATGTCGCGTGCGCAGGAGCCGTGGTCGTTCGGCAAAAAGGTAACGGATATCGCGCGTGATTATATCGAACTGAGATACCGGCTTATGCCGTATATTTACAATGCGTTCAGAGAGAGCGAGCAGACCGGGATTCCCGTTATGAGACCGCTGATGCTCGAATTCCAGGAAGACCCGGCGTGTGCCGGAATCAACGATGAATTCATGTTCGGGCCGGCGCTGCTGGTAGCGCCGATAATGAAATCCGGCCAGAGGAGCCGGAAGGTTTATCTGCCGCGCGGTGAATGGGTAGATTTCTTCACCGGGGAAAAATTCGCCGGGGGCACTACCATTGAAGTCAGGGCGCCGCTGGAAAAGCTGCCTCTTTTCGTCAGGCAGGGTTATATAATCCCGATGACGGTCACCATGCAGTACACTGATGAAAAACCGCGCGACCCGATGATCCTGCATGTGGAATGCGGAAGGAATGCTTCGCTCGAATTGTACGAGGACGACGGTGTTTCGTTCGATTATAAAAACGGTAAATACTCCATAACATCCTATGATTACTCCGAAACCGGAAAGGGGCTTGTGTTCAAGTCGAAGGTTGTGGAGACCGGGTTCAGGCCGGAACGAGGAAATGTTGTGGCAAGCTTCAGGAATGTTAATGGATTCCCGGCGAGCGTCAGGGTTGACGGAAAGGAAATCCATGAAAGCTGGTTCGAAGTTAATGCCGTGGACGGGCCGCTGAACGGCTGGTGCTATGATGAGAAGGCCCGAGTGTTGAGGGTGGGATATCCCGAGGAATTCAAGGATACAACCATCGAGGTGGAGTTCTGAAAGAATTGCCTGAAGTTGAAATAGCGGCTTATTCAGGTTTCTGCAACGGTGCGGATCGGTGCGTGAGACTTGTTGAAGAAGCGTTGGAGACCGGCCCGGTATATACGATCGGGCCGGTGTTGCACAATCCCGATGTCGTCGATTATCTGCGAAAAGCCGGCGCCCGGATCGCGGGCGGCCCGCAGGAAGTTCCCCCGGGGGCCGTTGTCGTTACACGCGCGCATGGAATATCGCCCGCCGATTTCGAGACGCTCGGGAAAATATCCGGGCGGGTAATCGACGGCACATGCGGAAACGTAAGCGCGATTCACGAGAAAATTGAACATCATAAATCCAGCGGCAGGACGATATATATCGCCGGTGACCCCGCACATGCGGAAACGAAATCACATGTGAGCCGCGCGGGTTCGGACGCGATCGTGGTCGAAAGTGTTTCCGTGTTAAGCGGGATGCTTATTGAAGACGCGCCTTCGGCTGTTGTGGCCCAGACGTCGTTCGATCGCGAAGAGTACACCCGGATCGTTGATTATCTGAAGCGGGCTGTTCAGGATCTGGTGGTGGAAGATACGCTTTGCGGGTGGATGGGCAGGGCGAGAGAGGCTGCCGCTGAGCTTGCCGGCAGGGTTGACATTATGATAGTCCTTGGCGGAAAAAACAGCGCGAACACGGGGCGGCTGGCGGAAGTGTGCGGGGCAGCAGGAGCGCTGACAGTGTTCATAGAAAATGAAGCAGGTCTGAGCAGGGATGATTTTCAGGGCGTAAAGCGAATTGGAATAACCGCCGGGGCATCGACTCCGGGAGTATCCATAAATAAACTGACAGATTGGCTTCAAAATGAAATTGGGGCTAAAATTAGGCAGAAAAAGGATACTATTTAAGAGAATTGATAACAGTCTGAAATATACATGCTGAAAAGGGGACGGATAATGAAAGCGCTTGTAACGGGTGGAGCGGGTTTTATAGGTTCTAATCTTGTGGATCTTCTGATAGAGAATGATTGGGATGTCGCGGTTATAGACGACCTTTCGTCCGGGAAAAAGGAGAACGTCAATCCGGACGCTGTTTTCTATGAAATGGATATCGCCAGTGTGGAAGTCCGGGATATTTTCGAAAAGGAAAGGCCGGACGTGCTGTTTCATTTTGCCGCCCAGATAAGCGTTTCGGATTCCGTACGGCATCCTGTTCACGATGCGAGCGTTAATGTTATCGGCACGTTGAATCTGCTCGAAGCATGCGTGGAGTTCGGCGTGAAGAAGTTTATATTCTCTTCATCGGGCGGGACCGTGTATGGAGAGGTTCCCGGCGCGCCCGCGAAGGAGGATACGGAATTCAATCCCGAGTCTCCTTATGGGATCGGCAAGATGTCGATGGAATATTACCTGAAATTTTACAACTCGGAACACGGGCTGAATTTCACTTCTCTGCGATACGGGAATGTCTATGGACCGAGGCAGGACCCGCACGGCGAAGCCGGCGTGGTTGCGATTTTCTGCACGGCTATGCTGGACGGCAGGGTTCCCACCATCAACGGCGACGGGAAATGTATGCGCGATTATGTGTATGTGAGGGATGTCGCGCGGGCCAATCTCGCGTGCGTGGATAAGGGACACAATAAAGCGTTCAACGTCGGCACGGGCGTTACCACCGATGTGAACCAGATATTCGAAGCGCTCAAAGAGGCGACCGGTTTCGAGCATCAGGCGAAAATCGGACCGCCGAGGCCCGGTGATCTGAAAAGAAGCGTTCTGGATATCTCACTGGCGAAAGAAGAGCTGGGCTGGGAACCGGAATATGATCTCAGGGCGGGCATGAAGCCGACTGTCGAGTTTTTCAAAAAGAAAGCTGAAAAGAAATAACAGCGGGTAATCCCGGCGAAATTGTTATGCTTCCATGTATATCCACACAGGTGTTCGGCGCAGTGCCGCTGGAAGCGGCGCATGTGCGCGAAATAAAAAACGCGGGCTTCCGGCATGCCGAGTTGTATGGAGTTCCGCCGCATATCGACCTTGCGGATGAAGCCTGTGTGAGACGCGCGTCAGATTTTTTCAGTGAAGAACAGGTTCGCGTGGTATCGGTACATATACCATACAAAAAGCGCGGGCCCGGCGGGAAATATACCGCGCTTTCGCCTGTTTCGAACGACAGCGATGTGTTTATGGAAACAATCGAGCAGACCGTTTTTGCCGCGTGCGCCGCGGAGATGTTCGGCGCCCGGATAGTGGTGCTGCATGGAGGTGTTTACAGGGACGTGTTGAACGGCGAGACCGTCTCGAACTTCGTTTCTTTCATGGCGTCGGTGGCCGGCGTGCTGAAGGACAGTGATGTCCGAGTCGCCGTTGAGAATGTCGCGACGCAGGTTTCGGATTCCGGTTTTCTGCCGTACCTGATAGAAAAAGCAGGGGCGGAACGTTTCGGCATCTGTCTCGATGTAGCGCACGCCAACATCAGCGACGAGCCTGTCGCGGCCCTGAAGAGATGCGCCGGGCATTTGTTGCATGTTCATGTTTCTGATAACATGGGAAAGCGCGACGATCACATGGTTCCGATGGAAGGGAACATCGACTGGGAAGGCGTGATGAGGGCGCTTTCTGAAATTGGATATGACGGCTTCATCAATTTCGAGCCGCGCGGCGACGGGGGCGCTTCGGCGCTGATGGAAAAATGTATGTCCGCTTACGGGAAACCGGGCGGCTTGATCACCGGAGATAAAATTGGAAAAGAAAAAGATTGAAGAGTTTCTGAAACGGAAATTCAAAATTGGTGATTTCAATATTGCGAAACTCGCGGGCGACGCATCCGACAGGGCTTTTTTCAGGGTCGAAACCGGAGAGGGCGTCTTCGACGGCCGCTGCACCGCCGTTCTTATGGTAACGGGTGAATCATGGACGGAAGAACTGCCGTTTCTGAATGTCCGCAGGTATATGCACGGCGCGGGATTGCCGGTTCCCGGCCTGTACCTCGAAGATGCGGAATCGGGAATGATTCTGCTCGAAGATTTCGGGGACATAACGCTCGAACAGGCGGTAGAGGGGCTGCGCGATGAAGAAATGATCCCCATGTACAGGCATGCGATTGACCTGTTGCTGAGAGTACAGATCGAGGGCACGAAACAGAGGGATGACGAATGCATCGCGTTCGGGCTGGCTTTCGATGTGAAAAAGCTGATGTATGAATTCAATTTCTTTTACATCCACGCGCTCACCGGTTACAAGCGGGCGAGGGTGATCCCGGCGGACGAACTGATCATAAGGGACGGTTTTCAGGACATATCGCGTGTGCTCGCCGCGGAGTCGAAATATTTTACGCACAGGGACTATCACAGCCGGAACATCATGGTGCAGAAAGGCGTGCTGAAGCTCGTCGATTTCCAGGATGCAAGGCTCGGGCCGCTGCAATACGACCTTGCGTCGCTGCTGATGGACTCGTATGTGGACCTTCCCGATTCGGTGATCAGGAGTTCATACGAGCACTATTTGAAGAGGCTCGAATTCGATTATATGATGAAAATCGATCATGCGAAGTTCGACCGTCTTTTCGACTACATGGTTTTTCAGAGAAACATAAAGGCGGCGGGTTCTTTCGCGTATCTCGATTGCGTGAAATGTAAGAACAGGTACCTGCAATATTTTAAACCCTGTCTCGCGAGAGTCAGAAGCGCGGCGATGAGGCAGAAGGAACTTCACCCGGTTTATGAAGCGCTTGCAAGATATATCGAGGAACTCCGGTGAGAGCGGGGCGGGTTGCATGAAAGCGATGATACTTTGCGCGGGGCTCGGGACAAGGCTGCGCCCCATAACAGAAACTATCCCGAAACCCCTGCTGCCTTTTTTCGGGAAGCCTGTCGTCGTGCATACGCTGGACCGTTTTGTCGAGGCCGGCATCGAGGGGTTTGTGATCAACCTTCACCACCTGCCGGAAAAAATCATGTCCGCACTCGGGACGGCTTATCGCGGCGTTCCGATTGAATACAGCCGTGAGCCGGAAATCCTGGGGCCTGTCGGCGGGATACGCAAGGCGCTGCCGCTGCTGGGCGATGAAGCTTTCGTGGTGGTGAACGGCGATATTGTAATCGATATCGATTACACAGGCATGCTGGAACAGCATAAGAAAACCGGCGCTGCGCTGACACTTGCAGCGGGCCCGGGTTACGAGAGACCGGAGCTGCGGGCGCTCGGTGTTGACGGGCGCGGCAGGGTCCGGCAGGTCTGGGGCGAGCCGGAGTGGAGCGGCGCTGCGCTCGAAAAGAAGGTGAATCTCGGCGCATTTGTTTACGAGCCGCGGATAGCGCGTGATTTTATCCCGGATGGCGCTTTTTATGATTTCAGGACCCAGATGATACCCGCGCTTTTCGAAGCCGGTGAGCGGATCTGCGTTTATGAAACCGGCACATACTGGAATGACATCGGGACTCCCGAAAGCTATCTCAAAGCGCACATGGATATTTTCAACGGCAAATCAGCGGCCTGTTCAGTGAAAATAACCGACGATTTGTCCGTCGATTCGGAACTATCCGGGAGAAATTATCTGGAAAAGAACGTGGTTGTTGAGCCCGGCGCATCTGTCGGGCCGTGTGTTGCGGCATACGGCGGGGCAACCGTCGGAAAAGGAGCGGCGGTGAAAAATTCCGTCATTTTACCGGGTGCGGTTATTCGTGAGCGCACAACTGTTGAAAACACAGTCGTTTTTTGAAATTATTATTTCTTGATCTGTGCTTTTTGATGGAGGCAATATTAATTGACTAATAATCTGAAGCATAATAATATATATACCTGAGCGATCTTTGAATAATAAATATCGGCTGAAATTAGGATATAATTGAAACGCAATAAATAGAATATCGGGGTGATATTTGGTGGATGCCAACCAGCTTAGACAAATAATCGACGTTTTCAAAAAGAGCAGTATCTTTGCAGGGCTTGGAGATGATGATCTGAAGAAGATCGCCGAGGGATGCAGTGAGCAGTCATATCCCATAGGGACAGTGATCATCGAAGAGAACGATCCTCCTAAAGAGGTGCTGTATCTGCTGCGCCAGGGTGACATTGTGGTTACGACTGCGCAGTTCCAGACAGAAGATGACTCGGTCGGCTCCGAAACCATGATAACAACGCTGGGTCCCGGCGATGCGTTCGGTGAGATTGCGCTGATAGATGAAATGCCCCATTCGGCCACGGTGAAAACGATGTCGGATTCCGTGGTGATACAGTTGCCGGCTTCACATTTCTTTGCTTTGACGGAACTCGATAAAAATATCGGATTCGTGGTTGTGAGAAATATTTCCAGGGTTATCTGCCAGAGGCTCAGAAGTTCTAATTTCGTAACAAAACATTTCGTGCAGTATGGAAGCCCGGACGGGCAGGATATTCCCGACGACATTTAAGGAGCTCTTATCATGAAGCTCAGTATAGCGGTGTCCACACCGGACGCGGAATTCAGCGCGCTAGCGTTAAAAGGCTCTTTCGAAGATAATTTCTCTCTCGTGAAAGATGCCGGTTACGACGGTGTGGAGTTGAATGTAAAAAATCCCGCGATGGTGGACAGGGACGAGATCGTTTCGCTGCTGGACCGCTACGGGCTTGTGTGCCCGGCGGTGGGAACCGGTCGCGCGTTCGGGGAAGAGGGGCTGTGCTTCTCGTCGCCCGACGAATCCAACAGGAAGGCGGCCGTGCAGAGGATCAGGTCGCAGGTCGATTTCGCGGGCAGTCTCGGCGCAAAAGTCATAATCGGCCTGATTCTGGGAAAGAATCCGGTCACCGCGGAGTCGGAACAGTGGGCTGTCGATTGTCTGGCCGAATGCGGCGCGTATGCCGATGAAAAGGGCGTGGACATGGTGCTGGAGCCGATCAACAGGTATGAGACTTCTTTTATCATCAATGTCGATACCTGCCTGCGGTTTCTGGACAGCGTAGGGCATGAAAGTTGCAAGGTGCTGCTTGATACGTTTCACATGAATATCGAGGAACCATCTATTATTGATAGCATAAAAAAAGCGGGAAAGCGGATCGGCCATGTGCATGTCGCGGACAGCAACAGATGGTATCCGGGAGCGGGGCACACCGATTTCAAGTCGATCGTGGCGGCCCTGCGCGACGCGGGATATGACGGTTTTCTGTCTGCCGAGATTCTGCCGCAGCCGGATCCTGAGACGGCGGCAAGAGAAACCGTAAAGTATCTCAGGCCGGTGATTGAAGACTAAACTATGGGCATCGTTAAAAATCCGGACAGGGTGCAGTTGTTCTGCGGAGTGATCAACACTCCCGATACGAATATCGACGAAGTGGGCGCCGTACTTGCTGAAGAGTTCGGGGAAATCGACATGCGGAGCGATGTCCTGGATTTCGATTTCACGGACTTCTACGAGGGCGAAATGGGAGCGGGGCTGAAACGGGTCTTTTTCGCGTTCGAGAAACTGATCGATCCCTCGGAAATAACATCGATAAAGTTGAAAACAAATGAGCTTGAATTGAAGTTCGCTGAAATTGTGGATGATAAGGTCATGCGGAAGGTCAATCTCGACCCGGGATACCTTACGCCCGCAAAAATGCTGCTCGCCACGACCAAGGATTATTTTCACAGAGTCTACATAGGCGACGGTATATATGCCGAAGTAACCCTGGTTTACAGGAGGCCGAGCTTCGCGCCTTTCGAGTGGACGTATCCCGACTACAAAACTGAAGAATATATCGATTTTTTCAATAAGCTTCGGATAAGATATCGCAACAAGTTGAGATTTGCCGGATCGGAAGATGAAAACCTCGCTTGATTCTCATCTCTACGGATGTTTGTGATCTTTGAGTTGATACAGATTTTGATTGTGATATAATCCCATTTAACCTTGATTATGAGGGACAACAGATAGGACCGGACAATTATGAATAATTTACACAGGATAGCGGTGTTATGTGGAATGGCACTGTTTCTGTTCGCTTCCGTTTCGGTGAATGCCGCTGAGGAAGGTGATCAGACGCCGTTCAGAAGCGCGCAGCTTATTTACAACAAAATCGAAGGTTATCCGTCATGTCATGCCGCGACAATCGTGGAATTGCCCGACGGCAATCTCATGGCGGCGTGGTACGCGGGAGCATACGAGAAAGCGAAGGATGTGGCGATATTCGCATCGATAAGGACGAAAGGAAACAAGGACTGGAACGAGCCGTATATTCTGTACGATGCGCCCGACCTTTCAGAGGGCAACCCGGTTCTTTTCACGGATAAAAAAGGCAGGGTGTGGTTTTTCTTCGTGACCATGTTCGGTGATATGTGGACGGACTGCAAGGTTTTTTACATGTATTCCGACGACGGAGCGAAAACGTGGTCTGAAAAAGTCACGCTGAAAGAAGAAAAAGGCTGGATGACGCGCAACAAGCCGATCGAACTGGCCGACGGGACGATAGCGCTTCCGATGTACAACGAGGTTGCGTGGTCGCCCGCGTTTTTCCTGACGAAAGACAGGGGGGAACACTGGGCGCTGAAGGCTGAGGATTTGAGAGTTCCCGGCGGTGCGATACAGCCGAGCATCGTTGTTCGGAAAGACGGGTCGCTTATGGCGTTCCTGAGGACGGGCGAACCCGGCGGGAATATCTGGACCGTTACTTCGGAAGATGACGGGAAGACATGGGGAAACCCGGCGAGAACGAAGCTTCCGAACCCGAATGCCGGTATCGATGCCGTGAATCTCGCTTCGGGCGGCATCGCGCTGGCGTTTAACGATTCACCGTATGACCGGACCCCGCTGAGTGTGGGGCTTTCATACGATGATGGTGAGACATGGCCACGCAGAGTAAAAATCGAGAAAAGGTTCGGTGAATATTCGTATCCCGCAATAATTCAGTCGAGTGACGGGATAATTCATGTTGTTTATACGTATAAGAGACAGCAGATCAAGCATGTGGAGTTTAACGAAACCTGGCTTAAAGGGAAGTAATAAGAGTCTATCCTGAAACCCGCTCCGTCGGCCCGAGACCTTTCGGCCCGAGACCGAGCGAATAAGATGAGGGCAAGGCGGGCGAAGCAGGCGATGCCGGAGACATCGGCGATGCAGAACAACGCAGGCACCATCTTTTGCAGCCGGTCGAAGCCAGGATGGGGTTTAGGGATAGACTCTAAATAATAAACTTACGGAGGTTCGTCTTATGAAGTGGAATAGATTGCTGGTTGTGGCAATTGTTCTGTTCGCGGGTTTGGTGATGTTCGCGGGTTGTGTCGACAAGGGGACGCAGGGTGATCTGAGCGAAGAAGAGATTGCCGAAATGGTGGCGGCGTATCCGGCGAAGGATATTCATTTTATATGCCCGCCGAAGCAGGGTGGTTTGTCCGACTTCATAACGAGAACACTGGGCTTTTTCACCGAGGATGAACTCGGAGCCAAGATAATTGTAGAGAACAGGCCGGGCGCGGCCGGGGCGACGGGAATGAGATTCGGCGCAGCCGCCGATCCCGACGGAACAACGGTGACATACGTGACGGTGGAAAGCACGATACTGAAACACAGGAAAGATATTCAGGAAACTGTCAGCTACAAAGATTTCGATCTTATCGCGAGGCTGAACTATGGGCCGGCATCTCTCGCGGTTAACGTGAACTCGCCGATCAAGACGTTCGATGAGTTCGTTAAGTACGCGAAAGAGAATGAAGGCAAAGTGAATGTAGGCAATTCGGGACAGTATTCGATATGGCACCTGGCTTCTGCGGTGATGGCGGACAGCCTTGGAATAACAATAGGGTTCGTGCCGTATGACGGCGCCGCCCCGTCGGTGCAGGATCTGCTTGGCGGGCATCTCGACGCTGTCGTGGCGAGCCCTTCGGAAGTGTTCACTTTTGTCAAGGCGGGCCAGCTCAGGCTGCTCACGATATTCGGCGAGGAGCGCGACCCTGAGTTCGCCGATGTGCCCACCGCCCGGGAACTCGGTTATGACATCGTCGTCGGCGCATGGGGCGGAATCGGCGTTCCGGTCGGCACGCCGGACGGTATCAAGCAAAAGATTTACGACAGCTTCAAGGCCGGTTTCGATAAACCGGGATTCCGTGAGAAATGCAAGGAGAGAAGCGTTTCTCTCGGGTGGCAGGACATGGAGACCTTCAAGGCGTTCGCGGCTAAACAGGATGAGATATTCGGAAAGGTTCTCGGCACACTTTCGATGGAATAAGGGTTGCCCGGTTCAGCTATGAAAAATCCAAGAGATGTTTTTATAGGAACGGTGCTGATAGCTTTTTCGGCACTGATATATCAAATGACGCTAGGCCTGCCGGCGGGTTCCGCGTCGGGCGGGCTCGCGCCGTCGTCTTTCCCGCGGGCGCTCGCGATTTTCATCGGGGCGCTGAGCGTGATTCTGGTCGTTGCGGGAATATTCAGGAAACCTGACGGTGAGCAGGAAAAGATGCTGGGGCCGCTGTTCCGGCAGATGGTTGCATTTTTCTGTATCATGGTTGTGTATATCCTTTTGATGCCGCAGATCGGCTACATCGTATCGACGCTTGTTTTTCTGACGGCGTCGGTCCTGCTGATAATGCCGCAAAGGAAACCAAGGGATCTCGCGATAGGAATCCTGTTCGTGGTGGTTAGTTCACTGGCGGTTTACTACATATTCGGGATATTTCTGAATGTTCCGTTGATTGAGGGACCGGTTGACGAGGTTCTGCGCCAGAACGTATTCGGGCTGCTGGGGGGTAAGTGATGGAAGATGCGATTGCGGCGCTGAAGCTGCTCTTCACATTCAAGGTGATGGCGTTCATGCTGGCCGGAATGGTGGCCGGGATAATGGCGGGTGCGCTGCCGGGGCTTACGGCTACGATGTCGATCGCGCTGCTTGTGCCGTTCACTTATATAATCGATCCACCCGTGGCGGGACTGATGGTTTTACTCGGAGTGTATGTCGGGGCGATGCACGGCGGCGCGATAAGCGCGATTCTGATCAGGACGCCGGGAACGCCCGCGGCGGCAGCGACGTGTTTCGACGGTTATCCCCTTGCGCAGCAGGGTAAGGCGTCGCTGGCACTTAACATATCGGCCATCGCTTCGACGACCGGCGGTGTGTTCAGCACCATAGTCCTGTGGACGGTTGCCGCGCCGATAGCGGCTGTAGCGCTGAAGTTCGGCCCGTTCGAGATGTTCTGTCTTGCGGTGTTCGGCCTGAGCATAATTTCGAGCGTCGCGGAGGGCTCAACGGTCAAGGGCTTCATAATGGGCGCGCTGGGGATGCTGTTCGCAGCGGCGGGACGCAGCACCGTATTTGACATAGAGAGAATTAATTTCGGGATAAAAGATCTGCCCGAATCGGGTCTGAGATATATCCCGTTGATGATAGGCGTTTTCGCGATCACCGAAGCACTGACGCAGATCGAACTCAAGACGGTCGTTAAAAAGGGAGCGGCGAAGTTCAAGAACATGATGCCCGGATTGAGCCAGTTGAAGCAGATAAGCCCGGCGCTGGCGATATCGAGCGTAATCGGGACTGTGGTGGGCTCAATCCCCGGCGCTGGCGGAGACATTGCCGGGTTTGTCGCTTATGACCAGACGAAGAAGGTTTCGAAGGAGCGGGAGAAGTTCGGGAAAGGGTCGATCGAAGGCATAACCGCTGCCGAGGGCGCGAACAATGCTGTGACCGGCGGCGCGATGATCCCGATGCTGACTCTCGGCATTCCCGGCGATTCAGTGACCGCGATTCTTCTCGGGGCCATGATAATCCTGGGATTGCGGCCCGGGCCGACGCTTTTCTCAGAGACGGACCCGGACATGAGGGCGCTGGTGGCGGCTATATTCGTTGGCTTGCTCACGGCGAACATTCTCATTTTCCCGGTTCGTATGGCGGGCGCGCCGTTGTTCTCCCGGGTGATCGCGATATCGCGACATTTTCTCTGGCCGCTGGTTGTTGTCTTCTGCATAGTCGGTTCGTATTCGATGACTAATTCGATGATGGGCGTTTATATCATGCTCGTCTTCGGTGTTTTCGGCTATATAATGAAAAAATTCGGGTTCCCGCCCGGTCCATTAATTCTCGGTGTAATTCTCGGGCCGATTGCGGAATCGAATCTTCACCGTGCGTTGCGTATTAGCAAGGGCAATATCGCGGAGCTGATATCTCCGCTTGCCGTGATTTTAATAATCCTTTCGGTTGTATCTGTAGCACTTCCGTTTATTCAGGAAGCAAAAAAACGCAAGAAGGAACCGGTAAAGGTGGAACAGGGATAGGTGGCGAACAGGGTATGGAGAACGAAGTAAAAAAACAACAGGACAGGTTTCACGGGATAGTGCCCCCGATAGTGACGCCGTTGTCGTCGCCGGACAGGCTCGACTCAGCGGGGCTGCGAAGGCTGATAAGGCATGTTGTCGATAACGGGGTTCACGGCGTTTTCGCGCTGGGATCGACTGGCGAGTTCCCGTCGTTGTCGTCGAAGGTCAAGAAGGAAATTATCGAGGTTACGGTCGAGGAAGTAAACGGAAAGGTTCCTGTTTACATTGGAGTAGGCGACCCGGATTTCTCGCAGGTTGTGAAAAACGCGGCAGTGGCGGCCGGAGCCGGCGCCGATGTCGCCGTGATTCTCGCGCCGTTTTATTATCCGCTCGGGGATGACGAGCTTGTGATTTATTTCAACAGGCTTGCCGAAGAGATAGAACTTCCGATAATTCTGTATAACATCCCGACGCTCACGAAGGTCAAGCTTTCGCCTGAGGTTATCGCGAGGTTAAGCCGCAACGAGAGGATAATAGGCCTGAAAGACAGCCAGGGCGATATGAGCTATATGAAGTCGCTGCTGAATTATTTCAGGGACAGGCAGGACTTCAGGATTTTCGTCGGCGTGGAAATGCTTATCGCGGAGAGCGTGCTGTTCCATGGGCACGGCGCTATTCCGGGCGGCGCGAACGTGGCGCCCGCGCTGTTTGTAGAATTATACGAGGCCGCGCTGAACCGCGATTTCAAGACTATCGACAGGCTCCAGTACAGCGTTATGAAGCTTGCCGACATCTACAGGCATGGAAGGTTCTGGAGTTCTTATCTCAAGGGGCTGAAAACAGCTCTTTCGATTATGGGAATATGCGATGATACGATGACGGCTCCTTTCGATCCTTTCCACAGGGAAGCAAGAGACGCGATTGAAGGCGAGTTAAAGGAAATCGGAATTATCTGATACGGAAAGAAGAACCCGGGATTTATGGGCTTTCTCTAACCGGCGGGCATCTTTTCGGATATAATTAACAAAACAGCAGGAAACGTAAATAGTGTGGGATTGTGTGAAGTGATGTACTCTCGGAGGTGAGCTGTGAGCAAATTCTATCTGTTTGTATCGATAGCCCTTGTAGTTGCCATGGTGGTATTCGCTTTGATTAATTCCGCCGCCGTAACGGTTAACCTGTTCTGGTTCGCGGAAATTAAAGCTCCGCTGGTTATTGTGATACTGTGCGCGCTTGTGCTCGGGATATTTATAATGGGGTTGTTTGATCTCGGAAGGCAGTTTCGGACCGGAAAGGATCTGAAGGATGCCAGAAAGAAACTCAAGGTTGCAGAGGAAGAGAGTGAAGCGCTCAGGCTGCGGGTCCGGGAACTCAACAGCAGGGATCAGAACCCGGAACCGAATCAGCAGTAAGCGCCGGCAGGACGAAAGATTATCCGTTTTTTGAATAATCCATAATCTTGATGAAAATAATGTCTATTGTTATAAAGTGCTTAATAAGCTATAAATTTTATGGTGATTATTGATGGCAAGAATTCTTAAAATCAACCAGGAGTACCCTCAGGGCAGGCTTATCGGCCAGGCCGTCGAAGCGCTTAACAATAATCATCTGATAGCTTATCCGACAGACACCACTTACGGGCTGGGCGCGAGTCTTTTCAGCAAAAAGGCTATCGAGCGCATCTATCTGCTCAAGCCTCATAAAAAAACAAAGCCGCTGACTTTTCTTTGCGCCGACCTTTCAGACATAAGCAACTACGCTTATGTTCCCGATGATGCCTACAGGATAATGAAGAAGCTTACCCCGGGACCTTTCACTTTCATTCTCAACGCGACGAAAGAGGTTCCGAAGCTGGTCATGACGAAACGAAAGACGGTAGGTATCCGCGTGCCCGGCGACAATATCTGCCAGGCTCTTATCAGGGAACTCGGGAACCCCATAATAAGCACAACGGCGGTAAATCAGAACAGGGAGTATTTCGATGACCCCGATCTGATAAAGGATTCGCTGGGGCACGCGCTCGAATACGTCATCGACGGCGGGATAAGGCCGTATGATCAGTCTACAGTAATAGATTTTTCCGGCGGCGACGAGCCTGTTGTCATCAGGGAAGGGAAGGGCGATGTCTCTTTCCTGTATTGAATATCAGGTTGTTGATTGAGTATTGTTTCCAACTTCCACTTCCGGCAATAAAACGAAAAAAAAACCGCGCTCTTCACGCGGTGCTTGATTCAAATCATAATTTTCAGCAATAAAGCAGGCATCTGTTAACGACCTGCCTGTTTCCGATTAATCAGTCGCCTTCGACGATAGCATCGTTCGGGCAAACTTCTACGCATGATCCGCAGTCGGTGCAAACATCGGCATCGATTACATACTTATCATCGCCTTCGCTGATAGCTTCTACGGGGCATTCCGCTTCGCAGGCTCCGCATGCTACACAATCATCGGTGATAACGTGTGCCATTTCGCATATCCTCCCTATGATGTAGCGGGTATTATATCCCGGCTTTTAATTTGCAAAAGTTCCGCCTTTAGTATAATGATTCACTGTTAATAATCAACGAAAATAATCACTAAAATATCAGTTCGATTCCCGATAATGCTGAAGCTTGATCATCTTCCTATTTTGATGTGTATTTTTTCGGCGTTTTTCCCGCCTTTCAATGATCGAAGCATCCCTTTTATAGTCTGCCCGATGAACGCCTTGACGAATGGTTTGATCGCCAGGAATTTCCCGTCCATCCAGACCCGCACCTCGCTTCTGGAGACGTACTGGAAATATTTATCCTTCAAAAACCCGACCATTCCTTCAATGTCGTCGCGTCTGAATACATCCCTGTCACTTTCGATCTTCCTGTCACAGACATAGAACAGCACGTCTCCGTCGTCGGGTTCAGGCAACGTGTCTTCATCGGTCAGAATTTTGATTTTAGGGCAGTTCTGTTCTTTCCCGCCTTCGCCGATAACGATGTCGGCAAGGGTGAAATACTCATAAACAAGCTCGTCTATGTCCGCTGCATTTTCACGCGGAACGAACAGAGCGGTTTTTCCCGGGGTTGCGAGCGCGGTCGCATACGCCCCGGCCCGCGTGTGTTTCCATGTATCCTTGCCTTCGGTGTCTGGATCGAACACATGGCTTGTGAATTTAATTGAACCAACTTTATATCCTTCGCCCGTGAGGGCTGCGATAAGCTTTTCAACGAGTGTTGTTTTTCCCGCATTGGATTTGTTTGCAACGACGCAGATGGTCGGAATCATTTATGTGCCTCCTTCAGTTATGGCTGACAACTATATTTTTATCATACAACGCGATCAAGAGCAATTTCGGTTATCGAGCTGTGACATATAATTTTTCAGAATGAGAGCAACATCTTCCGGGTTTTCTGTTTGATTTATCTCCGCCCTCACGGCGGAAGCGCCGGGAAGCCCCTTGAGATACCATGCAATATGTCCCCTTATTGTGCGCACGCCCCGCTCCGGGCCTTCGATTTCTATGTTGAGCCGCAGGTGTTTAAGCGCGATATCGATTCTTTCGATATCTCCGGGCGGCGGACCGGGATCGAGGTTGCCGATAAGTTTTATGGCTCTTGAAATAATCTCCGGGTCGCCGCGCGCGGCCCTGCCGATCATAACGGCATCGCACCCGGTATCGCGCATTCTGCGCGCCGCTGCTTCCGGCGATGTGATGTCGCCCGAGCCGATTACGGGGATCGCCACGGCTTTTTTAACGTCGCCGACCAGAGACCAGTCCGCAGCGCCTTTGAATCCCTGGGTTCTCGTGCGCGGGTGGAGCGTGAGCGCCGCCGCTCCCGCGGATTCGAATCTCGCTGCAAGCTCGACGCAGTTGATTTCATCCGCGCTCCAGCCGGATCGTATCTTGACAGTAACAGGAATCTTAACCGAGTTCACGGTTTCTTTCACGATGGATTCCGCGAGCGCGGGGTCGCGCATGAGCCCCACGCCTGAGTTGCCCTTTATTACCTTCGGGGCAGGGCATCCCATGTTGATGTCTATGGCTTCGAAACGGCCTGTTTTTTCCAGCAGTACCGCCGCTTCCGCCATTATTTCCGGTACCCCGCCGAACAACTGGCCGATGTATATAGGGCCGTCGGGCAGCGCGTTCACGTATTCCAGCGTTTTTTTGTTCTGATACCTGAGTCCGTGACTTGTGAGCAGCGCGGTGTATATAACCGGGCATCCGTAATCACGGAGTATCTCGCAGAAAGCCGGAGAGTTTACGCCCGCCATCGGCGCCATGAAAACTTTTTTTTCTATTATTCTATTTATATCCATAGTAACTACCGGCAAAGCCCGCCGGGCAAAATATATTATAAGATATTCAGGAAAATCAAAGCAGTGTTCCGGTCCCGGGAATCACCTGCGGAACAGCTTTGATGGCCGGAACAACCAGCCCCGACAGAAAGTGCATCATGTCGAGCATCGGCCCGGCCAGCACGGAATCTTTGAGAAATGATTTATCGAGAGAGCCGTAAATTCCGTATATAACGAGAACGAAAACGCCTGTGATGAGAAGTCCCTGCAGGGCTCCCACGATGAAGCCGGCAAGCCTGTCTATCCAGCCGAGGAAGCTTTTGCGTATCACTCTTGAGATGAGCCATGATGCCAGTGAAGCCACAATGACGCAACCAATACAGATCGCTGCGAAACCCGCCACGAGCGCAACCGATTCTTTATCCACCCACGGCATGAAAAATTCGGCAGCCTGATCCGCGTACAGCCTGCCGAGGATCACGCCCCCGATTATCCCCGCGAGGGACAGGATTTCTTTGACAAATCCCCGGATCAGGCAGCGGATTGCGAGCAGGAGGATTATCACGAGCGCGACAATGTCGAACACTGTGAAAGACGCGAAAAATGATTTTATCGTTTCAGTAATATTTTCCAAATTCAGACGTTCGCTTAATCTTTGTTTTTGTTAATCAAAGTCTCGACAGCTATATTTTTAGCTTTATCTATAATATCCATTACCGGGCGGCCTGTTTCGCGCGCGGCGGCGGCGCAATCTTCATATTCAGGGTTGATCCTCAGTATCTCATCACGGTGATACGCGAGTTTGACATTAATTGGCCCGAATTCGGTTTCGATTGTTTTGTTCTCTCGCCGGACGCAGATTCTCGGGGTCGGCAGAATCCTTACGCCGAGGGTCGATGTTTCTTTAAGAATCATCTCGACCGCTGAGTTCACAAAATCATTTTCACATAGGACGCTCAGCACAAATCCCGGTCGGCTTTTTTTCATATATACCGGCTGAATGAAGGCATCGAGAGCGCCGGCATCAATGATTTTCTCAAGAAGATAGCCGATTGCCCTTGGTTCCATATCATCGATGTTTGTTGAGATGTTATATATCAGTTCCGCCGGGCCGGTGCTTTCGGGCTGCTGGAGTTCTCCCGTGATTATCCTTAAAACATTGGGCCTTCCGGTTCCGTTATTTCTACCCGCGCCGTAACCTGAGTTGCGTATTGTCATAAGGGGCATTTCGCCGAAAGCCGATGCAAGTTCAGTTATGAGCAATGCCCCGGTGGGGGTTGTAAGTTCGCCTGAACCGCTGGAATAAACAGAAGCGCCTTCGAGCAGCATCACTGTGGCCGGGGCCGGGACGGGGAGGGTTCCGTGCTGTGTCTCGACAGTACCGGAACCGACGTTGACCGGGGATGAAGCGACGAATTCGATGCCGAGCATTTCCATTGCCACATACGTTCCCACCACGTCGATAATGGTGTCGAGGCCACTTATTTCATGAAGGTGAACGTGGTCTATATCCATGTTGTGTATTTTCGCCTCGCACGCGAGCAGCCTCCTGAAAGAATTGACGGATTTTTCCTTGATATCATCCGAAAGAGAGCTGTTTTCGAGGATTTTTTTAGCATCCTCGAATCTTCTGACAATGTTTTCCTGCTTTTTTGCTCGGACCTCGAAGCCATGCGCGCTGATTGCGCCGCGCATTTCACGAGTGATTAAATATTCAGGAGATTCTGAAAGGTTCAGCCTGGACATTTCGGCTGCCCATTTATCACGATCCAGGCCGAGATCAAACAGGGCGCCGAGGATCATGTCGCCGCTGATGCCTGAAAAGCATTCGAAATATGCCGCGTTCAATAGTGGCCCCTTTCGTTGTTCAGCCCGCTTTGACTCGAACGACTTTGCTGGTGGAAGTTCTGCCTGCGGCCAGCATTTCTCTCATCCGACCGAAGACGCCTGTTTTTTCGAAGAAATCATAGGGATAAATCGAGAATGCAACAGATATAGTTATTTTTGGATTCGGGCTCATCTCTTCGAGCTTTTCAGACAGCTCGGGCATGAAGCCTTCAATCAGCTCTCGAACATCTTCATTTGCACCGGGCAGAATTATTGCGAATTCGTCCGAGCCGACACGCCCGATGCAAACGGGTTTTGCGATTTTGGCCAGCAGGGTGCCGATATCTCTCAGGATCTGGTCTCCACGCTCGAACCCAAGTTGTGCGTTTGCCGCGGAAAAATGGTCAACATCGAAAAATACAAGCGCGAAAGGCTTGCTGTTTTTGTCCGCCTCGTCGATGGAATCGGAAAGCATTCTCTGGAACGAAGAAAAGTTCGGAAGCATGGTCACCGCATCGATTTCAGGCGCTTTTGTAACATCGCATTTCATCCTGAGGAATGAAATTATCATCTCTATCTGGTTAACAAGATATTCGATCGAACCCTTATCGAGCGAGTCGGATGAATCCAGCCTGTCGATCCATGCGGCGATAAGAACCGCGCCCAGCGAGTCGTCTCTCGGAACCGGCAGCGCGATGAATGATGTTATCCCCGAATTTGAGAGGCCGGAATTAGTGGTTCGCGGATCTGTGGAGGTATCACTTACGGTTACAGGCATCATTGTTTCTTTGAGTTCTTCGATAATATATTTTGGAAGCTCGATGTTTATTGGCTGAAGAGTTCCGTTTTCTATGATAGAGCAATCATGAAATGCAATGCAGTCTTCATCAATAAACCTGCCGTAATATACTCTGTGGAATCCAAGATCGTCCTGCATGACATCGGCGATCAGGTTGAAACCTTTCGCCACGATTTCTTCCCGGCTCATTCCTTCGGTTGACATCTGGGTGATGTCCTGGACAACACCGGAGAAAGCTTCTGTTACAACAGCCTTGATTTCGCTGCGGTCGATAGCGCCGCCGAGGACTTCGCTCGTAGCGGTGTCGATGTATAGTATCAGAGAGACAAAACCGAACGAGTATGCAATCCCGGTGAGTGTATCGTGTACTGTTGCCGAATTCCCCGTTGCCGTCCCTATTATGGTGAGGACAAAGGCTATGCCGAGGAAAAGCATTGTCTGGAAGAAATAATGCCTGCCTGCTCTTTTCCTCAGCAGGACGTAAACAATAGCGTAGACAGCAAGGCTCAGCTGGATTACCGGGATGAGGCTTATAAACAGTGGGGGGATGGGATTAGCAATAAGCGCCGCGATTATAATTCCCGACACGAGCGTCACTGCAATTATTGCGGTGAATAACGTTGCCTGGATATTGAGTTTTCTCTCGTCCTGCATAACGGAAAGGATTAGCGAAAGGAGCGCTGCGACTTCAAAAACAGCAGTCCAGGAACTGCTTGCGTCAAGATAAGGGAGCTTCATTATAAACGTGAGTATTCCGAAAACCAGGTAAATTGCCGCACCGGCAGCCGCGATTAAAAATCTTATTTTTTTAAGTTTCACATAGTGAACCGATGCAAGCAGAAACGCAATGCCCGGTAATGCGAAATTGATGATCTTAATCACCGAAATCAGGTTCATTAATTTTAGCTACCTCGACGCCTGTGTCCTTTTTGCGGCAGTTTTTAAACACAACAAACCACCGGGGCTTTCGCATCCTTTATCTATTATCCATATATAATACTAAAATATGAACTGAAAACTGTATTCAATATTGAAATGATATTTTCAGATTTCAGCGCCGCTCGAAATAGCGTCCGCCGTCGCGGCAGGGCGCATTCAAATTAACCATTATTGACAGCTATACGGAAGTACACTATAATGATGTACAGTTTTATTGCTGTGATCTCATCTGGAAGAATCATGGAGGTGTCGGTATGTCGCCGAAGGAAATGACGGACAGGCAAAGAGCGATTCTGGAGTATATCTATGACTATCAGAGAGATTACGGTTATCCGCCGACGATAAGGCAGATAGGAAAGCATTTCGGCATCAAGTCGCCTAACGGTGTTGCCGATCATCTCAAAGCGCTCGAAAGAAAAGGCGAGATCGGGCTTTCGCGCAACACGGCGAGAGGGATCGATCTTATCAACAGAGAAGAGCTCGGGATACCTCTTGTCGGGCGCATCGCCGCCGGGGAGCCGATTCTTGCAGCCGAGAATATCGAGGATCATATTACCATCGAAAAAATGTTTCCGAGCGACGGACGAATATTTGCTCTTCGCGTCAAAGGTGAGAGCATGATAGAGGATGGGATACATGATGGCGATATCGTGGTGGTTCGGCCTCAAAGCACGGCGGAAAACGGAGATACGGTGGTGGCGCTACTCGAAGATGAAGCTACGGTGAAAAGGTTTTACCGCGAAAGAAAAAGGATCAGGCTCCAGCCGGCCAACTCGTCCTACGCTCCGATATATTCAAAAAGCGTAGAGATCAGGGGCAAGGTTATCGGCGTAATCAGAACTTTATGAAGCAGTTTCAAATAGTTGTCATGGACCGATAAGAATCTACCGGGATTTTAGTGCCGGGTTCATTATATAATACTCATTAATTAAAATTCACAATCTACATCTCTTTATCGGGAATATTCAGGTTGTAAACATGGTTTTGTGATGATAATATGGGAAAATCTGTTGCCTGCGGAAATACGGCGGAAGGGATGGGCAAATGAGGTTTTTATTGAATGGGGTCTGGCGCGGACGGCCTGATCCTGAGTTAGAGGGTATAAAAGAAAAATGGTTCGCTGATGGCAGCGGTGCATGGGCGGAGAAATCCTGCATGGATACGCGGGTTCCTGTGTGCTGGAACAGTATCCAGGGGTTCGACAATTACGAAGGTTGTTTCTGGTATGCGAGAGATTTTGATCTGCCGGATGACAGGGAACCGTTTCAGACCGAGTTTTTTATACGGTTTCTCGCGGTGAATTACATGTCGAAGGCATGGTTGAACGGGCATGAACTGGGTTCGCATGAGGGCGGCTATCTGCCGTTCGAGTTTCCGCTGCCTGAAGATGTTTTGAAATCAGAGGGAAACCGGCTTGTTGTGATGGTTGAGAATGTGAGGAGCCCGAAGCGGATTCCGGGTGAGCTATGCGACTGGTTTAATTACGGCGGGATTTTGAGAGATGTGGAACTGCATGCGAGGAGCCGCCGGAGGTTCGATTCGGTAAGGGTTTCGCCTGTGCTCGATGCCGGAGCCGCAGGGATAAAAGTTGATTATCGGCAGACGGAAAAGTTCGGGTTCAAATGGATTGTCAGGCGAGGGGAAGATGTAGTGACAGAGGGCGCGGAGGATGAGCCGGGAGGCGTATTGGAGATTGATATCCCGGATGCCGTATTGTGGCATCCCGACCATCCGGAGCTTTATACGATTGAGATGATTCCGGGTGATGGAACCTGTGCGGATGGCGCCTGCGAGAGGTTCGGGCTGCGTGATATCAAAGTCGAAGGGACAAAAATTCTTCTCAATGGACAGCCGGTGAAACTTCAGGGCGTGAGCCTGCACGAGGAACAGGTGCCGGATGGCAGGTGCCTGACGCGGGAGCAGCGGTTCGAGGATGTGAGGGCGATCAAGAAGCTCGGATTCAATGCGCTCAGGACGGCTCATTACTCGCATGACGAAGCGCTCATGGACGCGGCGGATGAGATCGGGTTGCTGATCCTGGAAGAAATTCCCGTGTACTGGGATCTGGATTACGGCGCTCCGGAGCTTTTTGAAACGGCTTCGTCGATGCTTACCGATCTTGTGCGGAGGGACTATAATCACCCGTCTGTGATTCTGTGGTCGGTCGGTAACGAGGTTCCGGTAGAGGACCCGGCCTGCGACATCTTCATCAGGAAGCTGATGAAGCTTGTAAGGGAAATGGATTCCACGAGAATCGTCACTTATGTATCATGCAGGTTCATGATAGACAAAACGAGAAAGCAGTCCGATGTGTGCTGTGTGAATTGTTACATCGGCTGGTATTTCGGCAAAAGAGAGATGATGTCGGATGCGCTTGAAATGGCGCGCACGACCGCGCCGGATAAGCCGTGGATGATGACCGAGTTCGGCGCCGGCGCGAAGTTCGGTTTCCGCGGAGGTAAAAATACGAAATTCACAGAGGATTTTCAGGCTGATTTTCTGTCCGATTACATAAAGATATTGAACGGCAAGGACTGGGTCGCGGGCTGGTTTATCTGGATTTATCGTGATTTCAGGAGCCCGATAAGGATGAACCGGTACCAGAAGGGTTTTAATCGCAAGGGAATTGTCAGCGAGAGCAATGAGCAGAAGCAGATATGCGGCAGGTTTCCCGCGCTGTTGAAAGAGAAATCAAAGACTTCGCCACCGAGGAATGTCGAAATCAAGGCGAAAATAGCCGAGGTTTTCGAACGGTCGATGTACATGATAATTCAGCCGAATCTGGCGAAGCAGCAGCGGGGGCAGTATAACAGGTTCTATAAAAGAAAGCCCGGAACCAGTCGATAGTCCGGAAGCGTGAGGGCGTTAATTATGACATTCAGAAAGATAGCTTCGGTTTATTCAATACTTGTAGGGATATCCATGTTCGCGACGTGGATAATGTTTTTTGCGATGGGTGATGTTCCGGGACTGGATTCCGAGCCGGTGAGGACATGGTTCCATATCGTTGCGGAGAACATGGTAGGAATCGCGCTGCTGGCGGGCGGGGCAGGCATGTGGAAGGAGAAACGCTGGGGTTTCATGTTGTACCTGGTCGGGATGGGAATGCTTCTGTATGCTATTGTCAACAGCCCCGGGTTTTACATCGAGCGCGGGGATACTTATATGATTTATGTTTTTTCCGGCTCGTTCATTGTTGCGGTTATTATGGCAGTTCTGACTTTTGTGAAGCGCGTGCAGTTTTGGGGTGATTGAAGCTCAATTCCGGTTTAGAGGATATAATTTCTGAATATAATTATTTTGTTTTGCGTGGAGTGTTTGTTATGCGTTTCAGATATTTGATTATGTTTTTGTGTTTTATGGTTTCGGCTGTAACATCATTTTGTTATGGGGCGGAAGAAAAGATTCTTTGCGGAATGGAGTTCGGAGGTAAGAAGAGTGATACTGCTACCGCTGTCGAGCTTGCTTCCGACGGTGGTTATGTGTTCACCGGCTCGACGGAGACATTCGGCGCCGGAAAAAAAGATATATGGGTTGTCAAGCTGGATACCGCCGGAAGAAAGCAATGGGCAAAACTTTACGGCGATACAAGAAACGAGGTTGGCGAATCGATAGTCCGGTTTTCAGATAACGGATACATACTTGCGGGGCACACGGATTCTCACGGCGCGGGTGCGACGGACCTTTTCATAATCCGGCTCGATATCGACGGCAACAATGTCTGGGTGAAAACTTTCGGGGGTGAGTGCGCCGAAACCGCCGCGGAAGTGGTCGCGGTCGATGACGACAGTTTTGTTGTTGCGGGGACTACCTGTTCTTACGGGCAGGGCGGGAACGATATATGGTTGCTGAAAATGGACGGAGAGGGCAATAATATCTGGAGCTATTCATACGGCGGAGAAAAGGAAGAAGAAGCCGCCGGGATTATGGCGATGAAGGGCGGCGGATATGTTGTTTTCGGGACATCGGATTCGCGGGGTGACGGATCGAAGGACGGATGGGTGTTCGGGCTGGATTCGGAAGGGAAGAAAACATGGGATAAAACATTCGGCGGGAAGAGTGAGGACATGATAGCGGATGCGGTTGCAACGGAGGCAGGCATTCTTTTTGTCGGTTCAACAGAGTCGAAAGGAAACGGCGGCAGCGATGTATGGGTTTTCAGGACGGATATGAAGGGAGATATTCTCTGGGAGAAAACTTATGGTGACGGCGGAGACGAGACCGGTGTTTCCGTGGTACCGGCGGGAGATGGTTACTACGTGGCCTCAAAATGGTTTTCGGACATCAAGACCGGAGAAGATATGGTTTTGATCAAAATCGACGGCGACGGAGGAGAGCAATGGAGACGGACATACGGTGGCGCCCAGAGCGATGTTCCAGTAATGATTATAGAAGCGGAAAATGATAGATTTATTGTTGCCGGAACAATAGGAGAATATGCGAAAGACAAGGCGATGAACGCATGGATTGTAAAGGTCGACCGGGATGGAAAGTGTTCGTGGTGATGCGGTCGATTCAGGCGGGAGTTGTTATAACATATCGTTTGTTGAGTCTGCATTCCCGGACAGGGAAATAAACTTCTGATGAAAAACATTATTCGAAAACCAGTGTTTCTTCTGTATACGATCATTGCAGCAATTCTTACAGCGGGTGTGCTTGTGCCATCGGCGGAAACTCTCTCGGCGGTACTCGGCATTTCAATGCTTACGCCTGAAAAAAGTTATTTTTTGTGGCTTGCGCGGGTTATCGTGGCGCATGCCGGAATGCTGAGTTTTGCGTATGTGATATTAAGAGCCGGAGAGGAATCCCCGGATGCTGTTAACGGAGGGCGGGAAGATGCAGCCGGGCTTTTCGCGGTAAGTTTCCTGTTGCTGTTCATGGAACTGGCCCTTATCAGGTGGATACCGGCGTATGTCCGTTTAATGAGCTATTTCACCAATTTTATTCTGCTCGCGTGTTTTCTCGGAATGGGACTCGGCTGTCTTGCTTCGGGGAATAAAAAAGATTATTTCAAAAAGCTTCCTTTGATTCTTTTCGTGATTATAGCGGCGTCGCTTCTGGTGTATGCGCTCGGGCATCTGGAACTGATCAATTATACGCTCGGAAAGGTGAGCGGGAGCGAAGTTTATTTCGGAGGGATTCATCTGAAGGGTGATCCGAGGCTGAGAATTTATGGTGTCACTTTTCTTATCGGGATCATATTTGTTCTGGTTACGCTTGTTTTCATCGGGCCGGGCCAGGTTATGGGCAGGATGTTCGACGGTTTTGAAAATCCTGTGAAGGCCTACGCGATAAATGTCGCGGCGAGTATTGCCGGGATTGCGCTTATAACAATTTTTTCGTTATTGAAGTTTCCGGCATGGGTCTGGTTTGCTGTGGTTGGATTGTTTTTCACATTGTCGGCGATGAGGCATGGCAGGGGAGCTCAGGTTGTCTCGGTAGTGATAATTATATTCGGGATTTCTCTGATGCTGTTCGCGGATGCGCCGTCTGTATCGGGGAAAACCTACTGGTCGCCGTATTACCGGATTCTTTATTCTCATCCACAGATACATGTCAACGAGATAGGGCATCAGGCGATGTCGAGCGCGGGCGGGACTGTTCATTATAACTATCACATGCCGCATCTGATGAACCGCGATGCGGGCAAACAGGCGTTCAGGAATGTTCTCGTTATCGGGGCGGGATCGGGAAACGACGTCGCAACCGCGCTGAGGTATGGGGCGGGCCATGTCGATGCGGTTGAGATCGACCCGGTGATCATTGATATAGGGAAAAAGAACCACATGGACAGGCCGTATTCCGATCCGCGTGTGAATATTGTTAATGATGACGGGAGATCGTTTCTCAGGGGCGGTGACTCCGGCTATGACCTGATTGTTTACGGGCTTGTTGATTCGCTTACGCTGATGAGCGGTTTTTCGAGCGTAAGGCTCGAGAATTATCTTTTCACGAAGGAAGCATTTGAAGATGTTAAGCGCAGGCTTGAGCCGGGCGGCGTTTTCGTTATGTACAATTATTTTCGCGAGAACTGGCTGACGATCAGGCTGTACAGAATGCTGGAGGATGTGTTCGGACAGGAACCGGTGCTGATGATAAATCCGCCACTGGAGAAGCTGACGTCGAACGCGGGCAGCAATGAAGCCATGTCGGTTTTTATGGCGGGTGATGTTGAAGGAATCAAGAACGCTTTTCGTGAATCGGGCGGTTATAAGATGCTGGCGGATACCGGCGACACGAGATACGATTTCAATGGCTTCGACGGGCCGGGAGCGGGCAGGGCACCGATAACTTTCTTTGATGTTCGGATTCCGGAATCCGAATATGAAAACATCACAACCGACGACTGGCCTTTTGTTTATCTCAGGAATAAAGGAGTTCCGCCGCATAATATATGGGGGCTTGTGCTTGTTGCGGTTGTGTCCGTTTTATTCCTGGGCGGATTCATGGGGTTCTCGGGGCTTTCGAAAATCAGTGTTCATTTCTTTTTCCTTGGCGGCGCTTTCATGCTGCTCGAAACTGAAAGCATTGTGAAACTCGCCCTTATTCACGGCTCGACATGGCTTGTGAATTCTGTTGTGTTCATTTCAGTTCTGACGATGATTTTCTTCGCGAATATATTTGTGCTGAAGTTCCGACCGCGCGGCATAAAGCTTGTGTATGCGCTTTTGCTGATAAGCCTTGCCGCGAATTATTTCGTGCCGCTCGAATGTTTTCTCGGGAAAGGCCGGTTTGTCGAAAATGCGCTCTCCGCATTGCTGCTTTTCGCGCCGATCGGGTTTGCGGGGATCATTTTCGCCGTATCGTTCAGGAAATCATCGCGTCCGGCGCTCGATCTGGGATCGAACCTTCTCGGGATAATCGCCGGCGGAATCGCCGAGTATGCGTCTTTATCTTTTGGATATAACGCATTGATTCTTTTTGCCGCTGGAATGTATGTTGTTTCTCTTATCGCTTTGCCACGTTACAAATGATATCCATCGTCGATATACCCGAGTTCGTTTAAAAATGCGACATAATAAAAAAGGCACATTTTGAAATGTGCCTTTAATAAATTCGATATCAGTTCAGCAAATAAATAGAAATCAGTTATTTAACAACTGACAGTTTGCCGGTATATGACCTTGCGAATACGCCGTCCCAGACTCTGAGCACGTATGGATATATACCGGATGCCACTCTTCTGCCGGAGTTGTTTGTTACATCCCATTCAGCAAGCGTCAGGCCGCTCAACTGGTCCGGGATTGTATTGTTGTGGGCCTCGTGAAGCGTGCGAACGAGCTTGCCGCGTATGTCATATATCTGAACATCGACGAGAATGGTTCCACCGGTGTTATAAGTAGAACTGGTGGAATCCGCCGTGAAAGTGACGTTGTTATTGCCGCGGCGCCACGGGTTCGGGTATGTATGGACATCGACCATGTTGAGAGGCTGGAACGCCGCAGGAGCGATCCTGCCGCGTGTGAGCGCCCAGACATCATAAACCGAGAAGTGATTTATAACGATGGTTATGGTGTCATTATCGGGATCGACTGAGCCGTCGAGCTTATTCCATGCGTCCTGGGAGCAGCCGAGAGTACTGTTTTCGCACCAGTAGTAAACGTAGATTTCATCTTCATCGATCTCGGTATCGCCGCCTCCGGAACATGTGGCGTCCTGGTTGACATCGAGCTTGCCGTTATCGTTAGCGTCGCAGTAATGGAATATCATCCTTATGTCGGAATTGAACACGATTCCATCCGGGAAGAACTCGCGAGCCTGTGACTGACCGATTTGAACGAGCAGATCCAGTCCGTCCGGGGAAGATGGATCGTCCGCCGGAGAAACGGGATCGGTCGCCTGGAGTTTAACCTCATCGCCGATAATCGCGCCGGGTGGAATAACAGCAGTAACGGAACCCTGGTAGAAGAGCAGGCCGCCGTTGCTGGTAACTTCACTTGTGTTGGTAAGTTCGAGGAATGCAAGCTTACCGTCGGTAGTCCCGGTTTTTTGAGTTATATAAGAGAACAGATTGATGCTCTCGGTCGACTGCGGACAGCTTGGGCCAGAGCACTGGACAAGACCGAATTCATTGTTTTCGCTTTGCCCGACGAGCTGCGGGGTATGAAGCGGCTCATCGAGGATATACTCAAGGTAGTTATCGAAATTTTCGTTATTGAAAAGGTTGTCCGCCATGCTGAGACCCTGGAACCCGGGCAGGATAAAATCATCCCGGACATCAAAGCTCTTATCGGGATCCACCATGTAAGAAACCATTGTGTCATCGGCAGTAAAGCTCGGGAACATCGCCGAACCGCCCGTGCAGCTTGTGCTTGTGCATTCCTGGATTTTGTAAACGCCGGTATCTTCAAGAGAAGTTATAGGCAATGACGCGACAGCACCCATACCGGTATCTGTGAGATTTATGAGATATATGCCCATAGCCTGTGAATCAGCAGAATCCCAGAGCGAGAAAACAACCTTGGAGCAGTCATTGGACCATGCCGGGTGGAGCCCCGCCATATTCATAGAAGAGAAGTTGGTCATCTTTGTGAAATCGCCGGAATCAGCGACTGTATACAGGCCGAGCGCATTGGCACCCGTTTTTTTGTAGTAGAGTTGAAGCTTCGGTCCGTCGGCGTGAGAAACAAGAAGTGTGTTCTGCCATCCGTTGGAACATGTTGATTTACTCCAGTCGGAGTCCCACCACAGATTTTCGGTCGATCCTTCCGAAACTCTCTGTCTGGCGTCAATTGTTGCAAGATCAGCGGCATTGTCGCTTCCATCGGCTTTTACGGCGAACATTCCAATTGAAGACGGCATCCCGGAGAAAATGACGTAGTTATCGTCACCGCTGTAAGTATATCGCATATATGCCTGGACGTTCATAGAGTTGTTGGTCAGCCTTAAAGGTGCGTCCCAGTCGGTCCCGTTCCAGTGCATCGAGTAAATATTCCATTTATCACCGACATTTTCTCGCATGGCGAAAGTGATTTCAGCACCGCTGTGGCTCCATACCGGATGGAAAACGGTGCTGTTGGCGAGGGGTGTTACCTCATAGTCAACAGTTTCAACCGCCAGGGTAGCATTTGTGTCATCTTTTACAAGGACATAAGAAGGCTGGTTTCTACCACCGTCGTAAGAAACATTGTCCGGCACCGGAACAGCTGATATTTTTATAGCGGAATTCTGGGCTGTTCCGTTTGCCTTGATTTTGACCCAGCCGACTCCACTTGTGAGAGTTCCCTCGATAGTTGTTAATCCGGTTGTGGCCCCTCCGAGATTCGTGTCTGAGAAGTAGGCGCCGGTCAGCCCGCTGCTGTCGGTTATCGTGAGTTGAACATTCATCTGGGCGAGCGCGGCGGGTGTAGTGCAGATATCGTCCCATTCATCGTAAAGAGTTACATAGAGGAGTTCCTCATCAGTATCGTCAGGAGAAAGCACTCCGTCAATATCATCGGATGTGTCCGCGTCTATCTCTGTCACTCTCAGGTAAGAGCCGCAGGAAGTTTTGTAGGTAAATGCTGTTGCCGCAGAGGAAATGTTGCCTGCGTTGTCTTCTGTTTTTATCCTGAAGTAATATGTTTCACATGCATCGACCGTGATTGTGTTTGTATAGTTTGTTGTGGTCTGGTAAGAAGACGGGTCGGCGGACGAGTTGGTTCCGAAATAAACGTAATATCCTTTCAACCCGGAGTTCGCCGTAGCCGGCAGGTCCGATGGGGCGGTCCAGTCGAAATACGGCCCGGTCGGAGCGGTGTAACGGTAAAATTTTGATTCATCAAGAGTAACTGTTTTAGCGGAACTGTCATAACCCGCAATAGTCGGGTTGCCTGGCGCCTGGGTATCAACGAGGATGTAGCCTGTCGAATAGCTCCAGGCTGATGCGTTAAGCACGTTATCTCGACAGTTGCCCCTGAATCTATACCAGTGACCGTCGGTTCCCGTGAAGGATTCGCTGTTGGTTCCGCTGTAACCGGAAGGTGTTCCGTCAACCCATGTTCCCGCAGCGTCGCAGTTGCCTTTGGCCGAGCCATCATCGCAATATTGAATTGCATAAGCGGAAGAATCATGAACACCTGAGTAAGTATCGTTGCAGGTGAGCGCTCCGCTTGAGACCGCCGTAACTGTTGAGTAGCTGTCACTTGTCGGCAGAATCTGTGTGACTGTCGGGGTAGAGTCGTCGCATGTCACGCTGATGGACGATGCAGTGGTTGTATTGTTTCTTGCGTCGGAAGCCCTGATGTTTACCGTCATGCTGGTTCCGTTTGTGCATACCGTATCATTAACATTGCATGTTCCCGCTCCTGTGTCGGCTGTGCCGGCATACCAGTTGGAGCCGCCGTCGATCGTGTATTCGCATGAAAAGTAACCTGAACAACCATTTCCTGTAATTCCGTTAACTGAAATATCAAAAGGCGTGTCGACGTAATTATTGTTGTAGTCGGTATCCGAAACATCAATTGTTCCTGATATGGTTGGTCCTGAGACATCATACTGATAGGGCCCGAGGACCGTATCACTGCTGAGCAGGCCGGGGTCTCCGGGAGTTCCGTTCTCCTGGCCGCCGTTGTAACTTCTTACTATCATGTAATATGTATTACTTGTTCCTGATGGGGAGACTGTTATGCCTGTGCCTGCGTCGATTTCGTCGCACGTTCCGCCCGGGCATAGCGCATTGAGATAACCCCATGAATCAGCGCTCTGAATTGCTGTGTGCGTATAAGAATTTGAAGTTTGCCAGAGATACTGGAAATATTGTGAAGCACCGGGATTGAAAGGATAGCCTGAAACATATCTGAAAGTGAAATCGCCGTCACTTGATCCATAACATGTGGAAGTGGAGCATGCGCCGCCATTTATTCTGCATTCCACGTTAGGAGTCATCGGGACAGCGATTCTGTAACCGCTCCTGAGGTTGTCCGAAGCATTTACGCTCAAAACGGACGTGACCTGTCCGATTGAACTCTTCAGGACATTACCGCCTCCTGTGGTTTCGCCGCCTCCGCCATTTGCATTGCCCCATTCAATTTCCTGTGAGGCTGCGGGAACTGCGAGTATGAGGAAAGATAACAACAGAACTATTGCCCTGTACGCTTTTTTTATTCCCGGGTTAATCATTTGTTTGATTTACCGCCCTCGTTCATATTGGACTAATATACGGTAGTCCTTAATGACTCAAGTAATATATAACAATTTATATGCCAATATAAAAAAAGCTCTTAATAATTAAAAATGCTTCTATTCCTTGAATTTTTCTCTCTATATATATTGACAGACTATCAATATTTTGTCTTTTTTGTATTTTATTGCAATAAAGTTCATTGATTTGCACATAATTGCATGTTCTCAATAAACAGAGAACAGATTAGCATATTCACCTTAATCGGGCGGATTTATTCGTCTTTCAAGTTCCACATCTGTCATTTCGACTCTAACCGGAAGAATAATAATTGATCCCGGTTGAAGACGTATTTTTTCTTTCGTTGTCTTGAATTTTAGCTTTTTTATTACTATTTCATAATCATCCATGTCTTCAGTATTCGGGTCAAGGATAAATACGCACTGACCGATATTATTAGTTTTACAACTGATTTCTTCTTCGAGATTACCGCCCCTTAAGGATACTTTTATGCCTTCTCTGTTATGTTTGTCTCTCAGTTGTAGTTCAACGTCAATGAGCAGGGTGGCTCGCATTGACATAATGCGGAGCTTTTGGATTTCATCGATCAAAATGTCTATTTTTTCACTATCGCTCGCGTTTTCCGGAATGATTAGAGGTTTCTTAGAATCGGGGATCAGGGCAGGGTTGGCAATAACAACCTGAGGCGGTTGATTTTCGTTTTCTTCGATATCTCTCAGACAGAACCCGGCATTTGCCGATAGAATCAAAAATAACGCAGTTATAAAAGGGATAATCCTTTTTTTATTCATTATATTTCTCCAGCTTAATTGGGTTTCAATGCTGTACATTTTACTTTCATGTCACCATCTAAATAACTGCCGCTGCAATAAATGGCTATTGCTGAAATATAGGTTCCTGCAGGGCAGCCCACGGCATGCCAGGTGTCATCTTCACTGCAGGCATCGGCGCCCTGACTGATGTAGTGGGTAGTGGAAACGCCCGAGACGCCACTCGCAGGTGCGGTGCAATACAGTGAGAGCCCATAGTCGAGCCGTGTGTTCGCGTACATTTTTATCCCGCGCGCAACGTAACCCGAGGGGCAGGTTGCGGAGTGCCACTGATCATCGCCGTTCGATGTCGGTGTTGTCCATGATCCCGATGAACTGACCAGGTCTCCGAGATTGTGGCACATCGGTGTTATGTAGCCGTCGAGCTGGGCGGTAGCGTAAATCGATACGTTTGACATGGCGTAATAAGAATCGCAGGTCACCTCATGCCACTGGTCATCTGCGTTTGAGGTAGGTCCCTGTTTGGTCTGGATTCCCCAGGTCGATAAAGCCTGCCCGGTCAGTTTGCCGTCAGCGCGCAAGTCGGCTTCTGCAATAACGTTGCTGTTACCGTAACTCCAGTGCAGAACTTCAAAATCCGTTCCGCTGTATCTCCTGTATAAAGATACATGATCGGTCGTTGTATTTGATGAAGGCGTGCCGTCCCCATTGTATATTATTCCGCCTCCGTATGTTGTGCTTTGTCCCACGTACAATCTGCCGGTGCCCTGGCTGCTTCCGTAAATCTGAACGGATGCTTCGGAAGCGTCGCTTGATTCGTATACAATCAGCGGTCTCCATGCCATTATGCTGTTTGCGGTGCCGTACAGGTTCAAATTGCCGTCTGCGTTTGATCTGTCTGTGGGAGAGACGTCGATTGTCCAGCCCGCCGATGAACCGGTCCATGCGAAACCTTCGTTTGCGCCGGGATCTGCAATAGTTAAATGTCCTACATTTGTTATATTGCTGTTATTCATATTCAGAATTCCGGTCATCGTGTCTCCGGAGTTGAGAACATAGATATCTTCCACCTGAGTGGTCCCGATACAGTCGGTGCAGCTCAGTGCGTTCACATTGGCTGTACCTGATATATAAAGGTTTCTCCAGCGCTTTGATGATGTGCCGAGGTCGAAAGCGTTGTCCGTGTAGGGATCGGCGTTACCGTTGATTGATGCTTTTGTATTGAAATAGAATCCGCCCGCTATATCTGTATTGAAGTGAGAGAAGCTCGAGTTTTGCGGGCCCATATCGACATATCCATAATTTGTCTGGACCCTGAGTGAATTGTTCGACCCTTCCGTTAATCTTGTATTGGTGTCCGTTATGTATATATCGGACCCACTTACGGTAAGGTCGCCGGTGATTGCCGCATTGTCATTGATAGATATGGTTGTGTCTTCCGGGTCTTCGAGCGTGTTTGCCTGAACCGTGTTTGCATCCAGAATGCTGTTGTCCTGCATAACCGCATTGCCGTAAAACCTGGTGTTACTGTCCGTGTAATAAAATCTCTGGGCTTCGTAAGCCGGAACTGCGCTCGATACCGTGCCCATTCCCAGGTGGGCATATCCGTCCCCGGTATATGTGAGGTGCAGCGCGGCGCCTGCGGAGCCGCTCTCGCCGAGAGAAATCTCCGCCGCCTGCTCGACGGTGTTGTCTCCCGATCCGGAACTGTCCAGCACGATTTTGGGATAGCTGGTATCGGTGTAACTCGTAAGCGCGTTGAACCCCGTTATATTATTGTTTCCCATGTTGAGGTTGCCGGTCATGGTGTCTCCGGCCTCATCAACCCAGTCGTCCTGCGAAATCGGCATGTATGCCGCATCGTGGTTATGATCTCCGGCTGCCACCTGAGTCGAGCCTGTTCCTATCTTCGATTCCGCCGACAGGTCCGAATAAGCGGAGAACCGAGCATTGTTCAGGGTTCCTGCATTGATATTGGAAGCGTCGCGGTAGTACGACCCGTGCTGCCCGTCGAGCAGATCGGCATCGAGTCCCGACCCCGTTCCGTCGTCGGATGTGCCCCAGTTAATATTGGTTATCGCGTTATCTCCCATGTTCAGTGTGCCGCTCATGGTATCGCCTGCTTCGTCCACCCAGTCGTCGGATGACGCCGTCATGAACGCTGTGCTGTCAAGCCCGTCGAGCAGGTCGGCATCCAGGCTCGACCCACTTCCATCATCGGATGTGCTCCAGTCGATATTCGTCAGAGCATTGTTTCCCATGTCGACATCGACAAAGAACGTCGTTGCCCCGGAGTCCCTGAATATCGACATCACAGGCGAAGGAACGTCCGTATCAGGATACCTGTCTATGTAAAGGAAATTTGAATCTGCGTTATATCTCAGCCCCATTCCGTGCGTCGGGGTTTCCCTCAATATCAGAGTAGCTTCATAACCGTTCTCCGCCCACATCGTCATGTTTGTATTCTGTGCCACTCCGTCGGTTCCAATCTGTGCCGTGTCATCGACATGCAGTTGAGATGCCGGGCTTGCCACGTTCACGCCGATATTCGCGTTGACTATCAGATTTCCGCTCATTGTGTCGCCGGTTTCGTCTACCCAGTCATCCTGGGCAATCGGCATGTAAGTGGCATCATGATTATGATTTCCTGCCGCCACCTGAGTCGCACCTGTTCCGATCTTGGATTCCGCAGTTAAGTCCGAGTATGCCGAGAACCTTGCATTGTTCAGTGTTCCGGCATTGATATTTGACGCATCCGTGTAGTACGACCCATGCTGTCCGTCGAGCAGGTCGGCATCAAGACCCGAACCCGCTCCGTCGTCGGATGTGGCCCAGTTTATATTGGTTATCGCGTTATCACCCATGTTCAGCGCGCCGCTCATCGTGTCGCCGGCTTCGTCTACCCAGTCATCCTGGGCAATCGGCATGTAAGTGGCATCATGATTATGATTTCCGGCTGCCACCTGTGTCGAGCCTGTTCCTATTTTAGATTCAGCGGTTAAGTCCGAGTATGCAGAAAACCTCGCGTTGTTCAGCGTTCCGGCGTTTATGTTTGACGCATCCCTGTAGTACGACCCGTGCTGTCCATCCAGCAGATCGGCATCGAGTCCCGACCCCGTTCCGTCATCGGATGTGCTCCAGTCGATGTTCGTTATCGCGTTATCTCCCATATCCAGATCGCCGCTCATGGTGTCGCCGGCCTCGTCTACCCATTGGTCCAGTGTGGACGTATTCGCCGCTATCGTAATTGTATTCGCCGTATCATTCGGTGTTATCGTTATTCCGCTGCCCTCCACAAGATCGATATTCCCGCCGTCGTTCGTAACCCCATCCACACTGCTCACGACGTTCACCAGCAGATCATCCGCGGCAAGGGTATTGTTTTGGACTTTTGAGGAATTTACGGAACTATCCGCAAGTTTTGCATTTGTTATGCTCAGTTCGGGTACTGTCAGCGCATAAGTTACGCCCGTCAGTTGTTGTCTTGGAGAATATGTAGTTGAGTCAACGGTTATTTCCAACCAGCAGTCCTGATTGAAATTTACTGAAGACAGGGACACGCTGCTGCCGAGCAAGGCGGAGAAAAGACCGCTTTCAACCGGCACTGCGGAATGGGTTTCAGGTCCCCAGATGGATGATCCGGCAGTTAACGCATTGAATATCTCGAAACTAATGTCATAGTTTCCATCCGCAACAGGAACCCCATTGCTGTCTGTCAGCCTGCCCTGATAATTTAGCTGTCTTGTGACATCTGCACGTGCTGAGATGCCGAAGGATATGACAATAAACAACAGAATTAACACTTTTCTGATATTTATTAACATGTCAGTTTCTCCTTGATCGCGCAAAATCCGAATCAAATAATATTATTGAATTATCCGGTCAATAAATATATTGCAAATAATGTGCCATGTAACAAAGTGAATTATTTTGTAACATATTTAAAAATATGGACGATATTGTCGCTTTTCAAGCGGAATTTCTCACAGATATTCTTTGTTTCATGCAATAAAATTCATTTGACAGAATAAAATTTCATGGGTTTGAAAACCCGGCCAATGACAAGCAAGCCACAAAACAAAATATTTATGTATTAAGGTGTTATTAAATGATATTTGTCAATAAATTATGTATTGCAATTCATTAATGTTAACAACATGTAATTGTCGTAATTATGTTATGTTCAATAATATGATGTAACGATATGTTATAGTAATTCTCATAATAAAACAGATTCACAACTCGATCAGAAATCACAAATACAAAGATAGTGTGCCATGCACAAAGCTGTTTCCTTTGTGCATGTATTTAAATTTATTTTTGAGAAACACTATAAGCCAAAGGGATACTAATGCTTTAGCCTGCATTTCTCTTGAGAAATCCGGGTTAACCGGTGAGAGATCATTTCAAGTGTTGGGATAGAAGAAATGTCGCATTAATAGAATGAACACAGGAGGGAAAATAAAAAGCCCTCCGGGACCGGAGGGCTTTCATAACAATTTATTTGTGTAACAAGATCAGAATCCGAGAAGTTTTCCGACAAGGCCGGCGCCCTGCATATTTGCTTTTGCAAGCATTGATATACCGACCTTATTAAGAAGCAGACCTTTGTTGTAATCGGATGCGGCTTTTGCGAAATCTGTGTCTGCTATTCTTGAATTGGCTTCCGCCGAAGCGATTTTTTGAGCTTCAAGATCGTTTATTCTGTATTGCATAACTCTTTCCTGAACGCCAAGGCTGGCCTGCTGGTTGGAAACATTCTGTATCGCTTTGTCTACTTCCGAGATTGCGGTCTGAGCGCCTGCTGTTGTGCTCACTGTGTCATCGCTGGTCCCGAGTGTAGCAGCCGTGCTGGGATTGATAGTCACAGCATTATTTGCCGCTGGATTATTATCGGGTGTGGATTGAACCTGTTGGGTTCCGTATGGATTCACTGCTGATGTCAGTTGTTTTGTATTGAAAGTGGAAGCTTCGCCTGATCTGGTCAGTTCAGTGTTCTGTGCCTGGAACTGGGCATCCAGTTTTGCCTGGTCGGCGCTTGTCATAGTCGCGTCGTTTGCCGATCTGATGGCTGTGTTTCTCATATCGATAAGTGAATCCATCTGAGAGTTGAGGGTTGAGCCGGCAGTTCTTGTCAATCCGATAGCATCCTGCGTGTTCTGTATAGCGGTGCTTATTCCGCCGACCTGCGCACGGAAGTTTGCGGACATTCCAATCCCGCTTGGATCAATGGCGGCGGATACGAGTCTGTTTCCGGAGGAGAGCTGCGCGGATGTTTTGCTCAACATCAGGTTATTAAGCCTGAGAGCATTTTGCGCGAACAATGAAGATGAGTTATTAAGACCACCTACTCCTATAGCCATTTTTCACACCGTCCTTTTTGTATTCGCAGATACAATTCTACTTGTAATAATATGATAAATCACCGGCAAAGCCCATGTCAACCGAAATGAAATATGAAACAGAAAGGAATAATTAGGGCTGGGAGTAAAAAATAAAAAAACGGGGTGGTGACCCCGTTTTTCAGGATTTATAAGTCCGCTGTTTGCGGTACTCAAAATTAAAATCTATCTGTTTGTGAGAGCTTCGACGCCGGGAAGTTTTTTCCCTTCAAGCATTTCAAGCGAAGCTCCGCCGCCGGTCGAAACATGAGAGAACTTTTCCGCGATTCCCATTTTCCGCACGGCGCTTGCTGAATCGCCGCCGCCGATTACCGATATGCAATCGGATTTGGATGCTGTCTCAGCTACCGCAAATGTGCCTTTCGCGAATGGTTTCATTTCGAAAACACCCATGGGGCCGTTCCAGACCATGGTTTTGCATTCTCTTATTTTGTTTGAAAACGCTTCGGCGGTTTCGGGCCCGATATCCAGTCCCATCCAGCCGGATGGAATTTCTGTTGCCGGAACAGTTTTGTATTCCGCATCTTCAGAAAATTTGTCTGCGACAACAACATCTGATGGAAGCAGGATTTCTTTTCCTTTTTGCGCCGCGATGTCCAGAAGTCTTTTCGCTTCTTCGACACGGTCTTCTTCACATTTCGAATCACCGATTTCGAGTCCCTGCGCCTTGAAGAAAGTGAATGCCATGCCGCCGCCTATCAGAATGCTGTCCACTCTATCGATCAGGTTCTCGATAACGAGTATCTTATCGGAAACCTTAGCGCCGCCGAGAACAGCGATAAAAGGTTTCAGCGGGTTCCCCAGTATGTTATCGAAATACTCTATTTCCTTTTTTAAAAGAAAGCCTGCAACTGACGGCTGTAAGTATTCGGTAATTCCGACGACGGAAGCATGGGCTCTGTGTGATGTCCCGAAAGCATCGTTGACATACAGGTCCGCTATTGATGACAATTCCTTTGCGAACTCCGGGTCGCCTTTTGTCTCTTCTTTATAAAACCTCAGATTTTCGAGTAGCAGAACCTCGCCGGGTTCGAGCCCGCCGGCAAGCATTTTAACCGAATCGCCTGTGCAGTCCTGCGCGAAGTCAACCGGCGCATCCAGCATCTCTCTCAAGCAGTCGCAAACCGGCCTGAGGCTGAATTCCGAAATCCATTCTCCACCGGGCCGCCCGAGATGGCTCATGAGTATCAGCGAAGCGCCCTGTGAGAGGATGAACTTGATCGTCGGAAGCGCCGACTTGATCCGGAAGTCGTCCGATACCTTGCCGTCTTTGATGGGGACATTAAAATCCACACGCGCAATAACCTTTTTGTCTTTAAGGTCTATGTCTTCAACAGTCAGTTTTTTTAACAATTGAATTTCCTCCTCAACTGGTTAAAAACCGGGGATTTAAATCCCCGGTTTATTAATCGTCAATTCTAAAACAGTAACCGTTTTCAGAGACTTTTGCTGACCATGATTGCAAGATCTACCATTCTGTTCGAATAGCCCATCTCGTTATCGTACCAGGACATAACCTTGACGTGATTATCACCGATCTGCTGTGTGAATGCCGGGTCGAAGCTCGAAGAGAAATGGCTGCCCTTGAAATCCATGGAAACGAGCGGTTTTTCGACATATTCGAGGATTCCCTTGAGAGAACCGCGTGAAGCTCTAAGCATCTCTCTGTTGATTGCTTCCGGGGTAGCCGCTTTTTCGGTTACAACAGCAAGGTCTACGACGGAGACCGTTGGTGTCGGAACGCGAAGTGCGTATCCTGTGAGTTTGCCGTTGAGCTCGGGCAGAACCAGGCCGACGGCTTTCGCAGCGCCTGTAGTAGTGGGAATAATCGACAGGCCGGCGGCTCTAGCGCGCCTGAGATCGCTGTGAGGCAGATCAAGAATTTTCTGATCGTTTGTGTAGGAGTGGATCGTACACATGAGACCTGAAACAATCCCGAACTTGTCGTTCAGAACTTTCGCGACAGGTGCGAGACAATTCGTTGTGCATGATGCGTTCGAAATAATGTTGTGCTTCTTTGGATCGTATTGACCGTCGTTAACTCCCATGACGACCGTGAAATCAACCGTTCCTTTAGCAGGGGCTGAGATGATTACCTTTTTGACGCTTCTCTGACTCAGGTGATATGAAGCTGTTTCCTGTGATCGGAAAATTCCAGTCGATTCGACCACTATCTTGATTCCATGCTTGTTCCAGGGAATCTCTTTCGGATCTTTGCATGCATAAATCGCGATCTCTTTTTTGTTAACTATGAGCTTTCCCGGTTTTCCCGCCCCTTTTGATTCTTCGCTGGACACCTTCGCATCAAGGGTTCCGAACGTCGAGTCGTACTTTAACAAATGAGCCAGGGTTTCCGCACTGGTGAGGTCATTAATAGCTACCACTTCAATGTTCTTGTTTCCGAGACATGAGCGCAGGAAATTTCTTCCTATCCGGCCAAACCCATTGATACCAACCTTAACTGCCATTCTACACCTCCAACTTTACTCTAATTTTATCTGGTTATTATAATGTCAAATTCTCAGTTTCATAAGGGTTTCTCTTAATTTATCGACTTCGTATGCTTTTGTGCCCAGTCCGGCGAACGGAACCGCTTCATTTGCTATCTCAAGAATGCAGGCCGCAAGCTTTTTGGGGTCATGCCTCACAAGTTCGTCTTCCCGGACAAGATCGCTGGTCACAAGCTTCTTTATTCCCAGCTTTTCAAGGTTTTCCCTGTCGACTTTGACCGGGAACTGGTCTTCGGATTCATAATGCTTCAGCAAAAGGGAAGGGTACTTATTATTCAGTACTATATAATCAATAGAATTCTTGCCGGTCAATTTGATTAATCTTGCCGCATGGTCGGACGCGGTATAGCCGTCTGTTTCTCCGGGTTGTGTCATTATGTTGCAGACGTATATTTTCGGGGCGGCAGTTTTTCTCAGCGCGACAAGTATATCCCTTACGAGCAGGTTGGGTATTATGCTTGTGTAAAGTGATCCCGGCCCGATCACAACCAGGTCCGCGTTTCGAATCGCCTGGATGGCTTCCGGAAGCGCGCGGACATCCGAGGGCTGCAAAAACACTCTGCTCACCGAACCCGGGCACGATGTAATGTTCGTTTCGCCGCGAATGATCATTCCGTCGGACATTTCGGCACAGAGAGTTACGTTTTCGACTGTCGAGGGCACGACCCGGCCGCGGACCGCGAGAACTTTACTGAGTTCCTGTACCGCTTTGTTGAAGTCGCCGTCTTTCAGCTCGGTCATGGCTGCCAGAAGAAGGTTGCCGACCGAGTGGCCGTGAAGCGGCCCTTCGCCTTTGAACCTGCTTTCGAACACCTCCAGCATCGTCGATTCAAGAGGTGCGAGCGCCGCTATGCACTGGCGGATGTCTCCCGGGGGCAGTATGTTAAGCTCGTCGCGCAGCCGCCCCGAGCTCCCGCCGTCGTCGCTCACTGTCACGATTGCCGTTATGTTCGATGAATATTCTTTCAGCCCTCTCAGCAGGGAATGAAGCCCGGTTCCGCCACCGATTACCACGATGTTGATGCCTTTGCTCAGGAGCATGTCTTCATAAAGCATGTCCAGCAGCCTGTGGTCTCCTTCGGGAAGAAAAAGGCCGATTATTCTTTTGTTGAGTTTCTTGGTTCCTTTTATCGCGCAGATAATTCCCAGCAGTACCAGCGAGAATCCGATGATTCCCTGCCTGACATAGCTTGTAACGAAGAGATAGAATTCCCGTGGAAGGTTTTTGCCTATTATAAAAACCATTCCAAGGCTGAATATCAGAACGCCGAGAACTATGAGCGCTACCCAGCGTTTAACTTTAAGACCTGGATAAAACCATTTCCAGCGGTTCATGACAATCTCCGTTTATCGCCGTTCAGTCGGCGGAAATATCCCTGTGTTTCACAGAAACGTTATAACCGTGCCGGGTAATGATCCGGCAAAGTTCAATTGCAAGCACTACCGATCTGTGATGTCCACCGGTGCATCCAACGGCTATCACCATGTTGCTTTTTCCCTCGTTTATTGCATGTGGGAGAATAAAATTTATCAGGTCGGAAACTTTATCCAGAAACTCCCGTGTCGCGGGATTTGTCATTACGTACTCGAACACTTCTTCATTTTCGCCGCTCAGGTTTTTGAGGTGCTGCTCGTAGTATGGATTCGGCAGGAATCTCACATCGAACACAAGGTCGGCATCGAGGGGCAAGCCGTATTTGAAACCGAACGATACGATGTTTATTTTCAACTGCGATGCTTTTTCGTCTCCCATCACGATTGAAGACAGCGCCTGTTTCAGTCCCCATGGATTCATTTTTGTGGTGTCGATATAAAAGTCCGCGCGATCCTTGATCCGTTTCAGACGCGCTCTCTCGTTTCTGATCCCGTCAATCACGCCGCCGTCGCTGCCGGCGAGAGGGTGCAGTCTCCGCGATTCTTTGTATCGTCTGACCAGGACGTCGTCTGCGGCGTCGAGAAATATAATTTTGTACCTGTAACCGGCTTTATCTAGCGCGTCAAGCGCCTTGAATACCTCCTCGAAAAAGTCACCGCCCCTTATGTCGATAACAAGTGAAACTTTATCGATTTTCCTTTCGGAGTGCGCGGCAAGCTCGGCGATGCTCGGGATCAGCATCGGCGGCAGGTTGTCCACGCAATAGAATCCCAGGTCTTCAAGCACTTTGTTCGCGAACGTTTTTCCGGCGCCGCTCAAACCCGTAATGATGAAGAAATCCACATGTTTTATCTGCTCAGTCAATGAATCCTGTATCCTTTAATATCTTTTTCAGGCCTTCGTCGCCCGTTTTTTTGCCTTCTATCGCGTTGACGACATAGCGGGCCAGAACGTCTGCTTCGAGATTAACTCTGTCACCGGCTTTTTTGTTCTTCAAAGTAGTTTCATCGAGAGTATGAGGAATTATGTATAACTCAAAACTGTTCCTGCCCGTTTTACCCACCGTCAGGCTTATGCCGTCTACTGCTATGCTTCCCTTGGCGGCGATGAGCTTCGCAAGTTCTCCGGGGTAGCTTATTTCGTATACCCATTGTGTGTTCTGCGGTGATAATGATTTAATTGTCCCGACAGCATCGACATGGCCTGATACTATGTGGCCTCCCATGCTGTCGCCGAGCCTCAGCGCCGGTTCTATGTTGACTCTCGTTCCCGCCGAAACGGTGGAAAGTGTTGTTCTGCTGAATGTTTCCTCTCCAACATCCATAGTGACTGTTTTCCCCTGAATCGAGGTCGCGGTCAGGCATACGCCGTTAACCGCTATGCTGTCTCCTGTTTGTGAGATAGCTGCTGTTTCCGGGCATTCAACTGCCAGGTCCAGCGAGCCTGTTTTTCGCTTCACTCCCCGGATCGTTCCGATTTCTCTGATGATTCCTGTGAACAAGTACTCTCTCCAGATAATTTTATGCGGTTTATGTAGTTTACCCGACTGGGTTTTGTTTATCAATATGGTGCAGGACTAAACCGGATTTCTAACGGAGAAATCCGGAAGATCGTGATAGAGGCTGTTGAAAAATCCCTGCCTGTCATTCTGAGAAAGCATGGCGACCGAAGAATCTCAATAATAAACTCAAAAAGCGAGATCCTTCGCTGCGCTCAGGATGACAACTCTCTGTGTTAACATTTTCAACAGCCTCGATAAGGCCAATCCTGCTGTGCCGGGTGACATGCACAAGCTTTGCTCTGTG
>ERZ795048.255-NODE-255-length-59835-cov-52.822365_pt1 | contig 59835 bp, 74 predicted proteins | sample MGYA00375132_ERZ795048 | MGnify/ENA primary metagenome ERZ795048 (study PRJEB30177, sample SAMN05720225) | activated sludge metagenome | isolation source: Anaerobic digester | place: Hong Kong | collected 2014-12-17 ...
GCAGGAGGATGTTGTCCAGTGCCGGGAGGTTGGGGAGAAGGTGGAAGTCCTGGAATATGAAACCCAGTTTCTGTCGGCGCAGTGTTGAGAGCTCTCTCTGGGAACATTCCCGTATGTCGGTTCCGCCTATTCGGAGGGAACCCTGGAAGTTCATGTCCAGTGTGCCCAGTATGCCCAGCAGGGTTGATTTCCCAGTTCCGCTCCTGCCGGTGACGGCGCAGAACTCCCCGGGGGAGAGGGACAGGCTCAGCCCGTGGAGAACCTCCCTGCGGTCAAAGGCCCTGGAGATCGATTCGGCTTGGATAACAGGCGCTGTCATTCAGTTCATACCTTCCGCAAGGGTAAGGGCCATGGAGAACAGGCTGTCGGCGGTAATCCCCGAATTAGCCAGTTCCATGTTCACCGTGAGCACTCCGCCGTCCCTTCCGGCTAGACCCATCGAGGCCTGGATGATGTCCTCCGGCGGGTCGGGCCAGGTTATCCCTATGGCGAGGCCGGTGGGTTTCACCGCTGCTGCGGCGTCCTTGTACCCCTGCCACCAGTCTATCTGCCTTTCAAGGGGAAGGAGCGAGAGGAAACCGAAGAGATTGCCGGGGAAGAGCACCGTAACGTGGCAGTCTTCCGGTATCACCGAGCGGAGGGCCTCGTCGGCGGCAAGGGAGTTGTCTTCATCGAGGTTCAGCCAGGTGCCCATGGTGACATGGGGAGCAGGGCCTATGTAAAGCGCCGTCCAGCCGTTCCTTTCCGCCACAGCGGCCCTGGCGTAGCCCTGTTCGGAGACCAGGTCGACCCTGGAGTCCTGCTGCCGGGGGTCGAGGTCAAGCTGCCTGGCGGCCAGCGCCGCTGCGTATTCCGCGGATACGTTCCTTGAAAGGAGGAGAAGCTGGGGCTCCAGGGTGGTTATGTCCACCCCCACCAGTGTGACACCCACGGGTCCTGATTTCAGCAGGGAGTCGGCAATGGAGAATCCCTGGAGGTATTCGCCGGCCAGTTCACGGAATTCGCCGTTGAAACCCTGCTCCAGATGCACATGGATCAGGGCCGTACCGGGCACCGCGGACAGCTCAGGTACGGGACCGCCCCCTCCGCATCCAGCCAGAAAGACCAGGAAGAGGCTTGCTTTCAATATGTTAAGATATTTGTACCCCATACCGTTGACACCCTCCAGTCGGAGATATAGTTTTCAGCCCGGATGTGAATTATGAAGAAAAAACCCTCTTCCCAACAGTCACCGGGAATTCACCTCCTGAAACCTTGACGGGTGCGGGGCCCGATAGTATTATCGCTGTCCTGCGCTGGCGTAGCTCAATTGGCAGAGCAGCTGATTTGTAATCAGCAGGTTGCGGGTTCAAGTCCCATCGCCAGCTCCAGTGGTTCGTATGCGCGTAAGCGCCAGTGTTAGAATAGATTGTGGCGAGGTTCCCGAGCGGTCAAAGGGGGCAGACTGTAAATCTGTTGGCGGATGCCTTCGGTGGTTCGAATCCACCCCTCGCCACCACGGTCAGAGCGGGAGTAGCTCAGTTGGCAGAGCATCAGCCTTCCAAGCTGAGGGTCGCGAGTTCGAACCTCGTCTCCCGCTCCAGGCCGAAAAAACAGCGCCTGTTCGTAAGGATGGTCGCCCACGTAGCTCAGTCGGTAGAGCGCGTCCTTGGTAAGGACGAGGTCAGCAGTTCAATCCTGCTCGTGGGCTCCAGCCTTTACAGGTGCACAAGTGCGATTTAAGGAATCGGAAACAGCCCACAGGCGTAAACCCTTGCCGAGAGTAGGAGTAGCTCATGGCCAAAGAAAAATTCGAGAGGACCAAACCCCATGTGAACGTGGGCACCATTGGTCACATTGATCACGGTAAGACAACTCTTACCGCGGCAATCACCAAGTGTCTCGCCACGCAGAACCCCAATGTGAAGTACGTGGCGTTCGACCAGATCGACAACGCTCCCGAGGAGAAGGCCCGTGGTATAACCATCGCCACCTCCCATCAGGAGTACCAGACCGAGAACAGGCACTACGCCCACGTGGACTGCCCCGGTCACGCCGACTACATCAAGAACATGATCACCGGTGCCGCCCAGATGGACGGCGCGATCCTCGTTATCGGCGCAAACGACGGCGTGATGGCCCAGACGAAGGAGCACGTGCTCCTCGCCCGTCAGGTTAACGTACCCCGTATAGTGGTCTTCCTCAACAAGGTAGACATGGTTGACGACGAAGAGCTCATCGACCTTGTGGAAATGGAAGTCCAGGAGCTCCTCGCCAAGTACGAGTTCGAAGAGGACAGCCCCATCATCCGCGGTTCCGCCCTTAAGGCCCTGAACTCCTCCGGAACCCCCGACGATGCGGATGCCGCCTGCGTGTACGAGCTGATGAACGCCGTGGACGAGTGGATCCCCACCCCCGAGCGCGACACCGACAAGCCCTTCCTCATGCCCGTTGAAGACGTGTTCTCCATCCCCGGCCGCGGCACCGTTGCCACCGGCCGTATCGAGAGAGGCGTTGTTCACACACAGGACAAGATCGAGCTCGTGGGCATCCGCGAGACCCGCGGTACCGTATGCACCGGCGTGGAGATGTTCAGGAAGATCCTCGATGACGGCCAGGCCGGCGACAACGTGGGTCTCCTCCTCAGGGGAGTGGCCAAGGACGAGATAGAGCGCGGACAGGTAATCGCCAAGCCCGGCTCCATCACCCCCCACACCCAGTTCGAGGGTGAGGTCTACATCCTGAGCCAGAAGGAAGGCGGAAGGCACAAGCCCTTCTTCAACGGATACAGGCCCCAGTTCTACTTCAGGACAACCGACGTGACCGGTTCCATCGGCCTTCCCGAGGGCACCGAGATGGTAATGCCCGGCGACAACATCAAGATGACCGTTGAACTGATCACTCCCATCGCCATGGAGGAAGGTCTTCGCTTCGCCATCCGCGAGGGCGGACGCACCGTTGGCGCCGGAGTGGTAACGAAGATACTGAAGTAGGTCAGAGGTGAGAGTAATAACAACACTGGCGTGCACCGAGTGCAAGCGCAGGAACTACACTACTACGAAGAACAAGAGGACCCATCCCGACAGGATGGAACTCAAGAAGTACTGCCGCTTCTGCAGGAAGCATACTCTCCATAGAGAAGGAAAGTAGCAGTACCGTACAGCCAGTGAAGAGAGGCCGCAGGGCAGTAGCACAATTGGCAGTGCACCGGACTCCAAATCCGGGGGTTGAGGGTTCGAGTCCTTCCTGCCCTGCCAACCTCTCTTCTGTGTCTGAAAGGATGTAACGATGGCGGCTAAGGCTGCGAACAGAGAAAGCCTGCCCGTTAGGCTGTGGAAGACCGCGGTCGAGTTCCTTGGCGAGGTTAAGGCCGAGCTTTCGAAGGTTGCCTGGCCAAGCAGGGATGAAGCTGTTGCCTCCACCTGGGTAGTAATAGGGGCCGTGGTGGTTGTTGCCGCCTGGATCTTCGTGGTGGACAAGGCCACCGCGATGATAATGGCCGGGCTCATCAGGCTTCTTGGCTGATAGAACCAGATCGAATCGAATCGAATCGAAAGGCAAATGCATGACTGTTGAAGAACCGGCAGAAGTGAAGGCAGAGGAAACGGAAGAGCGGAAGAACGACGATGTCATTTCCAGCCTCAAGTGGTACGTCGTCCACTCCTTCTCCGGCTACGAGCAGAGAGTTGCCAAGTTCCTCGAGGGTCAGCTTGCCAGGAAATACCCGGAAAAAGTGGGGAAGACGCTTATTCCCACGGAAGAGATCACCCACAGGAAGAGCGGCAAGGAATACACAAGGAAGAAGAAGCTCTACCCGGGGTATGTTTTCGTTCAGCTGGACATCTCCGACGAGATGATCATGGATATAAGGGCGATGAGCAACGTAAGCGGTTTCCCGCCCATGAACCGTGGAAGACCGGTTCCCCTCACCGCCATCGACATCAAGCGGATCATGGGTCAGACCGAGGGTACCGATGACCGCAAGGCCGTTCGGATGCAGTTCAAGGTGGGCCAGAACGTCAGGGTCACCGAGGGGCCCTTCAGGAACTTCACCGGAGTGGTGGAGTCCGTGAACCCCGAGCGGGGCAAGGTGAGGATCATATTCACCATTTTCGGGCGCAAGGCGCCTGTAGAGATAGATCACAAACAGGTAAGGATGGTTTGAGGCAGCCGGGGCCTCATTCCTGTTGTTTTTTTCCCGGCGGAACACTGTCTGCCCCAGTAAGGGGAGGGGAAGGCAGCGAAAGGAGTTACCATGGCCAAGAAAATCTTGGGCGTGGTGAAGCTTCAGCTCCCCGCAGGCAAGGCAACACCGGCTCCGCCGGTGGGCCCGGCCCTCGGCCAGTTCGGAATAAACCTGGCCGGGTTCTGTAAGGATTTCAATGCCCGCACCCAGGGCAAAGAGGGCCTTATCGTTCCTGCGGTGGTTACGGTCTATAAGGACAGAAGCTTTACCTTCATCCTCAAGTCGCCTCCTGCTTCGGTTCTGCTGAAGCGGGCTGCGGGGCTTGCAAAGGGATCTTCCCAGTCCAACCGCGACAAGGTTGGCAAGGTCACAATCGCCCAGTGCAGGGAGATCGCCGAAATGAAACAGAATGACCTGAATGCCGCCACCATGGAAACGGCCATCAGCATGATAGCCGGAACCGCGCGGAGCATGGGCCTGGAGGTGATCGATGGCTAAAAGCAGAAGATTCGCCAGGGTCAAGGAAGCGGTTGACAGGCAGAAATACTACACCCTTGAGGAGAGCATAACCTCCATCAAGAAGCTGGCCACAGCAAAGTTCGACGAGACCATCGAGGTAGCCCTTAACCTCGGCGTCAACCCGAAGTACAGCGACCAGGTGGTCAGGGGTACCTGCATGCTTCCCCACGGTACCGGCAAGACCGTAAGGGTGCTTGCCTTTGCAAGGGGAGAGAAGGCCGAAGAGGCCAAAGCAGCCGGAGCCGATTTCATCGGAGACGAGGAAACCGCCCAGAAGATAACCGAGGGCTGGACCGATTTCGACGTTGTGATAGCCTCCCCGGACATGATGGGTGTCGTTGGAAAGCTGGGAAGGGTGCTGGGACCCAGAGGTCTCATGCCCAACCCGAAGACCGGAACGGTGACCCCCGATGTGGGCGCAGCCGTGAAGGACGCCAAGGGGGGAAAGATCAGCTTCAGGGTGGACAAGACCGGCAACCTCCACGTTCCCGTTGGCAAAGCCAGTTTCGAAGAGCAGGCGCTGAAGGAGAACATCCTCTCCGTCATGGAGAAGGTTATCCAGCTGAAGCCCGCTTCAACCAAGGGCAAGTACATAAACAACATGGCCGTTTCTTCGACCATGGGCCCGGGAATAAGGGTGGACGTTAACGACGTGCGCTCACTGCTCAGATAGAAGGGAGCCGCGGTATGAGCATTACAAGAAACCACAAGGAAACCGTTGTCTCCCACCTGAACCAGGGTATCGAGGAAGCGGGTGCGGTGGTCCTGGCGGACTTCACCGGGATCAACGTGGAACAGATGACCGAGCTTCGCAAACAGATGCGCGAAGCCGGTGTCACCTTCACCGTTGTGAAGAACACCCTGCTGAAGAGGGCCCTTGCGGACATTGGCGTAGACCCGGAGGAGGGTATCTTCGGTATCCTCAACGGTCCCACGGCCATCGCCTACGCAGTCGACGAGGTCGCTCCTGCGAAGATACTCAAGGATTTCAGCAAGGAGAACAAGGGTATACCGGTGCTGAAGGGCGGATTCGTATCCGGCAGGACCTTCAGCGTTGAAGATGTCATGAACCTTGCGGACATGCCGTCCAGGGAAGAGCTCCTGGCCAGGGTGCTTGGCTCCGCCAACGCTCCTCTCAGAGGCTTCGTGACCGTTACAAGCGGCGTTATCAGGAAGTTCCTTTATGCCGTTAACGCTGTGAGCGAGAGTAAATCCAACTGAACAATAAACACGGGATCCCAGGGGATCCCGCGACTTACGGAGGAAGACACAATGAGTGAAGACAAAAAGGCCGCTGTCATCGAGGCTATATCCAGCATGACCGTCCTTGAGCTCGCTGAGCTTGTGAAGGAGATGGAAGACAAGTTCGGCGTATCAGCCGCAGCCCCCGCCGTGGCAGTGGCGGCAGCCGGCCCCGCCGGCGGCGAGTCCGCAGCCGAGGAGCAGAGCGAGTTCGACGTTGTCCTTGAAAGCTTCGGCGCCAAGAAGATCGCCGTCATCAAGGTTGTCCGCGAACTCACCGGCCTGGGCCTGAAGGAAGCCAAGGACCTTGTGGATGGAGTGCCGTCCAAGGTCAAGGAAGGCGTCGAGAAGGCCGAAGGCGAAGAGATCAAGAAGCAGCTCGAGGAAGCCGGAGCCTCCGTTTCCCTCAAGTAGCGTTCAGGATACAGGAGCCGGGGCGGAGGAGGGCGTCAGCCCTCTTCCGCCTTCAGCCCCCTTGTTCCCGGAGGTCGCTTTATTTCGGTTCAGGAGCAGTGTAGAGGAGTGGCAGTGAAAAAAGCGAGACCTGTAAGGAACTTTTCGAGGGTAAAGCCCGCGATACAGGTTCCAGATCTTTTAAGAGTTCAGAAGGAATCGTTCGACAACTTCCTTCAGGCTGACGTGAAGCCTGAAGAGAGGCTCCCCCAGGGGCTTCACAAGATATTCATGGATACTTTCCCCATTGAGAGTTCCACCAAGGAGTTCTCTCTGGAGTATGTCAGTTATGAAATAGGCCGCCCGAAGCACTCCATAAGGGAAGCGGTGGAGCGAGGCGTAACGTTTTCCGCGCCCCTTAACGCCACGATGCGACTGGTCACCAGGGATCCGGAGACCCTGGTGATGAAGATGGCAGTTGACCAGAGCACATTCCTGGGGGAGCTTCCCCAGATGACAAGCAACGGCTCGTTCATAATCAACGGGGCCGAGAGGGTTATCGTAAGCCAGCTGCACAGGAGTCCCGGAGTCTTCTTCGAGGAGAAGACCCAGCAGAGGGGCAGAAGGATATGCACCACCAGGGTCATCCCGCAGAAGGGATCCTGGCTGGACCTTACCCTGGACAGCAACGAGATCATCTTCGCCAACATCGACAAGAAGCCCAAAAGGATCCCGGTGACCATGCTGCTCCGCGCCCTGGGTCTCGGTTCCGACTCCGATATACTCAAGTCATTCTATCCCGTTAAGGAAAAGGACCTGTCTGCGATACTCAAGAGGCAGTCCAAGGTTGCTGAACTGGTTCACAAGTCCTTTGCGGAAGATATAGTCGATCCTGCCACCGGGGAGATCCTCGTCAGATGTGACGAACCGGTCGAAAGTGTGGAAAAACTGGAGAAACTCGCCGCGGCTGGGATAGAGAAAGTACGCTTCCTTGAGCCACGGAACGAGCGGAACAGCGTGGACAGTATCAGGCGCACGCTGGCCAAGGAAGAATCCGCCTTGGGTGCCGGAGTGGAGAAGAACGAAGCCACCGCCACCATGTGGATATACGAGGCCCTCAGAGGTACAGAGGCTCCTTCACTTGACCACGCCAGAAGCTATCTGAGATCCATGTTCTTCGACAGCAAGAGATACAGTCTCAGTGAAGTGGGCCGCTACAAGCTCAACGAGAGGCTTAACATAAATACCTCCATGGATAAGCTTACGCTTACAGTTCCAGACCTTGTGGCAATAGTGGACAATCTGATAAGGCTTCGAGAGGGCACCAATGTCTCCGACGACATAGATCACCTCGGTAACAGAAGGGTGAAGACCGTTGGAGAACTCCTGGGACAGGAGTTTTCAAAGGGCCTTGCCCGTATGGCCAGAACCATCAAGGACAGAATGGGCCAGCAGGACAGGGAGAAACTCAGACCCCAGGATCTGGTGAATTCCAGAACGCTGTCCAGTGTGATAAACTCCTTCTTCGGTCAGAGCCAGCTTTCACAGTTCATGGAGCAGACCAATCCCCTTGCGGAACTAACGCACAAAAGGCGAACCAGTGCCCTTGGTGAGGGCGGTCTTACAAGGGAGAGAGCTGGTTTCGATGTTCGAGACGTACACCATACCCACTACGGCAGGGTCTGTCCCGTTGAAACCCCCGAGGGGCCAAACATCGGCCTCATCACCACTCTTTCGGTGTATGCGTCCATTAACCGTTTTGGATTCCTTGAAACCCCATACAGAAGGGTTATCAACGGAAAGATAACCAATGAGGTATCGTATCTTTCCGCCGACAAGGAAGACAGGATGATCATTGCTGAAGCGGATGCCCCGATCGATGAGAACAACAGACTGATAGGACCTCTTGTAAGGGCGAAGAAGGCCAGCAACTACCCCATGGTGACCCCTGAAGACGTGGAGTATATAGATGTGAGTCCCATGCAGCTCGTGGGCCTTTCCGCATCACTCATACCGTTCCTTGAGCACGATGACGCCAACAGGGCTCTGATGGGTTCCAACATGCAGCGCCAGGCCGTTCCCCTTCTTTACACTGAGGATCCTGTTGTGGGTACCGGTATGGAAGAGGTTGCCGCCAGGGACAGCGGAGCCCTGATACTCGCCCGCAGGGGCGGTGAGGTAACCCACGTGGACGCCGGCAGGATAGTGGTGAAGGCCGACGGCGACGAATACGACTTCGACAGGGAGGACGTATACGACCTGAGGAAGTTCGAGCGTTCCAACCAGGACACATGCGTGAACCAGAAGCCCATCGTTGCGGTGGGCGACGTGGTGGAGGCCGGCGACATACTCGCCGACGGCATGGCTACGAAGAACGGCAGGCTCGCCCTGGGCGTAAACGCCCTGGTGGCGTTCTGCCCCTGGAACGGCTACAACTTCGAGGACGCCATCGTTGTGAGCGAGAGGGTGGTCAAGGACGATACCATGACCTCAGTCCACATCGTGGAGTTCGAGACCCAGTTCCGCGAGACGAAACTCGGCCCCGAGGAACTCACAAGGGACCTTCCCAACTCAACCGAGAAGCGTGAGGCCATGCGGAACCTGGACGAGACCGGCATTGTCCGCATAGGCTCAAGGATCCGCGCAGGGGACATACTGGTAGGCAAGGTGAGCCCTAAGGGTGAACAGGACCTCTCACCGGAGGAAAGGCTCATAAGGGCCATCTTCGGCAAGAGGGCCAGCGACGTTAAGGACACTTCACTGAAGGCCCCTGTGGGCATGTCCGGCATCGTCGTGGATGTTAAGGTCTACTCCCGAAAGGACGACACCGAACGGGGCAGGCGCGAGATAGAGTCCAGGGTCGACGCCCTGAGGGAGGAGCGGGAAGAGTCCGAGAAGAGGCTCTTCGCCCAGCGTGACGAGATGCTCCGGAAGGTGCTCAACGGCCAGAAGGCAGCAGCCTTCGTGGACGGCCTGACAGGCGAGCAGCTCATCCCAGAGGGAAGAAAGATTACATCCGCCTTCCTTAAGAAGGTGGATTTCACCGATCTCGATTTCAACCGCCAGATCGTGGAAGACCTGGTGGTGGACGACAGGGCCCGGAGGATTCTCAGGAGCGCGGAGAACAAGCTCAAGGAGATCAACGACTACTGCCAGGACCAGGAGGACAGGCTCCACCGGGGAGACGAACTGAAGCCCGGGGTCATCAAACTGGTGAAGGTGTACGTTGCGAAGCGCCGCAAGCTGAGAATAGGTGACAAGATCGCCGGAAGGCACGGCAACAAGGGAGTGGTGAGCATAATAGTTCCGGAAGAAGATATGCCCTACCTCCCCGACGGCACACCGGTTGACATCTGCCTGAACCCCCTGGGCGTTCCCAGCCGAATGAACGTGGGGCAGATAATGGAGACCAACCTGGGAATGGCCGCGGCCGATCTGGGCATCAACGCCATTACCCCGGTGTTCGACAGCATCGGGAACGAGAGGATAGGCGATCTGCTGGAGGAAGCCGGCCACGCCAGGGACGGCAAGACCGTCCTCTACGACGGCAGGACCGGAGAGCCCTTCGACCAGAGGGTCACCGTTGGCAGGATGTACATGCTCAAGCTTGCCCACCAGGTGGAGGACAAGATCCACGCCAGGTCCACAGGACCTTACGCCATGGTCACCCAGCAGCCGCTGGGCGGTAAGGCGCAGAACGGCGGACAGAGGCTGGGCGAGATGGAGGTATGGGCCCTGGAGGCGTACGGAGCCTCCCACTGCCTGCAGGAGATGCTTACAATTAAGAGCGACGACGTAGACGGAAGAACAGAGGCATACAAGGCGATCGTGCATGGCAGGAACGTGGAGACGAGGGGAACGCCCGAGGCCTTCAACGTGCTGCTCAGCGAGATGCGAAGCCTTGCCCTCGACGTAGAGCTGGAAATGGCCGATGAGAGGGAGGGCGACGATGCTTGATTCTCATTCCCTTAGGGATGCCAATACCTTTCCTGCCGACTTCTCAGGAATAAGGATAAGCCTTGCTTCCCCGGAGACCATCAAGGAATGGTCCTACGGCGAGGTCACCAAGGCGGAAACGATAAACTACAGGAGCTACAAGCCTGAACCCGACGGTCTTTTCTGCGAGAAGATCTTCGGGCCGGTGAAGGACTGGGAGTGCAGCTGCGGAAGGTACAAGAAGCCCCGTTACAGGGGAGTGAAGTGCGACCGCTGCGGGGTCGAGGTAACCCATTCCAGGGTTCGTCGAAGCCGCATGGGACACATTGAGCTGGCCGTCCCGGTTTCCCACATCTGGTACTTCAAGAGCCGGAAGATCAACAAGCTGCTGGACATCACCAATCTCAACCTGGAGAGGGTCCTCTACTACGAATCCTACATAGTGATAACCAGCGAGCATCCCTCCCTGAAGCCCGGCAAGGTCCTGGATGACGAGGATTACTATGCCGCCAGGGAAACCTACGGCGAGGACGCCTTCACCGTAGGCATGGGAGCAGAGGCCATATCGAAGCTCCTGGAGAAGATCGACCTCGACGAGCTGGCCGCCACGCTGCGGACCAGTATCGCCAACGAGACCACCCAGAGCAGACGCCAGAAGAACCTGAAAAGGCTCAAGGAAGTGGTGGCCTTCGAGAACTCCAAGAACGAGAACAAGCCGGAGTGGATGATACTCAGGGTCCTCCCCGTCCTTCCCCCGGACCTGAGACCCCTGGTGCCCCTGGAGGGTGGAAGGTTCGCCTCCAGCGACCTGAACGACCTCTACAGAAGGGTGATCAACAGGAACAACAGGCTGCTCAGGCTCCTTGACCTCCAGGCTCCCGACGTCATCCTCAGGAACGAGAAGAGGATGCTTCAGGAGGCGGTTGACGCCGTTCTGGACAACGGCAGCAGGAGGAAGCCCGTGAAGGGCGCCGGAATGAGGCCTCTGAGAAGCCTTTCGGACCTGCTCAAGGGCAAGCGCGGAAGGTTCCGCCAGAACCTCCTGGGCAAGAGGGTGGATTACTCCGGCCGTTCGGTGATCGTGGTGGGCCCGGAACTCAGGATGCACCAGTGCGGTCTTCCGAAGGAAATGGCCCTGGAGCTGTTCAAGCCCTTCGTGGTGGCCAGGCTGGCAAGGATAACCGGCGATAAGGTGAAGATGGCCCAGAAGCAGGTTGAGGAGCGGGAAGAGATGGTCTGGGCGATACTGGAAGAGGTTATCGCCAACCACCCGGTGATGCTCAACAGAGCGCCCACCCTGCACAGGCTGGGTATCCAGGCATTCGAACCGGTGCTGGTGGAGGGTCTGGCCATAAGGCTTCACCCCCTTGCCTGCGCCGCCTTCAACGCCGACTTCGATGGCGACCAGATGGCGGTTCACCTTCCCCTCTCCGCCGAGGCCCAGATCGAGGCCCGGGTTCTGATGCTGGGCAGCCGGAACATCCTCAAGCCCTCCAGCGGAGAGCCTGTGGCCTCCCCGAGCCACGACATGGTCATCGGCGCCTACTACATCACCAAGCCCCTGGCCGGGGACAAGGGAGAGGGCATGGTCTTCACCTCCACCGAAGAGGTGATAGGAGCCCTTGATGCCGGTAAGGTCAACCTCCACTCCCGCATCAAGATCAAAGGAATCAACAGGATAGTTGAGATAAACTCCAAGGGGGACAGAAGACAGCCCAAGTACTGGAAGGACTACACCACCCCCGGGCAGGTCATCTTCAACTCCATAGTGCCCGAGGGCATGGGTTACATAGTAGCCAACGGCCTCACGGAGTCCCATGAAAGGGTGTTCGGCAAGAAGGGTCTCAACCGGATGGTCTCCCGGTGCTTCAACGAGCTGGGAGCGGTGAAGACCGCCGTGTTCCTGGACAATCTGAAGGACCTGGGCTTCAAGTACAGCACCCTCAGCGGACTTACCGTTGGTATGGACGACATGATCGTCCCCGACGAGAAGAAGAAGATAATCCACGAGAGCACCAGCCAGGTGGCAGACGTGGAGTTCGCCGCCCGCAAGGGCGAGATGACCGAGAGTGACAGGTACAACAGGATCATCGACATCTGGTCCCAGTCCACCGAGGACGTGAAGAATTCCATGATGGAAAGGCTGAGCCACGACAACCACGGGTTCAACCCCATTTTCCTCATGGCAAATTCCGGCGCCAGGGGCAGCGTTGAGCAGGTAAGGCAGCTGGCAGGCATGCGAGGCCTTATGGCAAAGCCCAAGAAGAAACTTTCCGGAGAGATCGGCGAGACCATCGAGACACCGATCATCAGTTCCCTGAAAGAGGGTCTCTCGGTTATCGAGTACTCAATCTCCACCCACGGCTCCAGGAAGGGTCTGGCGGACACGGCCCTTAAGACCGCCGACGCCGGATACCTGACCAGAAGGCTTGTGGATGTATGCCAGGACGTTGTCATAACCATGAACGACTGCGGCACCATAAGGGGCCGGGACATAACCGCCCTCAAGGAGGGCGAGAAGGTCATCGAGAAGCTCAGCGAGCGGATCGTGGGCAGGGTCACGGCTGAGGACGTCTTCGACCCTGTGACCGATGAGGTCATCTGCGAGGCGGGCCAGGAGATAACGCCGAAGCTGGCTTCATACATCGACTCCAGGTCCATCGAATCGGTGAGGATCCGTTCGGTCCTCACCTGTGAAGCCGAGCAGGGGCTCTGCGCCAAGTGCTACGGCTGGGACCTCAGCAGGAACAGGATGGTCACCAGGGGTGAGGCTGTTGGCGTAATCGCCGCCCAGTCCATCGGAGAGCCGGGAACCCAGCTCACCCTCCGTACCTTCCATACGGGAGGAGTATCCTCAAGGGAGGCCCAGGACAATCAGGTGAGGGCCAGACATCCGGGAAGGATAAGCTTCAGGAACATCCATCTGGTTGAGGGAGTCGACGGAGAGGGCAAGTCCAGCTCAATCGCCTCCAGGAACGGACAGATAGACATTGTTGACATCGACGGGGAGATACTTTCCACCTACGAGGTTACCCCTGGTGCGATAATGTCCGTGACCGACGAGCAGGAGATCCAGAGGGACGACATGCTCTTCATAGCGGAGCCGTTCAGCAACCCCATAGTCAGCGAGCACTCCGGTTCGGTGCATTACGTGGACATAGAGGAGGACGTTACCCTCCAGGAGGAGATAGACGCCGAGCAGCACAGGCAGATGATCATAGTGGAGGACAGGAGCAGAACCCTGCATCCCCACGTGTTCGTTCTTCCTGACTTCATGGTGGTCCTCTCCGGAAGGCCCAGACGCCGGGAAGAGGAGCTTCACACCTTCGCGGAACTTCTTGAGGAGGCGGAGGGAACCAACGGCAGGATCGTGTTCACTTATCGTGACACCAATGCAGTGAGACCCACGTCACTCTACGACGAGATAGTGATGAACCACGCCAAGAGCGATTCCACTGTTCCGTTCCTTACCATCGACTGCAGAAGGGTGGGAACCGGAAGCTACGCCGCCTTCGCGGAGATAGTGGACAGCCTGGGCAAGGCAACGGCAAAGAGCAAGGCGGACAAAGAGGAGTTCAAGGCCCTTCAGGCGGTCACAGAAAGACTCGCGGTCTCGAGCAGCAGAAAGAACGAGGAGCTCGAGGACGAGTTCATGGATGCCCTGCTGAATTACAGCCACAAGCACCCCTTCATCATGGCCATGGCCAGCCTCGACAAGGCCCACGCCGGAACCAGGCAGGTCATCCTCAGACTCAGCGACGTGATAAGCCGGGGCAGGATGCTTGTTCTGGTGAGCTTCTACCAGAAGGGCGGATTCCGCAGTCACATCGTGGCCAGGGGAAGGCAGCGCCAGCAGGGTCAGGCCCCGGTGGAGCAGTTCATCAAGAGCCATGTCCGGGGCGTGTACCCCATCCCCAGCGGAGCTACCCTTCACGTAAGAGACGGCCAGCTTATCAAGACCGGTGTCCACATCGCAAGGATGCCCAAGAGGGCAGGTCTTCAGAGGGACATCACCGGAGGTCTTCCCAGGGTTGACGAGCTCTTCGAGGCAAGGCGCCCCACCGATGCCGCAGCCATTGCCGAGATAAGCGGTACAGTTACGCTGAGCCCCATCAAGGCCGCCATGAGAACGGTTACTATCACAGGTGACCAGGGGCAGGAGGCCAGTATCAAGATACAGGCCACCAAGCATATCAGGGTAAGGGAAGGCGATCATGTGGAGGCCGGCGACAAACTCACCGACGGACCGCTGGATCCCCATGACATCCTCCGCGTACGGGGTACCGAAAGCGTTGAGGACTACCTTCTCAACGAGATCCAGGAGGTTTACCGCCTCCAGGGCGTTAAGATAAATGACAAGCATATCGGAATTGTCGTAAGACAGATGCTTGGCAAGGCCAGGGTGGAGAACGCCGGGGATACCCAGTTCCTCGAAGGAGCCAGGATCGGAAGGCTCACCCTGAACAAGGTGAACATGGAAATGATGAACCAGGGCAGACGCCCGGCCACCAGCGATGTCATGCTGCTTGGTATTACCAAGGCTTCGCTGGCAACCAACAGTTTCCTCTCCGCGGCATCCTTCCAGGAGACCAACGCCGTGCTGTCCGACGCCGCCATTAACGGCCAGCTGGACGGCCTCATTGGTCTGAAGGAAAATGTTATCGTGGGACATCTGGTGCCGGCGGGCACAGGTGTGAGGGAATACAGGGGAATCAGGATATCCATGTCGGACGGCTCGGAGCTGCCTGAACCCGCTCCAGAGCCCGAGGTTGACGAAAAGTTCAATCATGTATAGAGTTGCACTCACCGTAGAAGAGGAAAAGGCAGCTCGCACGAGCTGACCACGAAAGGAGAGGAAGTTTGCCCACCATTAATCAGCTGGTGCGAAAAGGGCGTAAGAAGCAGATACAGAAGACAAAGGCTCCAGCGCTCAAGAATTGCCCACAGAAGAAAGGTATATGCACCCGTGTCTATACCTCCGCACCGAAGAAGCCCAACTCGGCCCTGAGAAAGGTAGCCCGAGTCAGGCTCCGCAACGGTTTCGAGGTTACGGCCTACATCCCCGGAGAGGGGCACAACCTGAACGAGCACTCCGTGGTGCTGGTGAGGGGCGGCCGAGTGAAGGACCTTCCCGGTGTACGCTACCACATCATCCGCGGAGTGGAGGACACCAGCGGAGTCGACGGAAGAAAACAGGGCCGTTCCAAGTACGGCACCAAGCGGGAAGCATAGCGGGGTACCATAAATGAGAAGAAACAGACCAAAGCGCAGAGAAATACTGCCAGACGTGAAGTACGGCAACCTGGTCATTGCCAAGTTCATCAACAACATCATGCTCAAGGGCAAGAGATCCACCGCCGAATCAATAGTTTACGGAGCCTTCGACATCATCGCCGAAAAAACCGGTCAGGATCCGGTGGGCGTGTTCAACAAGGCCATGAACAACGTTCGCCCCGCCCTGAAGGTCAAGAGCCGCAGGGTTGGAGGTTCCACCTACCAGGTTCCCATGGAAGTTCGCCCTGAAGAAAGGGACGCCCTTGCCATGAGGTGGATAATCGGATACTCCAGGGGCAGGAAGGGCAAGGACCTGAAGAGCCGCCTGGCCGCCGAGTTCATGGATGCCGCCAGGAATGAAGGTTCCAGTGTCAAGAAGAAGGAAGACACCCACAAGATGGCCGAGGCCAACAAGGCATTCGCCCACTACCGCTGGTAGTTCTTCTTTCCATGAATGGGAACTCCGCTCCTTACCGGGGCGGAGTTTCTGCTTTGCGGCGGCTTATGGAGGATGAATGAAGAACGGCACCTCTGTCAGGGTAGTGGAATACGATGACTCAAAGGCTGAGGAGTGGAGAAGCTTCGTTCAGTCCTCCAGCAACGGCACCATGTTCCATTACATGGAGTTCCTGGACTACCATCCCCCGGGCAGATTCAGCTTCAGGCACCTGATGTTCCTTGAAGGCAACAGGCTAACAGCGGTAATCCCTGGAGCCTGCGAAGGCGGAGTTTACAGCAGTCCCGCCGGTGCCAGCATGGGTGGTTTCGTTACTCCCCCCCAGCTAGGGCTTGGCAGGGCCAACGGGATCGTGCGGGCATTCATCGGATACTGCAGGGAACATGGGATCACCTCCGTGAATCTCACTCCCCCCATGAACATCTACAGGGATTCCTGCGACATGGCCATGGAATACGCCCTCTGCTACAATGGATTCACTGTGTCGAGGATGCAGTACTCATCGGTAAGCATGCCATCGGAAAGCTCCCTTTCCAGGAAGGTCGCCTACAATATCCGCCTCGCCAAGAGGAAGGGTGTCGAGATCCTGGAGGAGAACGATTTCGACCTGTTCTACCCGATCCTCCTGGAGAACAAGGCGAAGTTCGGGGTTCCGCCCACCCACACCCTCGAGGAGCTGAAGCTCATTGACAAACTCATGCCCGGTTATCTGAAGCTCTTCCTGGCAATGCTTGACGGAGAGGCCATTGCCGGCTCCCTGCTCTTCCTGGCCAACGCCAACTGCGCCATGAACTTCTACACCATGCACAGGTACGAGTACAGGAAGCTCTATCCCGTCTCCCTTCTGGTGAAGCACACCTCCAACTGGCTTGCGGAGAGGGGCTTCAGGTACTTCGATTACGGAGTGTCCATGGATACCGCAAGCGAAAATCCCATGGAACCCTCCTGGTCCCTGGTGCGGTTCAAGGAATCCCTGGGATTCCAGGGCTGCATCAGGTACTCATGGTCGCTTGCGCTGCAGGCCCCGGCGGACACTTTCAGAACCCTTTCACCCACGGAATGAATGAGTTGTACAGGGACATCGCAAGGCGATCAAAGCACTCTGAGGCGGCATGAGACAGGAGCTGACCCGATTGGCTGATCCTGGCCTGGTCTGCCCTGGGAGAATCGAAAACAGGGTGTATCATTCAGCAACAGACGGGTAAGTGCAGCAATGGCTCGGAGCGGGACATCCTGATCTCTCAAGTCGATTCTGATACTGGAATGAAATCCCCGATCCCCTCGCACCCTATGCCGGGATGTTCGTGCCTGTCATCTTGTCGGCATCTCATTTCAATGAGTAAACTTACTCAGAACATTGAGTAAAGGGAGGCGAATGTTCAGAAGAAGAGCTTTCAGAGCTTCAAGTGATACCGTTTCTTGGCCGACCTCCTGTTTTTTCTGTCCCGCTTGCAGATGCTAAGGTTTCCGGATATAGATGACAGGTCTCGAAAGTAAGGGGTTCCCATGCGATACGAAGAGTTCAGGGATGCCGTAAGGGGTCATCTTATTCTGAATCCTCAAGGAGCCACCTGGAAGGAACTGCGTGATGCCCTCGACCTTCCTTACGAAAGACCATGCCCAGAATGGGTGAAACGGCTTGAGAACGACATGGGACTTTGCAGAAAAGAGAAGAGGGGCCCCGCCCTTCTCTGGAAAATGGATTCGGAGAGTGAAACGTGATAAGCAACGCCGTTATCGATGCCATGATGAACAGGAAGTCGATCAGGAAGTACACTGAAAGAGTGCCAACCGAGGAGGAGATACTCACGGTGGTGAGGGCCGGGCAGCAGGCCCCCTTCGCCATGCAGATGGGGAGCTTGATAATTCAGAGGGATCCCGCTGAAAATGCCTTCCAGGCTCCCATTCAGTTCATCGTTCTCTGCGATATCCACAGAATGGAGCGTGTCATGGAGCTCCGTGGCTGGGAAAGAAAGGCTTCGAACATTCACAGTCTGATTTTCGCCGTGCAGGATGCCGCCTATATGGCTCAGAACATGGTTACGGCTGCTGAAAGCCTGGGAATGGGTAGCTGCTTCATCGGAGCGGCACCATACATGAGCGAAAACATAAGGGAACACTGCAATCTTCCTGACCATGTCTTTCCACTCGTCATACTCCCCATGGGCTTCCCAGCGGAGAACCCCCCTGTTCGCCCCAGGTATCCAATGGAGTTCCACCTTTATGAGGAGAAATATCCGGAGATGACCGACGAAATGGTCAAGTCCGCCATGAAGGTCATGGACAGGGGCTACCTGGAGCAGGACTATTACAGGAATGCCGGGTTCATGATTCCACTGAAAGACAGAAGCAGACCGGAGGAATACACCTTCGATAACTACAGCTGGACGGAGCACATTTCAAGAAAAATGGGCCAGTGGGGTACCGATCCCGAGGAGCTGCTAAAACAGTTCAAGATCTGCGAGCTTCCACTGACTGAAGGAGAAGGGGAATGATGGACTTTGAGGATCAGTGGCTGGAGAAACTGTCCCTGGCCCTGGGAGAGGCCAGGGGAGCCGGGTTCAGGGATTCTGTGATGAGCGGCGCAGGCGAACGGGAAGTCATTCGCTGGACAGTCGAGGTCATGGAGAAGCTGAACTCGGAACTGAGCGCTGAAGAACTCCACGATGTGATGACATCCTGCGCCTGTCACTACCCGGCTTCAGCCCTTGAACCCGTCAGAGAGGCATTCGCCGGTACAGGCAGCTTCACCCTGGCAATGGATATGCTCCGGGAACAGTTCCGGGAGAACATGGAGAAGAACCTTGGAATTCCCGACGAGGTGGTCGAGAACCTTCTCGCCCGGGGGATGGGCCCGGCGGGTGTACTTGAGGAGAACAGGATAGTTGCCACCAAGATACCCAAGAGCGGAAACCTGATGACATGGCTTTCAGAGGAGGACCCCGGGCGAAGGCGCGAGATCTACTGCCACTGTCCCAGGGTGAACCGGGCGCTTGAGCAGGGAATACCGGTGCCGGACACATACTGTCTCTGCGGCGCCGGCTTCTACAGGGACATCTGGGAGACCATCACCGGGAAGCCGGTGAGGGTGGAGGTGCTCCGGTCCGTCATGAACGGCGATGACACCTGCAGCATAGCTGTCTATCCCGAAGCTCTGAGAGCTTGACATTTTCCCTCATCTTCTTAAGTTGCATCTTCAGGAACATCTTTGCCGCATAAAGGAGAAGGAGCCATGGCCCCGCCCAGCAATACCAGGAACATCGGAATATTCGCACACATAGACGCAGGTAAGACCACCGTTACCGAGAGGATGCTCTATTACGCCGGGCGGACCCATCGCATGGGCGATGTGGACCATGGCACCGCGGTGATGGACTGGATGCCCCAGGAGAGGGAGCGGGGCATCACGATAGTCTCAGCTGCCACCACATGCAGATGGCTGGACACCAGGATAAACATCATCGACACCCCGGGGCATGTGGACTTCACCGCTGAGGTTGAGCGTTCCCTCCGGGTGCTCGACGGCGGTGTGGGGGTTTTCTGCGCCGTGGGAGGGGTGGAGCCCCAGACGGAAACCGTGTGGAGGCAGGCCCAGAGGTACTCAGTTCCCTCAATAGCCTTCGTGAACAAGCTGGACAGGCAGGGGGCCGACTTCCACCGGGTGCTTCAGATGATGAAGGACATACTGGGGGAGATTCCCCTTCCTGTGATCCTCCCCATCGGCCAGGGCAGCGCTTTCAAGGGAATCATTGACGTGATACGCCAGAAGGCCGTTTACTACGACATGGAGTCCCTGGGATCGAAGTACGAAGTTACCGACATTCCCGGTGAACTCCTCTCTGAAGCGGAAGCCGCGCTGGAGAAGGTTAAGGAAACCGTAGCGGAACTGGATGACGGCGCCATGGAGAGGTACTTCGCCGGGGAGCTGGAGGAAGCCGAGATAAGGAGCCTCATAAGGAAGGGCACCCTTCAGGGGGCATTCGTTCCGGTTCTCTGCGGAGCGGCCCTGAGGAACATAGGCGTTCAGACACTGATGGACGCGGTTGTCGAGTGGCTTCCAGCCCCGGAGGAGCTGCCGGCGGTCACCGGCCTGAAGCCCAGCGGCAGGAAGGAAACCAGGGAAAGATCAGGCGATGCCCCTTTCACCGCCCTCGTGTTCAAGATCCAGAGCGACCCCCACCTTGGCAGGCTGGCCTACATGCGCGTCTACTCAGGAACTGCAAAGGACGGTGAGGCCGTTCTCAACAATCGTACCGGCAAGAAGGAAAGGCTCACCAGACTGGTGATGATGCACGCCGACAAACGGTCTCACCTGGATTCCATAAGCGAAGGCGATATAGCGGCAGCAGGCATGAAGAACGCCGCAACAGGCGACACCCTTACAGTGCCTGGCGCTCCCCTTACCCTGGAAACCATACACTTCGTGGATCCGGTTATGGAGATGGCGATAGAGCCGGCCAGCACAAGCGATGAGAAGAAGCTGGATGACGCCCTGCTGGACCTTACCAGCGAGGATCCCTGCTTCAAGGTGGGAACCGACAGGGAGACCGGCCAGACCCTGATAAGGGGCATGGGTGAGCTTCATCTGGAGATCATCGTTGACAGGCTGAAGCGGGAAAAGGGGCTGGAAGTACGCACTGGAAACCCCCAGGTATCCTACCGCGAAGGTGTGGCTGAAACAGCTTCGGGAACCGACACATTCCAGAGGCTCATCGGCGCCAAGGGCAACTTCGGGAACGCCACCATCAAGGTGAGTCCCAGGGGTTCCGGAATATCGTTTACCTCCGAGGTGCCCGATCTTCCGAAGCAGTATGTGGAAGCCGTGGAAAGCGGTATCATGGGTTCAGTCGGGGCCGGTGTGCTGGCGGGTTACCCGCTTGACGGAGTGGACATAGTGCTCACCGCCGCCGAGACCCACGAGACGGACAGTTCCGAGATAGCCTACAGCTCTGCGGCGGCCTCAGCCCTGAGAAAGGCGCTGGAAAATGGTTCTCCTGTCATTCGGGAACCCATCATGAAGGTGGATGTGGTTACTCCTGCTGACTACATGGGTGACGTTATAGGTGACATCAACGCAAGGCGGGGAACCGTGGTCTCCATCGAGCAGCGAGGGGAAGCCCAGGCCATACTGGCTGACATACCCCTTTCGGAACTGTTCGGCTACACCAGCACACTGAGAAGCCTCACCCAGGGCAGGGCCGGCTACACCATGCAGTTCAGGGAGTACGTATCGGTACCCCCGAACATTCAGAAGAAGCTTCTTGAGAAGATGGGGCTATCGTACTGAAGGACCGCCTTAGCAGCAGCCCCCGGACCCGGCCTGGGACCTTTCAGCGCGCTGGGTGAGTTTTTCGGATATCCTTTTCACGAGGCTCTGGTAATCCCCTTCGGCCATACCTTCGGTGTTCTGGGACACCATTCGGCAGACCATGTCCACTATGTACTCGGAACGCTCCTCGCCGGAGCATTCGGAGAGCATTCCCCCGGCCATCATGGGCATCATCTGCATCATTCTGGAAGCCATGGCCGGTCCCGGCATCATTCCGTTCCTGCCTCCGAACATCATATCGGGTCCTTTCAGAGAGGGTACTTGTCCTGAATCTGCTTTACCCGTTCCCGAAGCCTTTTCACAGGAGCCATCACGAAACGGCAGGTTTCGTGTCCCATGGCCCTGCAGGCGATCTCCTTCGCCTCCAGCTTCAGGCCGCAGGCCTCGCTGCACCACCCGGCTGAGTAGCCCGCGTTGAAGAAGTCCACCGGACCATCCACCTGGATGCCCCGCTGCATCACCGCCTCGGCTTCGAAGGCGTTAGGGTGCTCATACACCAGCAGGAAGTCTTCGTCGGGGGTTATGGAGCTGTCTTCCAGGATGTTGACCTTGGCGAGTCCCTGGAAGGCGAAGGTAACGGGACCCACCGCAAGACGGATGGAGCACTCGCCTGATCTGGTTTTTTCGAGGTAGTAGGAAGCGTCGTCGGCTCCTATTGATTTGCCTGTCTGGTATATGGCCACATCCGCCCCTGGCCCCAGAACCGACTTCAGCTGCTGGTGAAGGGCGGAAGCCATGGAAGAGCTCCTGAAAAGCACGTACCTTTCGCCTGAAACGTGGATGGAACCCTTTTCAGGCTGCCTCTTGAAATCCCAGAATATGGGGGTGACTATGTCCTCGCCCCTGGTGAAAAGGGGGGCGAGATCATCGGAGCTGTTTACATACCTTGCCATTTTTCCCTTACCCATGTTTCTACACAGTATGAAAAATACAATATAGAACCATCGTTTCGGCTAAACAAGAGAACGGGGGCATGCTCCCGGCCTGCTGGACATGGGGCATCGTTTCAATAATACTCAACAGACGGGCCTGAAATGATTGGAGAGAAGTGAACGACACAGATATGGCGAAAGCCGAGAGGAACGGCGAGGTGAACGGCATCCTCGATGGGCTTGTGGAGAAAACCGAGGCCATTACGGCTCTGGTCATCAGCAGGCAGGGCATTTGCCTTGGGCAGGCGGGAACCGCAGCTTCCCTGAATTCCACCGCTCTTGCAGCGCTTGTCGCAGGTATGTTCTCCGCCACCAAGGAAGTTGCCAACATAGTGGGAGAAGACCAGTTCTCAATCCTCCTTCAGCAGGGGGAGAAGCGTCACATACACATTTCGCTTATCGGCTCTTCCAGCATGATGGTTATCGTGTTCGAGGACTATTCCAGGATAGGGAAGGTGCGCCTGGCGGCAAGGCAGGCCGCCGGAGGGCTGCTGGACGCGCTGGAGCAGGGCAGAAGGAGGAAGGACGAAGCGGTGGAGAGCCTTTCCGTACCCGACTTCAAGGAGTACGCGATGAACCTCATCGACCGCATCTTCGTAGTGGGAGAGGATGAGGATGCCCCATCTTGACCTGGAGAACAGGCAGTTCATCTTCAAGATAGTGTATTTCGGCCCGGGAATGAGCGGGAAGACCACCAACCTTCTCTACATACACAGGACCCTCATGGAGAAGTACAGGGGGGATATGCTGGTGCTGGACACGGAAGAGGAGAGAACGCTGTTCTTCGATTTCTTCCCGGTATCCCTGGGAACGGTTCAGGGTTTCTCACTGAAGTTCCATCTCTACACCATCCCGGGGCAGGTCTACTACGAAGCGAGCAGAAGGATAATCCTGGAAGGGGCCGACGGCGTTGTCTTCGTGGCCGACTCCAACACGGAGAGGCTGGATGACAACCTTGAGATGTATCGCCGGATGCTCGACAACCTGGAGAGCTATGGCGTTGACCCCGGGAGCTTTCCGATAGTGCTTCAGTACAACAAGAGGGATTTCGACGACATTCTGCCCCTGGGTACCCTTGAGGAGGCCCTGGAGCTTCCGGACAGGATACCGGTGACCTCCTCGGTGGCCACAACCGGCAGGGGGGTCATGCAGACCCTGAAGATAATCAGCAAGGAAGTCATACGTCAGTTTCAGCCCACTGCCGTGTGACGGAAAGGAGCATCAGCCAGATGGCCTTCAACGGAAATCTACACGAGTTCGGAATAGTGGCCCTTCTGCAGCTGCCCAACACCAACCGTCTCACCGGCAAGCTGGTTGTGCACGGAAAAGGGGGAGAGGCCCTGTTCTTCTACAGGAAGGGCAGGCTGGTCCACGCCGTTGCCGGCCAGAGGGAAGGCCGCGAAGCCCTGGCTGCGGTGATTGACTGGGACGAGGGCAGATTTTCCTTCGAGTCCGACGAGGAGACCACCCAGGAATCCATCAGGGAAGACCTTCACCATACTCTCATGTGGTCCCTGAAGGAGCGCGACGAAAGGAAGAAGAGGGAAGAGGAGGAACGGCAGGCCCTGGAACTGCAGAGGCAGAGGGAGGCCGCGGAAAGACCCGCGGCAGCCCCAGAAACCGAGCCGGAAACTGAACCTGAACCTGAACCGATACCTTCTGATATCCTCGAAGCAGCGCCCCACGCAAGCTACGCCTGCCTGCTGAACAGCGGGGGTTTCATCGTTGCGGAAACACAGGTGGAGGCTGACTACAGGAAGGGCATTGACGGCTATCTGAAAGCGGTAAGGAGCTTTGCCAGGACCTATCCAGGGGACTCGGTGGGGAAAACCTTCATCGACGACCCGGAGTTCTCCCTGGGTCTGGCGGGGAACGGGAACGGATTCACGGCGGTTCTCTTTGCCTCGCCCAATACCAGGCTTGGGATCCTGTCCATGGAACTGGGCAAGTTCATGGCCAGGCTTACGGAACGGGGATTTGGAGCAGCAGATGAAGGACGGAGCAGCTGACAGGAAGAGCGGATCGGAACCTCTTCATTTCATCGAGTTCATGGAGATCTGCGCCGACTCTGGGATCATTACTGAAGCCAGCGCCAGGAGGATATGCCAGTTCGCCAAGTACCAGGGAGGTGTAGGCGCCCTTCCCTCCGCACCCGATGCCGACGCGAACTACGAAGAGAGGTTCGAGTACCTCCTGGGTTTCGCCGACGACGACTCAAAATCCTTTGATAATTATGTGGTCTCCAACGAGAACTTCCACGCCATAGAGCTGGCCAGGACGGTGGCCCTGATACCCAGGATATGGAGGAACCTTTCCCCGGTCCTCTTCTACGGCCACACCGGCCAGGGCAAGACACATCTTCTCTCCGCCATGGCGAAGGCTTCCAGACAGCGCTCCCTCATACTTAATACCAACGACCTGATGATGGAGTACAAGTACTGCCTTGAGGCGAAGAAGGACCTGGAGCTGCTCAACTGGATAACCAGGCATAATTTCCTGCTCCTCGACGACATACAGTTCGCCCAGGGAAACTTCGGCTTCCAGAACTTCCTCTGCTCGGTGTTCAACCGTCTTAGCTCCGACAGGAACGCCATTGTCCTGTGCTCCAACATAGAACCCGACGACAACAGGGATTATCACATAACCTTCTATTCCAGGATCACCTCGGGGATAACCATCGAGCTGAAGATGCTTGACTACGATGCCAGAGTGGAGCTTCTTCGGCAGAAGTTCAGCCACACCGGATTCGGGCCGGACGACGAGATAATAGAGTACATAGCCGGTGAGATCACCCAGAACGTGAGGACCCTGAAGGCAGCGGCCAGGGCGGTGGTCGCATGCCTGCTGGCCACCCCGGGCAGAAGCGAGATAGACCTCCCCACGGTGAAGAAGCTCCTCAAGTCCATGCACCTCTACGACGTTCCCGGCCTGAAGGTCGAGAAGCCGGTTCCGGTGAGGGAAGGAGACAGCTGCCTCGCCGGGGAGGCGGAGGCTTCGCCTGAGAAGGAACCTGAACCAGAGCCCGAACCTGAACCTGAAGTCGAGGCATCACCCTTCATCGTCGTGGACATCGAGGATGAGAACGAGAAAGGCCCTGAGCCTTCCAGTGAAGAGGATGAAGCGCCGGCTGAGCAGCCGGATGCGGACCCCGGCCAGTACAGGACCCTGGTTGCCTCGGCAAGCACCGTGGAGAAGCAGATAGATGCCCTTCTCCAGGCGGCGGAGAAAAGAATAGAGCAGCTGAGGAAGAAGAACGCCGGACCCGGCGAGATAGCAAAACTGGAAAAAGCGGTGGAGCACCTGAGGAACAAGGACCTGGAAGCCGCCATGACCGCCCTCAAGTAAACATACCCATATTGGGGTTGCCATTCCCTCTGCTATTGCATATAGAAATACCTGCAGTGTTTTTCGGTTCGTTACTCTTTAAGAAAGGAACCTGCTCATGGGTATAGAGGAAATTCTGAATGCTCTAGTTGCGGTGCAGGGCATCGAAGCCGCTGTCTGCGTTGGGAGGGACGGTTTCGTAATAGAGGCCGCCGCCGCCGCAGGAGCCGATGTGGACGCCATTGGCGCCATGGTGGCAACCGGCCTCGGTTCCGCGGAAAGCGTGGGCAGAGAGCTCAACGTGGGCGGACTCAGTCAGGCCATGATGGAGTACGATCAGGGCGTGATAGTGATGACCGCCATCGGAAACGATGCCATCCTCGCCGTTGTTGCCGCCACCAGCGCCAGCCTGGGTAACGTGAGGCTTCAGGTCAGGAAGAGAAAAACGGAGCTCGAAGCGGCGCTCTAATCAAGAGCGGAAGCTCGGCTTCATTCATGAAGACACAGGGGCGGGATCCAGGAGGCTGGGTCCCGCCCGTTCGGTTTCGGGATACTGGTTAAGGGCTCAGGCAGAAGTTATGGTATTCGGTGGAGGGGAAACGAAAGGAGAAGATCCTTGATCCTCGCTCTTTTTTTCAACCGCAGCCCGGATTATTATGAATATCCAAGTATAATTATACATAAAGGTAGTCATTGGTCATATCCATTCGGTAAGGAGCTGTTATGCAGAATAAACTAGACAGGCTGCATGGTATAGCTTTCCTGATAGGTTCGCTTACCCATGCCGCCGAGAAGAACCTGGGTCAGGGAAGCCTTTCCTCCTGCGCCCTGGCCGGGAAGAAGTTCGGGCAGGAAGCTGTGGAGGGTTCCGAGACCACACAGGATCCCATCAAGGCCATCGATCTTCTGAACACGGCGCTGAAGAAGCGCGGTATAGTCTGGGACTTCATACCCTTCCAGGGAGAGCAGGACAGCATCATCCAGGAGAGGGACGGGGCGAAGGTGGTGAGGCTCGTGTTTCACACCTGCATGGTGAGGAACGCCCTGTTCCGTTATGCCCATGAACAGAAACTCTCCCTCTGCTACATGTCCCACGGGGTTTTCGCCGGGGCGATGGAGAAGATAATGCCCGGGAAGACCTGTCATCTGGAGATCCTCCACGCCGGGCCCAACGCCTGTCTGAAGGAACTGATCATCGAGGAGGCGAAATGAAGGCTAAAGTATCCACAGAGTGGCTTTCAGGCTGCTCCGGCTGCCATGTTGCGGTTGTCGACCTCCACGAGAAGCTTCTCAACCTTGTGGACAGCATAGAATTCGTGAGGATCCCGGTGCTCATGGACGAGAAGGGCTACCCCAAGGCGGACATAGGGCTCGTTGAGGGTGCCATCAGAAGCGAGCACGACAGGCACTGCGCGGAACAGATGCGGAAAAGCTGCGACAAGATAGTGGCCTTCGGCACATGCGCTTCATACGGTGGAGTATCCGGCCTTGGATGGCTCTACCGCGACGACGCAATACTGAACAAAGTCTACGGAGGACTGCCCACCACCACCGAGACGCAGAAGCCCCAGGGCGCCCCTGAACTGGAGCAGAGCGTGATACCCATCGACGAAGTGATAGATGTTGACGTTCACCTTCCCGGCTGCCCCCCCCATCCCTACTACATCGCACAGGCGATCAAGGTCCTCCTGGGTCAGGACGGCGCGGTAATGCCCGCGGGCACCGTCTGCAGCCAGTGCAACAGGAAAATGGAGAAGCGCACCGGCGTGAAGCTCCAGAGAGGCGCGGTTGCGGCTCCTGAGAAGGATGTCTGTTTCCTGAGCCAGGGTGTGGTCTGCCTGGGCTCGGTCACACTGGACAGGTGCCGCGCCCAGTGCACCAACAGGGGCGTTGCATGCGCAGGCTGCACAGGCCCCTCGGTGGCGGTGGCCATGGAGCCCCAGCTTGACATAAGGAGCATGGTGGCAAAGAGGATGAGCATGCTCACCGACATCGACCAGCAGGAGATCCTTGACTACATGGCCAAGGAGGCCAGAACCTTCTACTCCTACGCCCTTTCCTCTCCGGTGATCTACAAGAAACCCACCGTAGAGATTCGGGAATGGGCCGGAGAGAAGCAGGCAGCAAATTAAAGGGAAGAGGAACATAGAATGGCAAAGCTCGTAATAGATCCGGTGACCAGGATCGAGGGTCACGCCAGGATAACCCTGGACATCGACGACTCGGGAAAAGTGGAGAAAGGGCACCTTCAGGTGCTTGAGATAAGGGGGTTCGAGAAGCTCCTGGAGGGAATGGAGCTCTTCAAGATGCCCCTGATCACCGCCAGGATCTGCGGCGTGTGCCCGGCGGCCCATCATATGGCCTCCGTGACCGCCATCGAGAACGGCCTGGGGGTTAAGATCACCGATACGGCAAAGAGGCTCAGGGAACTGATGTACATGGGCCACATACTCCACTCCCACGCACTGAGCAACTTCGTTCTCACAGGCCCCGACCTGCTCCAGGGGCTGGACGCCCCCCACGACCAGAGGAACGTTTTCCAGCTCCTGAAGCTTCAGCCCGAGGCGGTGAAGAAGATGCTCCGCCTCAGGAGCATAGGCCAGAGGATAGTGGAAATCGTGGGAGGCAGGGGGGTGCACCCGGTAACCTCCATCCCCGGAGGGCTGGCATCCGCCCCCAGTGCCGAAGAGATGTCGAACATGACGGAATGGGGCGGAGAGGCCCTGGGAATCCTGGATGAACTATATCCCACGGTTAAGGGCGCCCTGGAGAAGCTCCAGGGAGTAAGGGAGAGCATGAACATCCCCTACCCCTCCCTGGCCCTCACCGACAACGGGACGGTCTCCTTCTTCCAGGCTCCCCTGGCGGTGATGGACCCCACCGGAAAGATCGAGAAGACATTCGACGGCGGCGAGTATGAAAAGCACCTGAACGAGCACTCCATGGAGGGTTCCTACATGAAGTCGGTGCGCCTCCGCGACGGCGACAGATCGTTCTTCGTGGGCCCACTTGCCAGACTGAACATCAACCACGCCTTCTCCACCGGGAAGGCTGATGGTCTCCTTTCAGAGTACAGAGCCGCCGGGCACCCCAGGAAGTCGGCCCTGGACTATGTGGAGGCCAGGTTCGTGGAAATGGTGTACGCCGCGGAGAAGATCCAGGAGCTGGCAGCCAAGCCGGCCGGTGAGGATCTCCTTGTGAAGGCCGAACCCGGCCCGGGCCGCTTCGTGGGCGTGGTGGAAGCCCCCAGGGGAATTCTTGTACACGAGTACCAGACCGACGACGACGGCGTTCTAACCTCCGCAAACCTCATAGTGGCCACCCAGAACAACTACGACGCCATCGACCACAGCATAGCAGGCATAGCAGGGAACTACGCCGGAAGCGGGCAGGACGAGCTGCTGATGAGCAGCGTGGAGTTCAGCCTGAGATGCTTCGACCCCTGCCTGGCCTGCGCCACCCACTCCGCCGGACGGATGCCCATGGAGATAGAGGTCAGGAGGAACGGAGAAACGGTAAGGACCATCGCCAGGGGGGTGGAATGATGGATATCAGGATAAAGGTAGACGAAGACGCCTGCGTAGGGTGCCAGCTCTGCGTGGACGAATGCCCCACCGACGTGTTCGAGTTCGACCAGGCGAAGTCGATCCCTGTGGTAAAGCACGAGAAGGAATGCTTCGGGTGCTTCAGCTGCTCCGAGATCTGTCCCGCCGAGGCCATCGTCCACGAAGGAGCCGAACTCTCCAGCAACTTCTACCACGAGAGCTACGCCATGGACCTTGCGGAGAAACTCGTTCCCGGTATGTCCCACGCGGTGGATGTGGTGGACGAAGCCCAGCAGACCGAAGCCCTCCGCGACCTTGGCATAAGGCTCCTCTCCATTGCCAGTGTGTTCAGGCACACTCTGGGCGGCAGCATGCCCGCGGTGGGCACCATGGCGGGAAGGACACTGGCCAACCAGCTGCCCAGGTACCAGGAGCCGGAGACCTTCCAGGACGTTCTCGACCTGGCAAAGAAGCAGTTTGCCCCCTCCTGGGACCTGAACTTCACAGAGAGCGGCGACGACCTCACGGTGGAAACGGGCACATGCTTCATAAGGGAGCTGTGCAAGAAGGAGGGCATCGAACTGGGCGGCGACCTCTGCGTGCTGTTCTACAACAACCTCGCCGGCTACCTGGGCAAGATGAGCGGCGCCAGGCTGAAGCTTGAGGACATGTGCCCCGGCCCGGACAAGTGCACCTACAAGGTGAAGCTCTACAGGAAGAAGTAGGCACACCTTGGGCAAAGTGATCTTCGCCGGCGTGGGCAACACCCTCGCCGGCGACGACGGCGCCGGCATCCACATGGTGAGGGAGCTGAGGAAAAGGCTCCCGGCAACCGATCACATGCAGTGCATCGAACTCGAGGGGGACCTCTACCAGATCTGGGACCTCCTCCCGGGAACCGACGCCATACTGTTCCTCGACGCCATCGCAGGTGATACCCCCGGAGAAATAAAGGTGGGCAAGACACTCCCCAGGGCCTACACACCTTCGTTCCACGAATCCGACCTTTCGGCGGTGCTGAAGTCCCTGGAGATCATATACGACGGCGAATTCCCGAAGTGGACCCTCTGGGGGGTCACCATCGACCCCCCCAGGGAACTGGGCGAGGGGCTCAGCGAACCTGTGCGAAAAGCGGCGGACGCGGCGGTGAATGAGATTGTTAAGAGGCTTGAAGCAGGCGGGTTTCAGATAGAGGGTCATTCCGTATGCATGAACTGAGCCTGGCTGCGGAGATCATGGACATAGTAAAGAGGGAGGTGCCCGGGGGGTGCCTTCTGCGGAGGATAAGCCTCACCGTGGGAGGGCTCTCCTGCGTGAACCCCGATTCCCTGGTGTTCTGCCTTGAATCACTGGTCGGTGATGATGTAGTGATCGAGGTGAACAGGCGACCCGCGGAACTCAGGTGCCAGGACTGCGGGGAGGAATACACCGCCACCGACATGTACCAGCCCTGCATCTGCGGCTCGCTTCGCCGGGAGGTGCTGTCGGGCAGGGAACTCACCGTGGACGAAATAGAACTGAAGGAGCCGGAATGACAGCGCGAACAAGAAGGGTGGCCATGAAGTCGCCTGTAATGAAGAGGAATGACGACGCGGCGGAGAGGAACAGGAAGGTTTTTTCTGAGTCGGGTCTGCTGTGCCTGAACCTGATGAGCAGCCCCGGAGCCGGGAAGACCACACTGCTCGAAAGGCTGGCGGAGAAGCTGGGTGACAGGCTGGCGGTGATAGAGGGCGACGTGCAGACAAGGCGCGACGCCGAGAGGATAGAGAAGGCCGGCGCTTATGCTTACCAGATAGAGACCGGCGGCTCCTGCCACCTCGACGCCGTTGCTGTGGGAACCGCGCTTAACGGCATGAAGCCCTTCCCGAAGACCTGGGAGTTTCTTGTTATAGAGAACGTGGGCAACCTTATATGCCCCAGCGGATTCTACCTGGGCGAGCACCTCACCGCAGGCATGCTCTCCCTCCCGGAGGGGGACGACAAGGTGCTGAAGTACCCTGGGCTCTTCTCGAAGATCGACCTGTTCCTGCTGAACAAGATGGATCTTCTGGAGAACCTCAGGTTCGACCCGGACAGGGCCGAGGAGGAGTGCAGGTCGCTGAACCCTGATGTTTCGGTCCTCAGGCTTTCCGCGGAGACCTCCCTGGGCATCGACGGGCTGGTTTCCTACCTTGAGGAAAGAAGGGCGGAGATACTCCGCTGACAGGGTTTGCACAACCCTTTACAGTTGTGTATAATAGCCGTCCCTGCGGGTGAAGAGAGCCCCTCGGGGAAAGGCAGATGTTGTGGTACGTGTACGGAAGTCCATGTGCTGTGGGCAGATGGAGTTCTGCGCGGTGTTTTATACATAGTGGTGAAATAAGGAGAGGCATTGAACGAGAACAGGTTGAGAATCAGGCTCAGAGCCTATGATCACCGTCTCCTTGACAGGTCAGCGGTTGATATCGTGCGCGGGGTCACCAATACTGGTGCCAGGGTCGCCGGTCCCATACCACTGCCCACAAGGCGCTCGATGGTCACGGTACTGAGAAGCCCCCATGTTAACAAGAAGTCACGTGAGCAGTTCGAGGTCAGGGTGCATTCACGCCTGATCGAGATACAGGATCCGAACGAACAGACCACCGAAGCACTGCGGAAGCTCGACGTTCCCGCAGGCGTCGACGTGGAGATAAAGTAGCACTAACTGGTTAAGCCTGACTGGTCCGGGATGCCGGATTAAGAGGCAAACCGCTCTGGAGCGCGGGAACGGACGCTACTCCAGGCGGACCAACAGAAACGCTCGTCCCCCCGTTCAATGGGGACTTCAGCGATGGGAAGTGGTTATGAGCGGAATCATGGCTCGTAAGATCGGTATGACCCGTGTCTTCGCAGAAGACGGCAGGGCCATACCCGTTACGGTGCTTGAAGCTGCCCCCAACCCGGTGGTGCAGGTGAAGACCCCCGAGACCGACGGATACTCCGCGGTGCAGGTGGGTTACCGCCAGGCAAAGGAGAGCAGGCTGTCGAAGCCCATGAAGGGTCACCTCGACAAGGCCGGCGCGCCTCCCGTGTCCAGGCTGGTGGAGTTCCCTGTTCCCTCCAAAGAGGTTAAGGCGGGAGATTCATTCACCGTTGAGATGTTCGTCCCCGGCGAGAAGGTGGACGTTACCGGAACCACCAAGGGCAAGGGCTTCCAGGGTGTCGTGAAGCGCCACGGCTTCTCCGGCGGTGACGAGACCCACGGCTGCAAGTCCAAGCGTGTTCCCGGATCCATCGGCCAGTGCGCCACACCGGGAAGGGTCTGGAAGAACAAGAAGATGCCCGGACAGACCGGCAATCAGAAGAGAACGGTGAAGAACCTGGAGATAGTCAGGGTCGACGCCGAGAAGAACCTTCTTGTTATCAAGGGAGCGGTTCCCGGTGCCAGAAACGGCTACCTGATGATCAGGAAGCACGTTTCCAGAGGAGGTGAAAGCTGATGGCAGAAGCCAGAGTTTACACCATGGCCGGTGAAGAGGTCGGTTCGGTCAAGCTTCCCGACGAGATGTTCGCCATGGGAGTTTCCACCCACGTTCTGTGGGAGGTCGTAAGGGCTGAGCAGGCAAACAGACGCCAGGGCAACGCAAGCGCCCTCACCAGAGCAGAGGTGACGGGAAGCGGCAGGAAGCCCTGGAGGCAGAAGCACACCGGTCACGCCAGGGCAGGTTCCTTCAAGAGCCCCATCTGGCGCAGCGGCGGCGTGGCCCATGGCCCCAAGCCCAGGGCATACACAAAGAAGATCAATCGCAAGGTTCGCCGCAAGGCCATAGCCGGCATCCTCTCCGAGAGGCTTTCCGAGGGCAACCTCAGGGTCATCCGAGACCTGACTGTCCAGGGGAAGACCCGTGAAGTCAGGGAGATGCTGGGCGGCAACGGGCTCACCGGGAGGAAGACAGTGATCCTCACCAACGGCGACTCCATGGTTGCCAGGGCCGCGGGCAACATTCCCGGAGTATTCGCGGTATCCGCCGGCACGGTGCCGGTGAGCACCCTGGTCAACTCAGAGGTGGTCGTTATCGCCGAGAACGCTCTGGATCAGCTGAAGGCGAGGGTGATGTAATGGACCCGCGTCAGATAATCATAGCTCCCATGGTAACCGAGAAATCCACCATCGCCAGGGAAATGCACAACAGGTACACATTCAAGGTGCTCCCCGGGGCCACGAAGCCCCAGATCGCCAGGGCGATCGAGGAGATCTTCGATGTTACCGTTCTTGAAGTAAGAACCGTGAAAATGGATGGCAAGGTCAAGAGACTTGGCCGCAACATCGGTCGCAGAGCAGCCTGGAAAAAGGCTATCGTCACCCTCAAAGAGGGCGATTCTGTGGACTTCTTTGAGGGGGTGTAAATCGTGGGAACCAAGAGATGGAAACCCATGACACCCGGTACCAGGTTCAAGATATCTCCGGATTTCAATGAGATAACCAGGGATCACGGAGAAAAGTCACTCATGACCCCGCTGAAGAAAACTGCAGGGCGGAACAGCTACGGCCGCGTAACGGCCAGGCACCGCGGCGGTGGCCACAAGCGGATGTACCGCGTGATCGATTTCAAGAGGAACAAGACGGGCATTCCCGGTACGGTGTCCACCATCGAGTACGATCCCAACAGGTCCGCAAGGATAGCCCTGGTGGTTTACGCCGACGGTGAGAAGCGCTACATACTGTGCCCCGTTGGCCTCCAGGTGGGCGACACCATAGTCGCCGGCCCGGAAGCCGCTCCCGAGGTGGGAAACCACCTGCCCCTGGAGAGGATACCCCTGGGAACCATGGTTCACAACGTGGAGCTCAAGCCCGGCAAGGGCGGCCAGATGGCCAGAAGCGCCGGAACGGCGGTTCAGCTCATGGCCCGCGAGGGCAGGTATGCCACACTGAAGCTTCCCTCGAGGGAGATGCGCAGGGTACCGGTGAACTGCGCCGCCACAGTGGGAACGGTGGGCAACCTCGAACACAACCTCATGGTGCCCGGAAAGGCCGGAGCAAGCCGCTGGAGGGGCCGCAGACCCCACGTGCGCGGTGTCGCCATGAACCCCATCGACCACCCCATGGGCGGTGGAGAGGGCAAGACCAGCGGCGGACGCCACCCGTGCTCGCCCTGGGGACAGCTGGCCAAGGGTCTCCGCACCAGGAGATCCGGCAAACCGTCGGACAAGCTTATAAGCAGACGCAGACCAACCGGTAAGAGGAGGAAGTAGATATGGCCCGTTCGCTGAAGAAAGGCCCATACATCGACACGAACCTCCAGCAGAAGGTGGACTCCATGAACGAGTCCGGGGAGAAGAGGGTCATCAAGACATGGGCCAGAAGGTCCACCATTCCCCCGGATTTCGTGGGACACACCTTCGCCGTTCACAACGGCAGGAAATTCGTACCGGTGTTCGTGGTCGAGAACATGGTTGGGCACAAACTCGGTGAGTTCGCGCCCACAAGAACCTTCCGCGGTCACCGCGAGAAGGGCTAGAAGGGGGAATGATGGAAGCCAAAGCAAAGGCAAGGTTCGTCAGGGTTCCCCCGAGGAAAGCCCGAGCAGTTGCCGACCTCGTAAGGGGCAAGTCCGTGAACCAGGCGCTGTCGATACTGATGACCGTTCCCAAGAACGCTTCGAAGATCATCGGCCGCACCCTGGATTCAGCGGTTGCCAACGCCGTTTTCAAGGCAGAGGGCAAGCAGCTGGACATCGACGAGCTGAAAGTAAGGAAGATAACGGTGGACGAAGGCCCCACCGTGATGCGCTGGAGACCCAGGGCAAGGGGAAGGGCCACCAAGATCCGTCACCGTACAAGCCACATACTGGTTGAAGTTGCCGACGGCACCGAACCTGGAGAGGAGTAATCGTTTGGGTCAGAAAACCAATCCGATCGGTCTCAGGCTCGGAATAAGCCGTACCTGGGATTCGAACTGGTTTGCCAGGGGCAGGGACTTTGCCCGTTACATCGAAGAGGACGAGCAGATCAGAAGGTATGTCTACCGTCGTCTTGAGAGGGCTCAGCTCTCCCGCATCATCATCGAGCGGAAGCCCCAGGAAGTGAACGTGATAATCAGCACCGCCAGGCCCGGTCTCGTTATCGGCAGCAGGGGCAGCACCATCGACAGCCTCACCAGCGAGCTGAAGCACATCACGAAGAAGACCGTTAAGATCAAGGTGAATCAGGTCGAGAAGCCGGAGACCGACGCCATGCTCGTAGCGGACAACGTGGCCAGGCAGCTGGAGAACAGGGTCAGCGTGAGAAGGGCCATGAAGAGAACGATTTCCGATACCATGCGCGCAGGAGCGGAGGGCATAAAGATCATGTGCTCGGGCCGTCTTGGAGGTGCTGAGATGTCCAGGGTGAACTCCTACCACGAAGGCAGGGTTCCCCTTCACACACTCAGGGCCGACATAGACTTCGCCAGGGGCATTGCCCGCACCACCTACGGCGTTATCGGCGTCAAGGTATGGATCTACAACGGCGAGGTGCACGAAGCGCCTGTGCCGGGATCCTGAGATTGCAGGTGATGACAAATGTTGATGCCTAAAAGAACGAAGTTCCGCAAGCAGCACAGAGGCAGGATGCGCGGAAACGCCAAAGGGGGCGACACGGTTGCCTTCGGCGAGTACGGGCTGCAGGCCACCGAGGCCGGCTGGATAACCAGCGCCCAGATCGAAGCTGCCCGAGTTGCCATGACCAGGCACGCCAAGAGAGGCGGAAAGGTCTGGATAAGGATCTTCCCGGACAAGCCGGTAACCTCCACCCCCGCCGAGACCCGAATGGGTAAGGGTAAGGGCGCCGTGGACTTCTGGGTTGCCCCGGTGAAACCGGGAAGGGTGATGTTCGAGATAGAGGGTATACCCATGGACGTAGCCAGGGAAGCCCTTCGTCTGGCGGGACACAAGCTGCCCATCAAGGTGAGATTCCTTGCCAGGGACAGGGAGGCGATGCAGTCATGAAGGCACACGAACTCCGTTCCATGAGCATGGAGGAACTCCAGGACCAGGTCAGGGAACTCAGGGCCGAGATATTCAACCTCAGGTTCCGCAAGGCCGCCCAGCAGCTGGACAACCCCCTGAAGATCCGCGAGTCGAAAAGATCTCTCGCCAGGACCCTCACGGCTATCCGTGAACGGGAACTCGGCCTCACATCCGACGGGGAAGGGAGCTGACCGTGGCTGAAACCAGAACGGGAAACAGAAGGGTTCTCCGCGGCGTGGTGGTCTCCGACAGGATGGACAAGACCATCGTAGTGGAGGTCAGAACGCTGAAGGCCCATCCGACCTATAAGAAAAGGTTCAGAACAACAAAGAAATACTATGCCCACGACGAGCAGAATCAGTGCGGAATCGGAGACACGGTGACCATTTCGGAAACCAGACCCTTCTCCAGGTTGAAGCGCTGGCGTCTTCTCGAGATCGTGGAGAAGGCTCGCTAGGGAGGAACTCGGGATGATCCAGGTGGAATCAAGACTGAAGGTTGCCGACAACTCCGGCGCCCGCGAGGTCCTCTGCATCAAGGTGCTCGGCGGCACGAGGCGCCGATACGCAAGGATTGGCGATATCATCGTTGTTACGGTGAAGGAAGCCATTCCCGGCGGCACAGTGAAGAAGAGCGACGTGCGCAGGGCCGTGGTGGTCCGCACCAGGAAAGAGCTCAACAGGGCCGACGGTTCAAGTGTCCGTTTCGACGACAACGCCGCCGTGATCCTGGATGACCAGGGACAGCCCGTTGCCACACGCATCTTCGGCCCTGTGGGCCGTGAACTCCGCCAGAAATTCATGAAGATCGTGTCTCTGGCGCCGGAGGTGATCTAGATGCATGTGAAAAAGGGTGACAAGGTTAAGGTCCTGTCGGGAAACGAGCGGGGAAAGACCGGTAAGATACTCAAGGTGTTCCCCGGAAGCGAAAGGGCGATAGTGGAGGGTCTCAACCTGATCAAGAGACACACCCGCCCTTCCCAGAAGAATCAGCAGGGCGGAATCATCGAAAGGGAAGCTCCCATTCACGTTTCCAACCTCAGGCTGATATGTCCCGGCTGCGGCAAGGCCACCGGCATCAGCCACGACCGCGACGCCGAGGGTCGCCTCATGCGGGTCTGCAAGGCATGCGGCGAAACCATAGCAACGGGTTAGGGGGCTGAAACATGACGAACGACACAATGCCCAGGCTTCAGAAGATCTACCGCGAGGAGATACGGGGGAAGATGCAGGAGAAGTTCGGATACTCCAATCCCATGCAGATCCCCGGTGTAACCAAGGTGGTGCTGAACATGGGTCTCGGCAAAGAAGCCATGGACAACGCGAACAACGTGACCAACGCCCAGGGTCAGATGGAGATGCTTGCCGGGCAGAAGAGCGTTGTTGCCAAGGCAAGGGTTTCCGTTGCCGGGTTCAGGCTCAGGGAAGGGGTTCCCATCGGCGTGTTCACCACTCTCAGGGGTGCCCGCATGTGGGAGTTCCTCGACAGGCTCATTAACTTCTCGCTTCCCCAGGTCAGGGACTTCAGGGGGCTCTCCCCCAAGGGTTTCGACGGCAGGGGCAACTACAACTTCGGCGTTGAGGAGCAGGCCATATTCCCCGAGATCGACGTTGACAAGATCGACAAGTTCAGGGGAATGAACATCACCATAGTCACCACTGCTGAAACCGACGAAGAGGGCCAGGAACTTATCCGTCTCCTGGGCATGCCCTTCAGACGCAGTGGCAGAGGAGGTGCCTGATGGCAAAGAAAGGCCTGATAGAGAAGTGCAAAAGAACGCCTAAGTTCGAAGTTAGGAAATACAACAGGTGCTCTCTGTGTGGAAGACCCAGGGGATACCTTCGGAAGTTCGGCATCTGCCGCATCTGTTTCCGGGACATGGCCAACAGAGGCCTTATCCCGGGGGTGCGCAAGGCCAGCTGGTAGGGAGTTGAAAATATGTCTATGACAGATCCTATCGCTGACATGCTGACCCGCATCAGGAATGCTTCTTCCGCAGGACACAAGATGGTTGACATTCCGGCCTCCAAGATGAAGGCAAGCATCGCCAGGGTTCTCTACAACCACGGCTACATCCGGGGTTTCAGGAGAATGGAGGACGGGAAGCAGGGAATGCTGCGGGTGTACCTTTCCTACAGGAACGGTCAGTCGCTTATCCTCGGGCTTAAGAGGGTTTCCCGTCCTGGATGCAGGGTTTACGCAGGCGTGAATGACATCAAGAGGGTAATGGGAGGCCGGGGTCTCGCCGTGCTCACCACACCCAGGGGTGTCATTACCGACGCCGAGGCGAGAAAACAGAAAGTCGGCGGCGAAGTGCTGCTGCACGTCTGGTAGGGGGGAGAAAGATGTCCAGAATAGGCAGGCTTCCCATCCCCATCCAGGGCGTGGAAGTCACCATGAAAGACGGTCTGGTATCCGTCAAGGGTAAGAGGGGGGCCGACAGCTATCCCCTTCCCGAGGGTATCGTCGCCGAGGTGAGGGACGGCAACCTTCACCTTGAAAGACAGGACGACAGCACGGAACTGAGAAGGCTGCACGGAGTTACCCGTGCGGAGTTGAACAACAGGGTTGTGGGCGTCAGGGACGGCCACAAGAAGGAACTCATCGTAGAAGGCAAGGGATACGCCGCCGAGATCAAGGGCAAGGCCCTGGAGATGCAGATCGGGTTCAGCCACAAGGTAGTGGCCGACATACCCGCGGGTCTTCAGGTTGTGGTCAAGCCCGGTCAGAACACCTTCACCCTGGAAATAACCGGAAACGACAGGCACCTTGTGGGCGCTTTCGCGTCTACACTTTACAAGCTGCGCAAAGTGGAGCCCTACAACCTTATAGGTTTCCGCTACAGCGATCAGCAAGTGAAGCGCAAGGCCGCCAAGTCGGTGGTAAGCTAGAAAGGAGAGGTAAATGGCTAAGCTGACCAGAAGAGAACGCCTCTCCCGCAGGCACAGGCGCATCAGAAAGCGCCTTTCAGGTACTTCAGATCGTCCCAGGCTCTACGTCAGAAGGTCGCTGAAGCACATGATCGCCTGTCTCATTGACGACGTTGAGGGGAAAACCCTTCTTGCTCTTACAACGGATTCCAATGAGTTCAAGACCGACGCGGGCAAGACCAAGACCGCAAGGGCCGAAGCTCTGGGAGCCCTCCTGGCCGAGAAGGCAAAGGAAAAGGGCATAACATCCGTTGTGTTTGACAGAGGTGGACATCCCTATCACGGCAGGGTCAAGGCCCTGGCGGAGAAGGCCCGTGAATGCGGACTGGAATTCTAGGGGGACACTGATGGAAAGAAAGAACGACAGCAGAGCCAGAAGCGGCAGGAACGACGGCAGACGGGACTCTTCCGACAGGAGCGGAGACTCCAGGGGCAGGAAGGGTGCGCCCAGGCGCACCGTGGAGAAGAAGCCCACCGCCCTGGAGGAAGCCGGTCTCGTTGACAAGCTGATAACCGTCAACAGGTGCGCCAAGGTCACAAAGGGCGGAAGGACCTTCGGGTTCAACGCCATCGTGGCGGTGGGGGACCAGAACGGAATGGTGGGAGTTGGCCTGGGCAAGGCCACGGAACTCCCCGAGTCCATAAGGAAAGCAACCGAGAACGCCAGAAAGAGCATGATCAAGGTCCCCCTGGTTGACAACAGAACCATACCGCACCTGATCATCGGCAGGTACGGAGCCGGCAAGGTCCTCCTCAGACCAGCCAGCCCGGGTACCGGCGTTATCGCCGGCAGCGCGGTCCGTGCCATCATGGAATGCGCCGGCGTGAAGGACGTGCTCACCAAGGCACAGGGCTCCAACAACGCCCACAACGTGACCAAGGCCACGATGAGCGGACTCCAGGACCTTATCAAGATCGACAGGATCAGTTCGGTGAGGCGTACGGTGGTTTCTGAAAGGAGCAAGTCGAATGGCTGACAGGAAGCTCCGTGTAACGAAGATCAGAAGCGCCATCGGCAGGCAGTCGGGCCAGAAGAAGACCCTTGAGGCCCTGGGTCTCGGGAAGATGAACTCTTCCAGGGTCCACAACGACTCTCCCCAGATCCGTGGCATGATCTTCAAGGTTAAGCACCTTGTGAAAGTTGAGGAGGTGGAAGCATGAGAAGGCTTCAGCATCTTCGTCCTGCACAGGGCGCGAAGAAGGATCGCAAGAGAAGGGGATGCGGCTTGGGCACAGGCAACGGCGGAACCGCCGGTAAGGGCCACAAGGGCCAGAAGGCCAGATCCACTGTACATCCATGGTTCGAGGGCGGGCAGATGCCCATCCAGCGGCGCATGACCCACAAGGGTTTCAGCAACGCCAGGCACGCTAAGCAGTATCAGGTGGTGAACATCGGCCTGCTCGAGAAGTTCGAGGAAGGCACCGTGGTCACCCCTGAGCTGATGAAGAAGGCCGGGATGATATCCTCAAGGATCAGACCCGTGAAGATCCTGGGCGACGGCAAGCTCACGAAGAACCTCACGGTATGCGCCGACGCATACACCGAGAGCGCTCTCAAGGCGATCACCGAAGCCGGCGGAACGGTGGAGGTCCTCAGCTGATGCGCGGTTTTGACAACGTAATGAAGATCCCGGAGCTCCGGAAGAAGATCCTCTATACGTTCGGGCTGCTTGCCATCTACCGTCTGGGCGGGTTCATCCCCGTGCCGGGCATCAACAGCCACGCGCTTCAGGAGGCTTTCGCCGGAGGCGGGGGAGTGATGGGAATGTTCGACCTGTTCGTAGGTGGAGCGCTCCAGAGGGCGAGTATCTTCGCCCTGGGCATAATGCCCTACATTTCCGCCTCGATCATCGTTCAGCTCCTGGGATCCGTGCTTCCCTACTTCGAGAAACTGAAGAAGGAAGGCGAGGCCGGCCGTCAGAAGATGACGGAGATAACCAGGTACGGAACGGTTCTCCTGGCTTTTATCCAGGGCCTGGGCATCAGCCAGTACCTGATCGGAATGAACCAGCAGGTGCCCGGTGTTGTTCCCAACGCCAGCCTGGGGTTCACCATACAGACAGTGGTAACCCTCATCACCGGTACCATCTTCGTGATGTGGCTCGGTGAGAGGATAAGTGAGAGGGGAATCGGCAACGGCATAAGCCTCATTATCTTCGCCGGTATCGTGGGAAGGCTTCCCGAAGCCGTCCAGACCCTCTACAGGGACATATTCGTTTTCCAGCAGACGAACTTCATCACGGGTATCTTCCTGGTGGTGTTCATGTTCGCCGTGGTGGTCTTCGTGGTGGTGATGACCGAGGCCCAGAGAAGGATCCCCGTATCCTATGCCAAGCAGGTGCGCGGCAGAAAGGTGTACGGAGGGCAGAGCACTCACATACCTCTCAGGCTGAACACCGCCGGGGTTATCCCGGTGATATTCGCCCAGTCGTTCATGATGTTCCCCTCAACACTGGCGATGTTCTTCCCCAACAGCGACATCTCCGGATGGGTGAACAGCTTCATGGCGCCAGGGGGATGGCTCTACATAACCATCTACACTCTTCTGATCATTCTCTTCGCCTATGTGTACACCGCCATAGTGTTCAACCCCCAGGACCTGGCTGACAACATGAAGAAGCAGGGCGGGTTCATCCCTGGAAGGAAACCCGGCAAGAGCACTGCCAAGTACATCGAGAAGGTCCTGGTGAGGGTCACCCTCCCGGGGGCTATCTTCCTGGCGGCGATAGCGGTGCTTCCAATGCTGATGATGCGCCACGCAGGGGTTAACTTCATGTTCGGCGGAACCAGCCTGCTGATCGTCGTTGGCGTTGCGCTGGAAACACTGAGGCAGATAGAGACCCATCTTCTCATGCGTCACTACGACGGCTTCCTCTCAAAGGGAAGGATCCGTGGCAGACGATGAGGATAGTGTTCTTCGGTTCTCCTGGATCGGGCAAGGGTACCCAGGCGGCAAGGATCGCCCAGCGGTACGACCTTACCCACATATCCACCGGTGAGCTGTTCAGGTCAAAGGTACTGGACGACACCAGGATAGGCAGGAGGATCGGCCACGTGATAGCCGCGGGTCAGCTGGTGGACGACATCACCACGAACTACGTTCTTTTCAAGGCCCTTGACGGCATGAAAAGATTCCTCGTGGACGGCTACCCGCGGAACGTGGCACAGGCCAGGTCATTCGATGTTCACCTTCAGAACCTGAACCTCGAGCTGACCTGCGCCCTGTTCCTGGACGTTCCCGAGGAGGAGGCGGTCAGAAGGCTGAGCCTCAGAAGGAACATCAGACAGGAGAAGAAGGAAAACCATCAGAGAGCCGACGATGAGCCAGAGGTGATCCATCGGAGGTTCCAGGTTTACAGACGGGCCACTGAACCCCTTGTTGAGTACTACGGCGACAGGATGGTCGCAGTTGACGGAACAGGGGACGCTGATCAGGTCACAGCCAGGATTCTCGAGGTTTTAAAACCATGGGAATAGTTACCGCGGGTAAGGACCTTAAGGCGGTCAGGGAATCGGCGAGGATAGTACGGAAGGTGCTTTCCGAGCTTGCCCTGTTCATAGAGCCCGGGGTTACGACGGCGGAAATAGATGCACTGGGCCGGAGAATCATCGAAGGGGAAGGGGCAGTTCCCTCCTTCCTCGACTACAACGGCTACCCCTCCGCGGTTTGCGTCTCCATAAACCGCGAGGTAGTGCACGGCATTCCATCCGCCGCCAGAAAGGTAACCGAAGGGGACATAGTGGGCATCGACGTGGGAGCGTTCAAGAACGGATACCACGGAGACGCCGCGGATACGGTCATGGTCGGCGAGGTCTCTCCTGAAGCCAGGAAGCTTGTGGAGATAACCTACGAGGCCAGGGACCTGGGCATCAAAGCAGCGGTGGCGGGAAACTGCGTCGGTGACATAGGGCACGCGGTTCAGACCCATGTTGAAGCCAATGGCTACAGCGTGGTTCACCAGCTCGTGGGTCACGGAATAGGCAGAAAGCTCCATGAGAGCCCCCAGGTGCCCAACTACGGAACCAGGGGCAAGGGCTCGAAGCTCAGGAACGGCCTGCTGCTGGCCATTGAGCCCATGGTTAATCAGGGAGTAGCGGAGGTGCGGTTCCTTCCCGACGGCTGGACAGTTGTTACAGCCGACGGGAAGCTGTCGGCCCACGCCGAACACACCATTATGGTGAACGGGAATGAGCCGGAAATATTGACGGCATAGCCGTTTATGAGAATATTTGCACTTCCCTGACTCAACGGAGAGGACAATATGGCGAAAGAACAGGGTATTGTCGTTGACGGAACGGTTCTGGAAACCCTTCCAAACAGCATGTGTCGAGTTGAGCTTGACAAACCGGAGGGGCATGTTGTCCTGTGCCATGTGTCAGGCAAGATGAGGATGCACTATATACGCATCCTCGTGGGTGACAGGGTGACGGTGGAGCTGTCTCCCTACGACCTCAGCAGAGGGCGTATCACTTACAGGTATAAGTGAGGTAAGTCATGAAAGTACGCAGTTCAGTAAAGAAGATTTGCGAGTACTGTCGAATTGTCAGGCGGGAGGGGAAGGTCCTTGTGATCTGTTCCCGGAATCCCCGTCACAAGCAGAGACAGGGATAGCCGCCGGGCGGCAGTAACGGAGGTAACAAGTGGCGAGAATAGCAGGTGTTGACCTGCCCAGGAACAAGCAGGTCGTCTACGCTCTTCCATACATACACGGCATAGGTTTCACTTCAGCGAAGCAGATACTCACGGAAGTGGGGATTCCCTTTGACAGGAACACCGATGCACTGACGGAAACCGAAGTGGCGGCCCTCAGAACGGCCATTGATGAAGGCTACAAGGTAGAGGGTGCTCTGAGGGCCGAGGTGAACATGAACCGGAAGAGGCTCATGGACATCGGATGCTACAGGGGCCTCAGGCACAGAAAGAACCTTCCTGTGCGGGGACAGCGCACCCACACGAACGCCCGCACCCGAAAAGGTCCCAAGCGGGGCCACGGAAAGAGAAGGTAGGTGAGTCATGCCCAAGGCAAAGAGCAGAAAGCCGATCAGGAAGAAGATCACCAAGGTTTCCGACGTTCATGGAGTGGCTCACATCAAGTCATCCTTCAACAACACCGTGGTGACCATTTCCGACAGGGGCGGGAACGTGATCACCTGGGCCAGCGGCGGAACAACCGGCGTTAAGGGAACCAGGAAGAGCACCGCCTTCGCCGCCAGCCAGGCTGCGGTTCAGGCTGCGGAGAAGGCCATTGAAGCAGGCCTCAAGAAGGTGGAAGTCTGGGTTCGCGGGCCGGGATCCGGCAGAGAAGCCGCGGTGAGGGCCCTTCAGACCACCGATATCGAGGTAACCGGAGTCAAGGACATCACCAGAATACCCCACAACGGCTGCAGACCAAACAAGCGTCGTAGAGGCAAGAACTGATAACGAAAGCGTTCAGGGGGAAACGATGGAATACATGAAGCTTCATCTGCCGGATATTGTCAGGTGGGACAGCGAGACCCTTACCGACAGATACGGCATGATGACGATATCAGCCCTGGAAAGGGGTTTCGGAAGAACTCTCGGCAACGCCCTTCGCAGGATAATGCTCTCTTCCCTCGAAGGCGCGGCGCCCGTTTCCGTTACCATAAAAGGAGCGGAGCACGAGTTCAGCGTTCTCAACGGTGTTCTTGAGGATGTCCCGGACATCATTCTCAACATCAAGTCGCTTTCGGTGGACTACCTGGGTGATGGTTCACCCCAGCTAAGGCTCAAGGCCGACAAGCCGGGGGTCTACACCGCTGAGGCCTTCCAGTGCGACGAAGGCGTAACCATATCCAGCGGATCCCAGCCCATTGCTGAGATCACCGAAGAGGGCGCCGAGCTGGACATCGTGGTTAACATAGAGCGCGGCAAGGGATTCGTGACCCAGGACGAGTGGTACAACCACGGAAGGGGCAGGGAGATCGGCGACATCCTCGTGGATTCCTGGTTCTGCCCTGTCCGCAAGGTCAACTTCGAGGTCGAGAGTGCCCGTGTGGGAGATCGCACCGACTACGACAAGCTGAGGATGGAAGTGACTACCGACGGCAGCATTACTCCCCAGGATGCCGTTGCCGGAGCCACGAAGATCCTCATGAAGCACCTGGAACTGATCCTGGACATCAAGGTCGAGGAAGACCTTCCTGAGGAAACCCGAGTGCCTGTTCAGGCGCCTGTTCCCGAAGAAGAGGAACCGGTAAAGGCGGAGGAAGCTGCCGAGGAGGATGCAGGGGAAGACCTTGACCTCGCGGACACAGATCTCTCCAAAAGGTACGTTAAGATATTGTCTGCCGGCGGCATCAACACCATCAACCAGCTGGCCGGCAAGAAAGCCGATGAGCTCCTTGCGCTTCGCAATTTCGGCACCGCGTCCCTGGACGTGGTGGTGGACCTGCTGAAGGCGCACGGCCGCTCTCTGGCTGAATAGAAAGGACAGGGAGCAGCACATGCGCCACAGAAAGACTACTCCCAAGCTGGGCAGGAACAAGGCTGCCAGGATCCGGATGCTCAGGAACCTGGTCACATCTCTTTTCCTGGAGGAAAAAGTAGTGACCAGCCAGGCCAGGGCAAAGGCAGCCAGAAGCCTCGCCGAGAGGATCATCACCAAGGGGAAGAAGGACACCGTTCATTCCAGAAGGCTGGTTGCGGGAATGGTGTACGGTTCCGACGCGGTGAAGAAGGTGTTCAACGAACTGGGTCCCAGGTATGCCGACAGGCCGGGTGGCTACACCAGGCTTATCAAGCTGGGCCCCAGGAAGGGCGACGCCGCCGAAGCGGTTATCCTCGAGCTTGTGGATTCTCCCGGTAAAGGGGAGTAAGATCCCTTGAGGTCGATAGCCGTTCTTACCAGCGGCGGAGACGCCCCGGGAATGAACGCGGGAATAAGGGCCACGGTGAGAACGGCGATCTCCCGTGGCCTTTCCGTATTCGGAGTACGAAGGGGTTATCAGGGCCTTATTGACGACGAGCTTTTCGAGATGTCCTCAACCGATGTGAGCAACATCCTCCAGAGGGGCGGCACCATACTCCACTCCGCCAGGAGCGAGGAGTTCAGGACCCCTGATGGCAGAGCCAGGGCCGCCGAGAACCTCCAGAGAAGGCGGATCGAAGGTCTGGTGGTGTTCGGAGGGGACGGCAGTTTCCGTGGAGCCAATGACCTTCAGCGTGAACACGCCGTCAGGGTGGTTGGCGCCCCCGCCACAATAGACAACGACATCTGGGGAACCGACTTCACCATTGGTTTCGATACCGCTGTGAATACCGCCCTTGATGCCATCGACAAGGTGAGGGACACCGCCGCCGCCCACGACAGGCTTTTCATCGTGGAGGTAATGGGCAGGCACGCGGGGTTCATAGCCCTGGAGGTGGGTATAGGTACCGGAGCCGAGGGCATCCTCATCCCGGAAACGGTCACCGATATCCCTGACATGATAAGCAGACTGAATGAGAGGATGAAGGAGGGCAGGACCTCCAGCATCCTGGTTGTCGCCGAGGGCGATGAAGAGGGGAACGCCTACCAGATCGCCGGGAAGATAGAGAAACTCTCCGGTATCAAGAGCCGCGTAACAGTTTTGGGACATGTGCAGCGCGGCGGCAGCCCCACCGCATCGGACAGGATGCTCGCCTCGAAGCTTGGCTACGCTTCGGTGATGGCCCTGCTGGATGACGCGGCGCCTTGCATGGTGGGCATCGAGGAGGGGCAGATAGTCCGCCATCCCCTTGCCGACGCCTGGACAAGGAAGAAGGAACTGGATCAGCTCCTGGTGAAGCTCATAGCTGAGCTGGAATAGCCTTCTGCTACCTCATCACCGTCAGGATCGCAGATCCTCCAGAACCATCTGAAACCCTTGCCACATAGACCCCATTGCTCAGTTCACCGAGATACACGGTTGTGGATGGTTGTTCAGCTGCAATGGAGGCAACCATCCTTCCGCTGAGATCGAAGAGCTGGATCTGAGCCGGAAGTTCAACTCCATCTCCCAGAAAAAGAACCGCGTGTTCATCCGCGGGGCTCGGAGAAACGCTGATATGGGGGCAGTAGTCCCCCATTCCGCTGTTTCCAGCGCCCATTGTGCCGGTGTGCCACATGTACTTGATCTCACCGTATGTCGTCAGAGCAATGTGAGCCTGCTCATCGCTGGAAATGGCCAGATCGTGGGAGTTCGCGGTGTAGCCCAGGCTGGTTTCTACCCAGCTTCCGGCGATACGGCACATATGACGCAGAGCGTTCATTGCGGTGTATGTAACGTGGGGTGTGTTCCCGGGTGAATAGGAAAAACAGTAGACATCCTCAGGGTGGACGGGGAGAACTACAGGAGGATCGGGATACTCGCAGAGATGGATACCTTCAGGATCGCCGGTGTTGACATAGGTGATCCCTGTACGATCCCCTGTTCCGCAGGCGATATTGGGATACACCACCAGATACTGATCATCGTCTATCTCGGCCCGGGTCCAGTCGCCTGAAGCTCCCCTGAAGTAGGCATATATGGTTTCATGGTCGCCAACGGTTCGCATGACGGCCATTCTTGGCAGGCCGTCCTGGTTGAGGTCCATGTCCAGTTCGCTCAGTGCTCCTCCTGTGATAGTGTCTGCCGCTTCCATGGTCCAACCTGAACCATCCCTGACGGCATGACACACGATGTACTGCCCGCTTAGAAGAGCAAGGTAGCTGATGTGCGCTAAGCCGTCCTGGTCAACCGCGAGCCTGGGACTGTGCAGGACACGGCCACCATGGGTATAGGTTTCCGCTTCCCAGCCCCGGTCAGTTCTCGTTGCCAGGGTAAGCTCGGTGATCCCGCTCTTGTACAGTATGCAGGGTGTCGATCCGGCGATCAGTTCAATGTCAGGGTGTTCACCGCTGTCGGCCACGGTCTCGATCTGCCACTGCCAGCGGGAAGCGTCGTGCCACACATATTCTATTCCTCCGTTGGCTTCAAAGGACATGTGCGGCGAGTCCTCCTGGCTCAGACAGAGGCTTATGTTGTCGGTATTCTGGTATCCCCAGCAGATAAGGTTAATGTACCACCCGTCTGCAGTCTGTTCCTCCAGCTCCAGCAGCCGGGAGCTTCCTTGAAAAACGAGCATCGATATCAGAAACAACATCATGCGAATCATCCCTCCCTGATCATCCAGGAATTATGGCAACAGTTCCTCCACGGTGAAGTAAACCTTATAGACAGTAACTCCCTCTCCCTGCCATAAGGATTCCAGGGTATCCGGTTCTCCAGGCAGGAGGGTAATCAGAACGGTCATCCTGCGTCTGTCGTTCTCCTGTGAAATACCGTTGTACCAGGTCCAGAGCCCCTCAACGGAGAACTCCCCATAGTCATCGCTGGTCCACGAGCCCTCGATAGCCCTTCCGCTGAGCCCGGCCGGCTCCATGAGAAAATCCCCATCTGAGAAGAAACTGTATATGGAAGAACCGTCGGTGAAGCTGAATACCCCTTGCGTATCCAGTATCTCTTCGATGGACCCGGGCACTGTGCCACAGAGCAGCGCCGCAATAAACACAGGAATGATCATACAACCCCTTGCAGAGAAAGGGGCGGGAAGGGCTCCCGCCCCTGATCCAGATAAGCTCTCTACCTGAGAAGCTGAACCTTTTCGGTGGTGACTCCGCCGGGGGTGGTAACCCTCACGAAGTAGAAGCCGCTTTCAGCTCCCTGGGCGTTCCACTCAATGAGGTGGGTGCCCGGTTCGAGAACGCCTGGGGAAACCGTGCCGGCGATCCTGCCGTCAAGGGCGAACACCGTTACCGCGACCTGACCCGGTGACGCCAGATCCACGGATACGGTAAGGGATTCGCTGAACGGGTTGGGGAACACCGCGACCCCGTCGGGGATCACCGGGTCCACGAAATCATCTGCTGTGCCCACGATAACGTCGCAGAGTTCGATGAACCTGCATGATCCGGAGAACTCGGTTTCGATTATGGCCCCTGTGGATGCATCCATCTCGTGGGTTCCGGAGCCGTCGGTAACCAGCAGGTTTCCGTTGCCCAGCCTGTACACTCCCCTGGGGCCGTTGAAGTACCACTTGTCGGTTACGGTGCCGTCGATGGTGAACTGGAAGATGGTGTCGGCGGAGAAACCGGCGCAGAGGTAATAACCCGGATTGCCGGCGTCGATCTGCACCTGCTCGGGGAAATCGACCGGGAACAGCTCACCGATGAGGGTTCCGTCGGCGTCGTAGTGGCGCACGTTGTCGGTGCTTCCCTGTATGTCCGCAAGAAGGGCCGAACCAGATGTGACCTCGTCAACGAAGAGGATGTCGAAGGGGTTGGTGCCGTCCTGGATGAAATAGCCGGCAAAGGCGTCGGGGCCGCTGAACATGGCTACGTAGTCGTCTCCGCTGGTGACGTAGAGGGTGTCGCTCCTGAAGTCGATGCCCCTCACGTTGTTCATGCCGGTCTGGGCGGCTATGCCGTAATAGTCGCCGTTCTCGTCGAAGATGTAGACCACATCGCTTATCTGATCAGAAACGAAGACCATGCCATCGTAGGGTATGGCGTTGATGGGGGTCTGGAAGTCGTAGGTGGTCCCTGAAGGGTCGTCAACGATGAAGTCTCCAAGATAGGTGCCGTCGTTGGGGTCGTACATTCCCACGGCGTCGGTGGTGGAGTCCGGGATAAGCAGCACCTGCGCCTTGGGAGGCGAGGTCTTCTGCCCTGGTTCGCCTGAATCGGCAACCAGGCCGCTCTCCCCGCTCTCTTCGGCGGCTTCCTCCCATGTGGCCGCCATCATCGGAACACTCAACAGCAGTAACACACTGATCAGTCTTAACATTTCTATCCTCCCTTTTCCGCTGCTGCGCAGCATATGTTTATTCATACATCATGAGGTATGCTGTCACAAGTGCAGGGAGCGGGAATGCAGAAGATATGGGAGAGGCTGGGGCTGGAGCAGAGGGACTGGAGGAAGCTGGCAGAGGCTTTCTACGACCTTGCCCACAACGACACCAGGAAGTTCGACCTCCTGGATGACCATCTGAAGGCCACCCCGGCGGGGGTTCTCTGCTCAAGGTACATCCGGACCAGAGATCATGGTCTGGTTGATCAGGCCGGAAAGCTGATAACCGGAAGCGCCCACTGGTACACTTACCTGGGCAGGATAATGTAGCGCCATCTACCTGATACGGACGAACCTGCCGGTGGTGCCGGTTCCACCCGGCGGTCTGGCGAAGATGAAGTATACCCCCGGCTGAAGGTCTTCAAGCTCCAGCTGTGAAGCGGAGCCATTCTGAACGGTGATGCCGTCGATGACCCTGCGGCCGGCTATGTCGTACACCGATATCTGATAAGAGGGAGATATTCCGGTCACACGGAAGGAAATGCCATCGTCTGATGCGGGGTTCGGGCCCAGAATGGATACCTCGTAGGGCAGCGGGGGGACCGGGCTGGAACTGCCCACCCCAAGTATTTCCAGCGCAGGGTCCCCGAAGAGGGAATAGGCCATCACCGACTGCATCACCCTGTCGTAGGGACCCGTCATGTTGGGTATCTCAAGGTCCTTTGCAATGGTGAAGGCAGCTCCCAGGGTGGGGGCCTTGTACCTGTAGGCTCTGGATACAGTGTTCAGGCACAGCCTTTCCGAGGGTCCTATCTCAGGCCAGTAGCCCTCCCAGCCCCATGTGGTGTTGAAGAGGCAGGCCACACCTCCGCCGTCTGCAAGAGTAAGAAGGGTGTCCGGAAGGTTGGTTCCCGGATCGGTGAAATCACCTGTGTGACAGCCGATGCTGGAGTGTATTCCGTATCTGCCCTGGTTGTCGAATCCGTACATTCTGGTTAACCCTATAATGGGATCGCCCCCTGACCAGATCACGAACCTGTCGTTTCCGTGGCCGGCGTAGTGATTCCATCCCGAGCCGCTGTACAGCGGCGGGAAATACGTGTCGGGGTAGTCTCCATTCTCGGACTGGTAAGCCTTCACAAGGTCAAAACCGCCTGGGAACTCCCCTGCCATCAACTCGCAGCCCTTTACCCCGGTATAGCCGATCTCCGGGAAGAGCAGAGCCCCGCAGAGCACCGCCTGTCGGTACCAGTCGCCCTCCCCGGCGGTGTGGTAAGCAAGGGTCTTGTCCACGATGGCCTGGGCTTCCTGGTTCGTGTCGAAGAGGATGCGCCCGAGAACCACGTCTGCGTAAAGGTCCAGGGAATCCTCCCACTCGCCGTATACTCCGTTGCCGTTCAAGTCCCATGTCCCGTCGAGGTCGGCGTAGTAGAGGTCGCAGGGCGCTGTTTCAACCAGCCCTTCGCACTCCATGTACACATCCCTGGAGGGCACCACGTTCTCGTCTCCGGCCAGCAGGACATAGGCTGTTCCCCTGCTGAACGCGAAGTCAGTTATGCAGTTCCTCAGATCTTCCTGAACATCCGAACCGCCCCAGGAACCGGATATCGATTCAACGGTAACGGTTTCGACGGAATACCCGCTTTCGGCGAGGTGGTCGGAGAGCGGCTGCAGTTCGTTCAGGAACTCCTCGCCTGTTACAAGGAGATACTCGGTGTCGGAACGAACCGCCGGCCCTGGGGAGAAAGGTGTGGCTCCCCGGGCTTCTGACAGTGCGCGGATCCTTTCCTCCAGCACACTTATCTGGGCTGAAGAAAGCGCCGGCATTGCTCCCGGCGCCGGAAAGCAGCTCCATTCAAGTTCAACGGAAGAGGCGAGTTTAAGCGTTCCCGTATTCGGGTCGTAGTTCCAGGGGTTCACGCTAATCGTGACTATTGTTACCGAGCCCAGGATCACCCCGGAACGGGTGGAGACAATGGGTTTATCACCTGTGACAGGGATCTCCGCAGGGCGAACCTCCCCGATGGAAGGGCAGCCCACCGGCCGGAGATTCTCCGCAGCAGCCGCTGGTACGCCTTCTGAGAGGGCCTCCCCTTGGAAAACAAGGCTGGCGGAGGCTTCCGTTACCCTCTGTCTGCCGGGAAGGATCCGCACCACCTGAACCAGGGGAAGCAGGGGGTATCCAGGTTCTGAACTGAGTAAACCCTCCTCGGGCAGGTACTCCACATAGGCGTAGCCTTCTTCGGTGTTGATCCGTACTCCTGATGGGAACGGCTGAAAGGATATGGACTCCCCGTAAGAGATAAGCGCTAGCACAAGCAGGGAACCCATCGGTCCTCCATTCTTCTTCGATACAGGTGCGGCAACGTATCATCTTAGCCGGACACCGCCGCTTTTGTTCCTTGATATGGGCTGAATATATTCCACGAATGAAAGTTGCCGTACTCTGTTACATCAGACAGGGCGGACGGACCCTTATGATCCACAGGAACGCCAGGCCCGATGACATGCACTACGGGAAGTGGAACGCCCCGGGGGGAAAGATGGAACCCGGAGAGACCCCTGAGGAATGCGCCGTGAGAGAGGTTTTCGAGGAAACCGGGCTTACGGTGAACTCCCCCAGGATGCGGGGTGTCCTTACCTTCCCCGCCTTCGATGGCGAGGAGGACTGGTACGTTTTCGTCTTTACCGCCGAAGAGTTCCAGGGAGATCTCAAGAGAGCATGCCCCGAGGGGGAGATCCACTGGATCGATGACTCTAAGCTGCATGACCTTCCCCTCTGGGAGGGTGACAGGGTCTTCATGAAGTGGCTGGATCACAGCAGGTTCTTCAGCGGCAAGTTCATCTACTCCTCCGGGGGCTTCCAAGAGCACTCGGTTGTTTTTCACGGGGGTGACTGATGCCCCTTCTCCTTCTGCTTGCGGCTATACTGTCGCAGACCCAGGTCCGCCTGGGATATGAGGAGAACTATCCCCTTTCCTTCACAGACGGGAGCGGCGAACCCTCAGGGCTCTACATAGAGCTGTTCCAGGAGATAGCCGAAGAGGAAGGATGGGAAGCGGTCTTCGTGCCGGATGAGTGGCCAAGGCTCACCGAGATGCTGCAGGCAGGCGAAATAGACCTTATCGCCTGCATGACGAAAACAGCCGCAAGGGAGCAGGTGTACCTGTTCCCCAAGGAGTCGGTGGAAGCCGGCTGGTCCATTCTCCTGGTGAAGCGAGGCGGAGACATAAGGACGCTTCGGGACTTGAATGGTCGAACGGTGGCGCTGATCCGGGAAGACGTTCACAGCGAAACCCTGATGGAGCTTATCTCCCAGCTGGAACTCACTGTGGACACCCTCTGGAGCGGCAGCTACTCCGAAGGCATTGAGTCGGTAAGGCGGGGGGATGCAGTGGCGGTCCCGGTGCCGAAGATAATAATGCTTACACCGGACTTCCCCGGGGACCTCGCCCCCCAGGGAATAGTCTGGAGCCCCATGCCGGCATCCTTCGCCGGGAACAGGGAGGGCTCCGGAGAGTACATCTCCGCGATCAACCGGCATCTGGAAACCATGAAGGCCGACAGCTCCTCCGTTTACTACGCGCTTCTTGATAAATGGCTCAGTGAACCGACGAGAAGATCCGTTCCCAGGGTCTTCTACCTTGTGGCCGGGGCCCTGTTCTTCCTCTTCATGGCATTCATCCTGTTGATGAACAGACGCCTGGCAGGGGAGATCGCACGGAACAGGAAGGCCCTCACCAACAGCCGTTCCCTTGCGGAAATTGCCCTGGCGGCAGCGGAGGCGGAAACCCTGGACCAGCTCTACGAGACCGTGGGCAGCCTCCTCAGGGCCAACCTGGGCGCGGAGAACTTCTACATAGCGATTCACGATCGGGAGAAGGACATCTTCACATTTCCCTTCATCAGGGACGCCCACGATGAGGATCCTGTTCTGGAAGACCCTGTAACGTTCACATACCACGTTTTCCGAACAGGGACGCCCCTCATGCTGAACCGCGCACAGATAATGGACATGATCCGGGACCCCTCCATACCCGTGAAGGCACGGGAGGAGGAGATCCCCGAGCAGTACATAGCGGTCCCCATGAAGGCCGGGGACATAACCATAGGCGTCATTGCCTTCCAGAGCTATCACCGCGACGAGTTCTCCGAGAATGAACTGCTCTTCGTTACCGGGATCAGCGGGCACCTTGCCGGGGCATTCCAGAGGATGAAGGCAAGGGAGGACGCCGAACGGAGCCGGCAGAGACAGAAGATGCTGCTTGATTTCGATCCCACGGCGGTGTTCCTTCTGGACCCTTCCGGAACCATAGTGGATTGGAACAGGCGCGCCCTTGAGTTCACAGAGGTGAAGGGAGAAGGCCTGGCCGGCAGGAAGCTTGCCGATTTTCTCACGGACTCCGCCAGGATCGGGCTCGACCCTCTGGAGAAGCACCGGCCAGGGGAGCAGAGCCACTTCTCCGGAAGCCTGATGGGAGAAAGAGGGTCCCTCTACCAGGTGGAGGGAATGGTGAACAGCTACAGGGACCGATCGGAACTCTTCCACTTCGTTACCGTAATGGACGTTACCGAGAAAAGCCTTCTGGAGAAGGACGCCATGAGGAACGAGAGGCTGGAGGCGATAGGTCTTCTGGCAGGCGGAATAGCTCATGACTTCAACAACATACTCACCGGGGTCATGGGTTCTCTGAGCCTTCTGCGGTCCGCAGGAAGCCGGGAACAGAGGGAGGAACTGCTGGAAAGCGCCGAAAAGGCGGCGGTGAGGGCCAGGAGCCTCACCGGGCAGCTCCTTACATTCGCCAAGGGCGGCGCTCCCATAAGGAAGTCCGTGGAGACAGCCTCCCTCCTCAGGGATGTGTCCGAGTTCGTTCTCAGGGGCTCCTCAGTACTTCTCCAGATGGAGATGGACGATGACACATGGAACCTCAATGTTGATACCCAGCAGTTCAGTCAGGTGCTTCAGAACATCGTCACAAACGCAAGACAGGCTATGGATAACAGCGGGAAGTTAACGGTGAGGGCGTCGAACTGCGTGACTCCAAAGGGGGAACTGGTGCTGATCGAGTTCGAGGACTCAGGTCCGGGTATGGCCCCTGAGATAATCGAGAAAGTGTTCGATCCCTATTTCTCCACCAAGTCCGGGGGGCACGGTCTCGGACTGGCCACGAGCTTCTCCATCATCCAGAAACACGGAGGTACCATCAAGGCCGGGAACGGAGTCAACGGAGGAGCACTGTTCACCCTGTTGATACCGGCGTCCAGGGACTCCGGAGAACAGCTCTCATCTGCGTCCGACACCGAAGTCCCCCTCCACTCCGGGAGGATCCTCGTTCTCGACGACGACAGGATAGTACTGGAAACAGCCTGCACCATGCTCAGGAAACTGGGCTACTCCTGCGATACCGCGGAAGATGGCGCAGCCGCCGTACGGATGTACAGGGAGGCCTTTGAGCATGGAAAAGGCTACAAAGCGGTGATAATGGACCTCACCATTCCCGGCGGATTCGGAGGGGCCCAGGCGGTGCAGAAGGTACTGGAGACCGATCCGGAAGCTGTGGTGATAGTCTCCAGCGGCTATGCCGGGAACGATGTGATGGCCAATTACGAAAGCTACGGTTTCAGAGGGGTGCTTGCGAAACCCTACACCATGAGCGAGCTTTCAGACTCTCTTCTCAGGGCGATGGGGAACTGACCGATGGAACACAATGTACCCCCGGAGCGTATCAGCTTCATACCATGAATTGAGGAGGCAGCAATGGGGGAATGCGTAAAGAAAAGCGTGTTCACGGAAAGGGCACCTGCGCCTGTGGGACCCTACAGCCAGGCGGTGGTCAGCGGAGGGCTGGTGTTTGCCAGCGGGCAGCTTGGAATGCGGCCGGGAGAACGTCCCGAGGGGTCCGTCGAGGAGCAGGCCCGAATCGCTCTGGAGAACCTTGATTATGTTCTCCGTGCCGCCGGGTCGGGTATGGACTGCGTGCTCAAGGTTACGGTCTTCCTCAGGAGCATGAACGATTTTCAGGCGGTAAATAGTATATACGGCGAGTTTTTCAGGGAGCCCTATCCGGCAAGAGCGGCCTTCGAGGTCTCCCGCCTGCCCCTTGACGCCGCGGTGGAGATAGAGGCCGTGGCAAGACTGAAAGAGAGTTAGAGAATGCTTGGACAGGTATGGTCTACAGTGGCCGGCTCAGACGGCTTCACCAAGTTCATACTGCTTCTGATACTCGTTCTTTCCCTGGGTTCCTGGGGGGTGGCCATAGCCAAGCTCAGAGAACTCACCAGGATCATGAATGCCTCAAGGAAGTTCATGGACGCGCTGAGGACCACCGGCAGACCCCCCGGAGGAGACTTCGTGAAGCACTCCGGTGATATGGGTCCCCTGGCAAGGATGTACACCGAAGCCGGCCGATACCTCAGAAGGAGGCAGGACCAGGGCCGGACAGAGCCGCTGAACCGCGATGAGGTCGCAATACTCCACGGAGCCCTTGAGAGGGAGGCCAGCGAGGACCTGGCCCAGAGAAGCAGGAACATAGGCTTCCTGGCCACCGTTACCAGCGTGAGCCCGCTGCTGGGCCTCCTTGGAACCGTATGGGGTGTTCTGGTGAGTTTCATAGGCATGCGTGAAGCGGGTATAGCGGACATCAGCGCCGTGGGCTCAGGTGTGGCCGCCGCGCTTACCACCACCGTTGCCGGGCTCCTGGCCGCCATTCCAGCCAATGTGTTCCACAACTACGTTGTCGGCCGGGTTGACGACCTTGCCGGGGAGATGGACCGCTTCCTCTCCGAACTGGTCGATGTCTGCCGAAGGGGTTCGATAACATGATCAGAAGGCGGTACAGGCAGTTCTCGTCCATCAATGTGACCAACCTTGTGGACGTTACCTTCGTTCTGCTTGTGATCTTCATGCTCAGCGCGCCGGTTATACAGCGTAGCACCGATGTAACCCCCCCCTCCACCGACCAGGGGGAGATAGTGAGAAGGCTGGACCCGGGCACATCGCTGGTGGTGGAGATGGATGCCCTGGGGAACATCTCCGTGGCCGGGGAGCCAGTGCCCCCGGAGGATCTTGCCTCCCTTGCCGAGGTGGCCCTTTCATCGGGCAGAGCGGAAGCCTATCTCAGGGCCGACGGTCAGGTGCAGTACGCGAAGCTTGCGGCGGCTCTCACCGAACTGAGAAGGGGTGGTTACGCCGACGTGGGCCTCATACAGGAGGCGGCGGGTGGAGAGCTGTAACCCCTTCGCCAGGAGCGAACAGCAGCCCCCCGGGGTGCAGCGGCGCGATATGATCATCTCCGGCGCCATACATGGAGGCATCCTGCTCCTGCTTGTGCTGGCCGGTCTTTTCTTCAGGGGCGAGAACACAATTCCCATGGGAGGCGGCGAGTTCGTAACCGTGGAAATGATCGTTCTCGACCAGGGCGATACTCCTTCAGAAGCTGTTGAGGAGGCCGTGGAGGAAACGCCTGTGGAGGAAACTCCCGTGGAGGAGGTTATCGAAGAGCCTGTGGAGGAGATAGAAGAACCCGTGGAGGAAATAGAGGAACCTGTGGAGGAGGTAACCGAGCCCGTGGAGGAGGTGGAACAGCCTGTGGAGGAAGTCGAGGTGGCATCCTCGCAGGAGTTCATCAGCGTTGGTTCCCAGGGGGAAGCGGGCAGCGGCGCCCCCGGTCCGGCAAGCTACGAGGGAAGGGTGTTCAGCGCCATCAGGAGGAACTTCAGAACTTCGGTGAACCCGCCTCAGAGCTACAGGATCACCTATACGGTGAACCTCGACGGCAGCACCTCATACCAGGTTATAAGGAACAGCGGCGACAGCGGTTTCGACAGGGCCGTCACCCACGCCCTTAACTCAGCAAGCATTCCGCCTGTGCCCCCGGGGAGGACCCAGCCGGTACAGCTGAGCATCGAGTTCCTGGGTCCGGACACACAGTAAGCAGCAGACAGAGGTCGACCGACCTCTATTTCCCTCCGCTTCAACAGCTGACCGGTTCTTCCGAAGGTTTCACCTCGGGTTCCTCGGGAACCGGTTCGACCCCGTCAAGGAGCCTGGTGATGAGCTTTGAAAGCTCATCGTGCTCCGAGACGGTTATTCCCTGGATGCCGTCATCGAGGAGCAGTTCCAGCATTTCCGCCACAAAGGTTATCCGCCTGTCCCGGGGAACCCCCGGAAGTACCATGCCCACTCAACACGGCAGCATGGTGACCATGCGGTCGGCGCAGATGTTCTGCATTTCCTCAGGTATCTTCATGTTCCCTCCGGTACGTCGTAGGATATGGGGCCGTCGTGCCAGCCGGACTCCTCGAGCCACCAGTCGGGGTATCCCACTTCGTGGCCCATGTGCCCGGGGCTGTTGATGTATCCGTCATCGTACTTAACTATCAGGTCGTACCCGAAGTTCCACCATTCATCTACCACATTCCGGGCGTTGTCCGAGCACATCTCCGTCAGGTAGGCAGCACACGCCGGGGAACCCTGGTTTTCCATGACGGCAAGTGCCTCCCTGTCCCAGCATTCGATCTTCTCGATCTCGGCCACCTCCACCATCTCCTGCATCTGGCGAATGTCCTCGGAGATGTAGCAGTACTTGAACGCCGCCCAGTTGGCCACGAAGTTGAACGCCCACCAGGCGCTCTCCGTGGAGAACTCCGCCGTGTCGCAGATGCTGTAGATCGAGGCGATGGAATCCACACCGCAGTAGAAGGGAACGAAACAGGTTTCGGAGGGCTTGTCCGGGCCAAACCAGCAGATACCGCCGATCATGTCGGGGAGCCAGGACCTTCCCTGGTTCACGTACATGTACCCGCAGTAATCCACCGAAAGAGGTCTTTCCCAGGCCCCCTCCAGCTCCCTGGAGGGATCGCTGACGTCCCCGCTGGCGTCGTAGGGCCCGTAGAAGCGATAGGGGTATCCGAAGGGCCCGGCGGCAATGCCCTGTGTCATATCGAACGGGGTTCCCTCGTAGTGGTCCCTGTGCAGCGCCATGACATCCCTCAGCTCCAGCAGCCTGTCCGGTGCCACGCTGAAGGGGTAGTCCCTTGTAAGACCATCTTCAACCCATGGGCTCAGTTCAAGGGAGGGGGCAGCCCTGTCCAGCACCCTCCAGACCCTTCGCAGGCTGTAGTACGGGTGGTTGTATTCCCCCAGGCTCACCGTGCTCAGCCAGTCAAGCTCGCCTGAAGCTGGGTCGTACCAGCCCAGGGCTTCGCATTCCGCGAACAGGTTCGAGCTGTACAGGTAGTCCTGGTCGTCGACCTTCACTTCCCGTATGCGGAACTCGTTGGCCTCCACGAACAGGTGCCCGTCGGGCACCCTTCTGGCCACCCACAGACCCGATGTGCTGTCAGCCGTTCCGCAGCACATCTCCATTACCCAGGCCTCCTCGGGGTCTCCCACCAGCAGGGTCTCCCCGGTGCCGTAGTAGCCGTATGTCTCTATGAGCTCACCCATGAGCAGCACCGCTTCCCTGGCCGAGGTGCACCTCTCCAGGGCCACTCGGGACAGTTCGGAGGAGTAGAAGATCCTTCTGCCCGGTTCGGGATCCAGCTGCATCTTAGCACCGCAGGTGCATTCTCCGATCATCAGCTGATGTTCGTTCATTATGCCGTAGCTTCCGTCGAAGTAGGCGTAGGTGTGCTCCACCTGGGGTATCTCCCCCAGCGGGATGGAGGCGGGGTACCCCGGTGTGTCGTAGAAGCTTCCCCGCTCGTCGCAGACAAGCCTCGGGTAGGTGAAGCAGTTGTACTCGGGGAACTCCCCCAGTGCGCAGGCCGAAGCATAGACCGGCCTCATGGAGCCGGGTTCATGGTTCGCCGCCGGAACGAGTATCAGCCTCTCGTCCATCAGTTCGTTGTCGTCGGAATGGGTTACGAACATGGAGCCGTCCACCGTGGCGCCAGGGGTGACGATCATAGTTGTGCACGCAAACCCCAGCCCGGCAAGCAGCAGCGGCAGAGCCCAGTATCTCATGGTTTCCTCCATCCTTTTGCGTTATTCTTAACATCGTAATATTGGTTC
>ERZ795048.256-NODE-256-length-59694-cov-24.211087_pt1 | contig 59694 bp, 61 predicted proteins | sample MGYA00375132_ERZ795048 | MGnify/ENA primary metagenome ERZ795048 (study PRJEB30177, sample SAMN05720225) | activated sludge metagenome | isolation source: Anaerobic digester | place: Hong Kong | collected 2014-12-17 ...
GCCAACCCCATCGAATCCTGGTATTTCCAGACATTGCATTTCCTCCTTTCTGAAATCAGGCTTGTTTGTCAGGCAACTTCATATAACGCCCACCATCAAAGGAGAGCAGGGCAAAAATACTCTGCAGAAACATGTTAAAAGTAAAACCAGGCTCAACCTTTAGGCGGCCCACCCTGCGAGTCCTTTTGCATGGTGTGGTTTGAATTTATTCTTGAGCAGGATCTTAACGCATTTCGTGATGCTCGATCGACAAAAGAAAACATTTCGTCAACACGGTCTTTGCACTTTAGTGGCTTATGGCCGCTTATCAAATGGAACTGAATATCAAACTTCCCAATACATTCGAAAAATTCTTTATAAAGTTCATGGTTTCTTATCCGTCTTCCACCCTTAGAACAGTAGCTGTCCCTTATTAGTCTTTCTTTTCTGGAAATCAGACTAACTATATTCTGAGAATCAGTATAAGAAACCACCTCTTTTTCAGATATTTCCGACAAAGCCCAAAGTAATGTCTGCAACTCCAGTTTGGCAGATGATGTGTTTTTAAATCGCTTAATCTTTATCAAGCCTCCTAATTCAGCAAGGGTCTCCGGTGTCTTTGTATATGCTAAATACGCTCCAAAACCAATACCCAGTTTGGGATTTACACTGCCGTCAGTGAATAGGAATAATTTCATTTTTTCCAACACATGCATGACAAACAAGGCGGAACGCCTTGTCTTAGTTAATGCCTTTGTTCGCTTCTATTTATATATAACCCTCAAAACCATCCTGAAACTTTCAACCTTTTCCCCTATAGCTCGCGGCTTCATGAACCATGGATTAGTTCCGAGCACTCGTTCCTCGACTCGGGACTAATCCTTTATTTGTTAGGTGTTTGCGTTATAATTCTTCTTTTATTTCTTCCAGGAGGCTCTGTGATAATGACTGATCTCCGAAAACACCTACTCTTATTGATATTTTTGTTGTTTTCTCAGTAAATTTATTGAGTTTAATTGTAATTTTTTTATCTTGAGCAGTACGAGCTATTATTTCACCAGTCAGGCTATCAACTTGTTCACTGATTTTTATAAATTTTAAATTATCTACAGCAAGTTTTGTTGCCTCAACTGATTTTTCTAAAGAGGCATCAAGATTGGTTTGAAGTTCTCCCTTAATATAGGCAACCGTACCAGCGCCAGCACCCCCGGCGATGACTGCTGCGCAACCACTTATAAGAGGTAAAGATATTAATAGCAGAATAAATAAAGCAACAGTGTTCTTCATGTTTATCTCCTTTCTAATTTTGTTACACCTAACTTCGCGGATCAGGCGCAAGAAATGGCGCAGCTATTTCTTGCGCCTGAATCCTTTGGTTCGGCTAGTGATCTTGCCTGGAAAGCGCTTCAAGCATTCTGACCGCGCGACCTTCTATGGTTTGATGAAGTTGTGTGACCATGGAATCGCTGTATTCTCTGGTCTGTGTCTGGACCTCGTCAAGCTTTTTCAAAACACTATTGCAGCTCTCTGACATTCGTTCTCGTATTATCGGCCAACCAAGACCAGCCTTTTTTGCCATCTTCTTCCAGTCTCCAATCGTGAATGCGTTGACTGATTCGCAGCCACCAATTTTCATCGCGAGATTCCTTGAAAGGTCAGGCCAAGCAAGAGTGGAGACAAGATCATAATAGGGAGATAGCCGTCGTTCGCCACCAGAATATAAAAATGAGTAGTTCTTGCCGTGAGCATCGGCATTGCCGATCAACACATTGAAAATCAGGCCGTTGATAAAGCTGGGAATATCAAGAACTGGTGCAGTGGACCAGTCCCGAAGCAGCGAAATACAGTCGTTAAGCATCGGCCCCCCCTCTGCCTGGTACTTTCGCTCCGGCGGAAATCCCAATGCCTGGCAGAAGTCCTCCTGGTGGAGTCGGGTCGTACTTCCGTCTTCATCAGTCACTCGGTCATATCTTTGAACTAGAATGCACGATTTCTTTCCGATCGGATGATGTTCTGTATTGGCCGTGTTCAAGCCAACTGCCTGTGCTAGAGTCATACAAAAGATCTCGTTGGCGGCCAGTCCCGGAAAACGAACTGGTTCTGGTTTCAGTATGTGGGTGCTGGGAGTACCGCCAAGAGGGAGACATATTCTGCTGTTATGAACGATAACGGGCAATTTGTCCTGCGCACCGGCGAGTGAAAGTCGCAGTCCTTTTCTGCCAACCATTAAGGGACGACTGGGTAACTCGGCTACGAGTTGTCGCAACTCCGGTTCGCTCAGTTCGCGATACCGGGCATTTTTCGGATCTGTCGGAGCAATGCCTTCAGGAAGCAGGCTGACAGCACCAGCGCACTCACCTCCTATCCTCTCTAGCATTGCAAAGTCATTGGTTTCGCTGATCCCGAGAATCTCTGCTATCATTTCTCGTGGTCGCTCTTCAGGCAGTATACCTGCAAAGAAAGGCCTGGCCTTTTTCCCCGAGAACACCTCACTTTGGAGAGGCAGTGAACGAGAGAGGGGCATGGCGCCCGGCTTCTCCAACCATGCCTGATTATAGGAGAATTGCATCAAACCACTATCGTCTTGTTCGAGGGTTCCGACTCTCTCGGAGTTCAGATAAACAATCAGGTTATTCATGGCTTTTCGAATTGTCCAGTGTCACCACCAGGGATAGTGATCTGGAGTTTGAGCCCCAGAGCGTGAAAAACCTGTAAAATCTTTCCGATTTGGCAGGTTGGCTTGCCCTTCTCAAGATCAATAATGAAGCGCAGACCAGTACCACAGGTCATCGCCAGATCCTTTTGGGTGACCTTCAACTGTCTGCGCCTTGCGCGGATAGCGGCGCCAAGTTGCTCTGGATTCTCAGTAGTATTCATGTTACCGGTCGGGAACATATCGCACCATGGAGTGTCTGTCAAGGAAAATATTACCGTTCGGTAATATTTTACCCCACGCAAGCCTTTTTTCTTAGAATGTTACCGAACGGGAATATTGGTGTCTCAGAAAGCTGCCTATGACCATCGGGACAAGACTCGCCTCGGCCCAGGCTCTTTCCCTTTGTTTGCCTTGCTGTTCAGTAATCAAGATATTTTAAATCCTTTTTCAAATCAATTCATCTGTCTATTTAAGAGTTATCTGAGATCTTTGAGATTCGACACATGAAAGAACGACCTGACGGGGTACCGATAACAGGATTTCGCCTTTCATCATCGGTCAGACGGTTAAGACCGCAGTCAGGATCAATATCACCCCAACCCCATGCGATCCTTATAGCTCCAGGTGGGACATTTTCGTTTACTTCTGCCCTCATTTTTATGCGACTCCTGGGGGTCTCTATGCTTATCGTATCTCCATTGACTATACCATAAGCATCAGCGTCAGATTTATGTATCTCCACGACACAGCCTGAATTTTTTTTGGCAAGAGACGGAATCTGATGGAACTGTGTATGGGTGAATCGATTGTCTCTCGCACCACTTATCCCCACAAAAGGGTACTGGTCTTTCCGGTCATCAAAACTGATAGGATGTTGCAGGTATCCATGAAGATAGGGAATTCCTGATAATCCATTGGATGATAGGTGCCCGGAATAAAATTCAACCTTACCGGAAGGTGTATTGAAGCCATTCTTTTTATATTTCTCAAATACGATTTCATCCGCTCTAATTCCTTCCGGGTGTTTTCTCAGCATTTCAACCGTGATGCCTGCAGGTTCCAGCTGATAATTAATAGCCTCTTCAGCAGTCTGCCATGGAAACTCGGCATCCAATCCAATCCGACGTCCAAGTTCGAACACGATCATCCAGTCCGGCCGGCTTTCCATAAGGGGTTCAATCACAGCATTCTGTATACGCACCGGACTGTTGCGGATGAATGCACGATTCAGCTGAGTCTTTTCAAAACAACTGGATGCCGGGAGTATAACGTCGGCCATACGGGCTGTACGAGTCATGAACAAGTCAATTACCACAAGAAAATCCAGTTTTTCAAACGCCTTTTCAACCCGGTTTGAATCCATCATCGTGACTACAGGATTGCCTGCCTGGGAGACAACCATTTTTAAGGGATAGGGTTTTTCGTCGAGGATCGCATCAATCAAACAGGATTGAACATGTTTGCCCCAGTTATCATGAAATTTATTGAAGAGCTGGTAATCTCCGGTTATCGGTTGAATTTCCCCAGATAATTGACCCTGTAGTTGAATGTTACGTACCCTGACCGGCTGAGGTATGAAGTCTCCGCCCTTAATATCCAGATTCCCTGTCAGTGCCCTCAGTATGCAAACGCATCTGGTGGCATCAAATGTATCGAGCTGCATATCCAGTCCGTTACCATCGACGATACAGGCCGGAGCGCTTGCAGCATATAGTCGTGCGGCTTCCTTAATCATTATAGGATCAAGCCCGATATCCCCGGCGATCTGTTCCGCAGAAAATGACTCAGCAGCCTGTCTTAACATATCAAAACCAGTTGTCCATTTCTCGACAAAGGCTGCATTATAGTATTTTTTCGAGATAATCTCGTGAATCATCGCCATGGCTAAAAGACCATCATGAGCGGGCTTAATCTGCAACCAGATATCCGCATTCTCAGCCAGGAAGGTCTTAACCGGGTCAACCACGATAAGGACAGCTCCTTTTTCTCTGGACTGGAGGATGTTTTCAGCAGCAGCCGGATTTGTGTTCATATCGTTTTTGCCCCATATCAAAACGCATCGGGCGCTTGAGATAAGCGGCATAGTCATGGCTCCGTATGTTACGGTATGTGCGAATTCACGGCCAACATGACATACAGACCCGTTTCCTATAGTGTTCGGTGAACCGAAGGCGTTCATAAGCCGGTTTACATAATCCCATGGTGCCCCCCAATCCGCTGCCATACCTCGAAGCCAGCAGACGGATTCAGCGCCGTGATTGTTTTTGAAGAAAAGAAATCGTTCCGCTATCTTATCAAGGGCCTCATCCCACGAAATTTCCCTGAATCTTCCATTTTTGTCTTTCAATAAAGGCCGGGACAGCCTCTGGGGGGAATAGACAATATCCGTTGCCGCCTTCAGCTTGGGACAGATCAATTGTTGCTCTTTAGGTAAAGCTGAAATTCTATGTGCCGATATCAGCCGCCCGTTTTCGACATCAGCAGTAATAGGACAGCATGATGAGCAGAGCCGGCATATGGTATGTTTTTTCATGTTCTTGTTCTCCTCATCTTTTCATTTATTGGGACAGCAATATCGAGAGGTAATGTGCGGTTACCTACTGGCCTTTATAAAGCAGCTTTTTATCTGCTCAAAGTGGTTTTCGTGGGTTCTGATTTTCCACCACACATTCCCAAGGGATTCAATTTTCCATGGTAATGAATTGCAGAATAAATGGTCGGTTAATAAATGAACGATATTGTCAATTCCTCTGCCTGCAAGAGGTCCATCAATTTTACCCCCCAGCCAGTCTTCAATCTCCGCGACGTCCGTTGACCAGGAAAACGGGTCTGACAGGAGAAACTGGGCATCTTTCCGGCATGTGATTCTGTTCATCTCTTTCAAATGAGATAGAGGTTTGGAGAGCTTATCCACAAGATTCAGAGAGCAAAAGGATGCAAATGAATTCTTTTTGAATGGAAGCATCTGAGCATCGCCGAGGATGAATTCTGTTTTTTCCTTATTCCAGGTTTCAGGGAGACTGAGCAGTGCATTGCGATGAATACAACCCTCCTGCTTTAGTGACACATTCATTTTGCGATTTATCATCAATTCTCTGGCTGTTTTTATAAAGGCATGTGAATTATCAATGCCTATGACAAAATCACAAAGACGGCTTATCTCAAATGTGAAGCGTCCGACAGCACATCCTGTATCCAACGCCATTCCGGAATGAGGCCTGATCAACCCGGCCCATTTAAGATATGCGTCAGAGGCTGATTCCTCTTTCATGATATCTGAGAAGTGGCTCCATATATAGGAAGAGACCACTGATGGAGTCTCATATTTAGTATCAGTCTGAGTGCCTGTGTCGGAGGGATTTGGGGCTAGATCAGCTATGCCATTTTCGATAAAATATATTTTTCCGCATCCCGGGCACCTTAACTCTCCATTAATAATATCATTACCCTTTATATCAGTAATTTTTTCCGCCAATTGAATTTCATCAGGAAGACATCGCGGGCATATCAGTATTTCCAGCAGTCGTTTGTTCATAAAAATACTCCTTTAGCAGCAACTTTTTTTATGTGCAGAACGCCTTCGCTAAACGGCTTGCTGAAAACGCGAAAGCGTTTTTGGCAAGTCTTCCGTTGAGCCTGTTGTATACGCCCGGCATGCGGGGGGCGCGAACTTATGGGGTGAAAGTCCCCTGTATGTGAATCCGGTTAATGTGTTGAACATGTTAACCAAAATACTAGCCAAAGAGCAAGTCCTTAGATTCCGCTACTGCGGGGGTCATTGCCGCGAGGCCCTGTCCCAAGCTTGTCAGCCTTTGGATGGGACCCGCATGTCGGTCGAAGATCCCGTTTTATCGGGGGTGGTGTGGGGAGGGGGAGTTAATCACTCCCCTCTGCCTGATTGGCGTCAGGATTTAGGTTTCTTTGGAAGTTGTGCACCATGCCATACTGCGGCGATCCAGACAATGTCATCCCTTTTTTTATAGAAGAACCGATATGGCGTCACAATTACTTCACGATATGGTAGTTCTGGAAATTCAGGTATCACTCTTCCAGAATCAGGAAACTCTTCAAGTCTTCGTAAAACTGTTTCCGCTTTGTTTCGAAAGTTTTTTGCTGCTGATGGTTTATCTTTTTGAATGTACTTAATGGCTGATAAAAATTGATTCCGTGCAGAAGGGGTGAATTTTACTTTCATTATGACTCCATGTCTAAAAGGGTATCAGCATCACCTAGGACAGTATCCAAATCATACCCTTCACCCTTTTCAATTTCTTTATCCCCTTTGACCAAAAGCCGAAGGAGTTCTTTTTCCTGTTCGGATTCCTCATAAGCTTCAACGCCAATCATTACAGCAGCAGCACGTCCTCTTTGAGTAATAATAAATGGATCTTTATTTTTATTCAATTGTTTCAAAAGCTTAGCTGCATCTTGCCTTAAATCACTTACTGGAATTATATTTGTTAATTTATTCATAACAACCTCCTTTTGTACGACTAAGCGTACCACCAAAAGGATTATAAAGCAAGCATCTAAAAGAATGTTTTAAGATTCGAATTCATACGCCAACGACGAATTAACGTGCAGGCATTGTCGGCTTTTCAAGCATATTAATGGTAGTAATGCCAAAACCCTTAAAAGGTTGATTCGGCATCATGGCAGCCTGTCACATTGAATGACTTGTCAGGAAATTCTACTTTCTTCAATTACAATATCAGATTGTGGAGATACAGCATGAAGTAGATCATTGAGTTTTTCAACTGTTGGGACTGATTTGCCTTGTTCATATCGTGCATAAGTGTTGCGAGATGAAGACCCCAAACGATCAGCAACTTGAGCGAGTGATAGCCCGCTGATTTCACGTTTTCGCTGCAATAGCAAACTAATCATAAATTTTGGTTCAGATGAACTAATTTCGAATGTATCTTTGGATTTTTTAAAGACTTCAGCTTTAAACTTCTTGTTATTAATTAAGGATTCCAACATATCGACCACCATTTTATACGCCTCTCCTTTTGTATGGCCCTGGGTCATTAAGTCCAAAATTGGAATTTCAGCTAACCAAAATTTACCATCCTTGTATATTTTTCCAGAAAATCTCATTATTAAACCCTCTTTCTAGCTTTTCATAAAATTGAACGAGCAATTTTTTCATTGATTTCATTATGCCTCGGTATAGGTTCTTGTCTGTCACCATAACAAAAACAGTATTCGGAAAGTTGATCCAACCATTAATAGGCCTGGTCAACAAATGCAACTACAAACGAAAATGCAAAACCCTTTCTGATCTTGAATGGATTAAAACAGGTTTAGCTTTCGTTCCTCAAGCATCGGTTACTAATCCTTTGTTTGTTGTATGTTGATTGCTCACTTTTCTAATTGATCAAGACGATTATGAAGTTTTTCCCAAACATACGTGTTTAGGAAGCAGTCATCCATATTTGCATGCATAGAAAGAAGTTTCGGCCATGGGATTGAAAAGCTCAGGTGATTTGGTTTTACACATACCCTGGCACTTGGGTCGAGCAGTCCGATGACTGCTTTGGGATCTTCGGATTTCAATTCTTTCATCGGGAAAGCGATAAGCATTTCACAACCTGAACAGAATGGAGTTATTACACCATGAGGTGTCATCGTATCGTAGTTTGCCAGGCCGTGCAGCCCTGAAAGAGTGTCCGGTGTACAGAAGAAGAAAACGACCTGAGGGTCATCATTCTCAGATAATGAATCCCAGCGTTTGAAGATCAGGTATTTTTTCTCAGCCTTTAAAGGAGGGCTATTTTCAAACATTGCTCGCACATGATCAGGGCCTTTTTTATATCTTTCGATATTCACCATAAAATTTACTGTTTGCTCGTCAGCCCCGGCAGGTATAAAGCCCAATAAACCCTTTGCCCCCCAGCAGCCGAGATTATCCTGGTTGAAAGCACTGGCTTTGCCAATCCGGACAGGGGCCAGTTGGCTGAAAAGGCAGGTAAGGCCGTGTTTATTCGGTTTGGGAGCATCAGGGAATTCAGCACCATCAAGATCATCCGAATAGAAACATGCTATAGGAAGTTCACTTCCAGCAAAATACTTTTTCCATTTGTCAGTGAAACTTCTTTTTATTGTTAAATCCATAGTATTCTCCTTTTCACAGAACGACTGCGATCAGCGGAAAATTGGGCGAAGACCAAATTTTCCGCTGAATTGCCTTGTTGGTGCCTTCTTAAAATTAATTCTTTGACATATGTGTAATTACACATTAAAATTAATAAAAAACAGAAAACTATAAAACTTTTAACGATGACAAAAGCTGATAAATTAAACCAAAAAATCAGAAGAAATCCAAATAATATTAAATTCCAGGAGTTCGTAACCTGGCTGGAAAATAATGGATTCTCTCTTGATAGAGTTAATGGGAGTCATCATATTTTTATACACCCTATTATAGAGACGCCTATCAATATTCAAAAAAAGAACGATAGTACAGCCAAAACTTATCAGGTAAAACAAGCAATTAAAATTATTGATGGAGAATAACCATGGAATATACTTTGAAAATTTTTCCAGATCCCGAAGGTGATGGCGATTACATAGCTGAAATTGAAGAGCTTAAAGGATGTACCGCATTTGGAGAAACTCCGCAAGAAGCTCTTAAAGAAATAGAGGTAGCTATGAAATTATGGATCGAAACCGCCAAAAAACATGGGAAACCTATTCCGAAACCAAAAAGGCAAATTGTCAACGAACCTAAAAAACGCTTTAATGTTATTTTCCCTGCATCCCTCTTAAATGATGTAGATGAGTACAGAGGGAAACATGGAATGAAACGCTCGGAACTTCTCGCTGCTGCTGCTGAAGAATTCATCTCCTCTCAGCACTAACGCTTGCTTCACGCGCGGCGGCTTTTTGCAATCGCTGTGAAAACAAATGTGTGAAGGACCATTGGGACATCCTTAAATAGTAAAATAATTATTTTATTATGTATATATTTGATTATAGGATTGTCCCTCTCTCCACATATCTTTAAAACAAAAGTCAACCGAAGACTTGACCCGTTTCTTTGCTTTTACTTATTTTTTTTGTCCTTGCCCTTGCTCTTGCTTTTACCTTTTGGGTCATAGAGATCGTCACCGCGTTTGAGGGCATGGAACTCTGGAGAACCGGGTTTAATACCAAGACTTTTGGCCAGTGCACCCCACCCTCGGCCCTTATTTTCTTTGTATTGTTCAGTCACATAGTCAATCGGTTTCCCGGACATTTCTCCCAATCGCAGTGCGACATAAGCATCCGCAGGTTTGGGGAAATTACTTAGTACGGTTGTGATCTGCGCATCCCCGATATTAAAACGAGTGGCGATCCTTGCACGGAATCCAGATGGATCTGCTTGTGCTTGAATATTAAATTTCGGCATCCAATCGAATTCAGATGCTGCGACTAGCGATGCTGACGAAGCAAGCAAAAATATAACCGATACTAGTAACAATGTTTTTAGTAGTTTCATTTAATCCTCCTTTGGTTATTAGTTTTATGCCCAACGCTTGAACTCAGCGGCGCGGCTTTGTGTGTCTGCTGCATTAGCCGGTTTGGCAGCCTAGATCATATTTCTTTACTGTGCTCTGTAACCCGCGCATTAGGACGGTAAAGGAGCAACCCAATTGCCGCGAAAGCCGCGAACGATGCTCCTGCAATAAATGTCGCCGAGGCGCCGAACATGTTCCACAATGATCCTGCAATGACACTTGCCAGCAATAACGCCCCTCCACTAACCAGATTAAAAATCCCGAAGGCAGTACCGCGCAGATCAGCAGGCGCAGTATCGGCAACAAGTTTCGAGAGCAACCCTTGGGTCAGTGCCATGTGCAGGCCCCAGAAAGCCGAGCCAAGCAATGCGATCCCAGGCGACGCAGCTATTGCCAACACGATATCAGCAACGACGAGTATCCCAAGTCCCATCAATAGAAGCGTTCGCGCGGAAATTCGATCAGCCGCCGTGCCTGCCGGATACGCAAATATGGAATAGACAACATTCATTACAATCATGATTACGGGCACGTAGCCGATAGCCAGCCCGACGTCCTGGGCACGCAGAATCAGAAACGCCTCACTAAAACGGGCGAGAGTAAATACTGCTCCGAGCGCAACTACAAGCCAATACCGCAGCCTCAAGCGTTTGGCATCATTCAGGAGCAAGAGTTTTCTATGAGCGGCGGTATGGACTAACGATTCGGGTTCGCGTACTCCAACGATCAGCAGGAGTACTGCAATAAACGCCGGCAGGACCGCTACCCACAACACGGCTTTGATGTCGTTTGCGAACCAAATCATGAATGCGACCGCGAGCAGCGGACCGACAAAGGCTCCTGCTGAATCGAGCGCCTGGCGCAAACCGTAGGCCGCACCCCGAAGCTGCTCTGGTGCAATCTCGGCGACGAGAGCGTCACGTGGCGCACCGCGAATGCCTTTACCGATGCGGTCGACAAAGCGTGCTCCGAACACCCACCCAATTGATGTGGCAAGTGGAAATATTGGCTTGGTTATGGCAGCAAGACCGTATCCAATCACAGCCAGAAACTTTCGTTTCTGAAAGTAATCGCTAATCACTCCCGAAAACACCTTGGTGATAGCAGCTGCTGCCTCGGCAAAGCCTTCAACGATCCCAATGGTGACCATGGATGCACCAAGCGTTGTAGCCATGAATATCGGCAAGAGGCTGTGAACAAGCTCGGATGAGCTGTCCATAAACATCGAGACAAATCCAAGCGCCCAAATGCCTTTCGGCAATTTGCGGTAAAAGCCCTTGTTGGAACTTATCGATTCAGGATTACTTGGTTGTAATGAGGTCATGAGTGCCGTTTTCTATGCTGCCCAACGGCCAAGCTGAGGGACCGGGCGGGCCGTGCCACTTTCGCAGATTATTTTGTACGCAAATGTCCAGGCTTTCGGGCCAGGCCTCAGCTAAAACGCGCCCGGCCCCTCTCAAGCGCCTGGTTGGCTGAAGTTCATTTATTCGATCAACTCTCCGACTCGTTGGTATAGCAGAGATAATGCCTCCTCAGCTCTTGAATAGATTTCAAACAATTCTCTATTCTTACGAACAACTGGATGGTTTCCGATAAACTGGTAGAGATAGTCAGTAGCAACCAATGAACGGTCTAATAGCTCGGGATAATGGCCAATATTAATCTCAGAAACCTCTTCATCTAAAGCAAGAACTTCTTTCCCGTTCTTAATAATCTCTTTCAGCACAGGTTTTTGAAATGCCAGCAAAAAATATTGTATATCATTACGCAGTTCCGCCAATGATTCGCCCATTGGTTCAACAGGTGATTGAGTCCAGCATTCGATAATGTTTTCATCATCGTAATAAACTTCATGAATCTGATATGTGCTCGAGTCAGATTCCTTATGATATTTCCGAATTACTCTGTAATTCCAATGTGACATTTAAAATTCCTATGTTCTGGCAGTCCCTCTCCACTGACTGTTAGACAATATCATTGTTCTTATCCATCGAGTTTGAAATACTTTCTGCCAACTTTTTCGAATATAGTCTCTGGAGCAAATCGGCGACCTCGAGAAATAAACACTGCTTCTTTTCCTATTCTGTTGCGTAAACGTGGCGACTTCCTTGAAATCACTTTAAGGATACCTTCTCCTAATTCCGATGGCTTCAACCCTTTCTCCTCATAGATCTCATAGGATTCAAATGCACGTTGGCGAAACAGATCATAATCACTTATGGGGGCTGCAGCATATTGTCGGTTTGTGGCAATATTGGTTCTCGAAAATCCCGCTTCAATTAATGAGACTCTAATTCCAAAAGGCTTAACTTCGTGTCGTAGTGCTTCTGTATACCCCTCAACCGCGAATTTGCTCGCAGAGTAAATTCCCATAAAAGGGACAGGAACAATGCCGGCAAGTGAACTAACATTGACAATAGCCCCACTACCTTGCTTTCGCATAATTGGTAGTACAGCTTTAACCATTCGAATCGTACCATATAGGTTCGTCTCAAATACATCTTTTGCCTCAACCAAAGAGGTTTCTTCAATTGAACCGGCAAGTTCGTAGCCGGCATTATTGATCAATACGTCAATCCTTTTCTCATTCTGCATCAATTCCTCGAAGCAATTGTTAACTGATTCGTCTGACCGAACGTCGAGCGGCAGCAGTGTGTAATCATAATCTTTTCCTTTTTGAGACGGATCGCGACTGGTTCCATAAACAATTAAACCCTTTTCTGAGAGTAGTTGCGCCGTAGCCTGTCCAAATCCTGAGGATGCTCCAGTTATGAGAATAACTTTGTTTTGCATGGTTCCCCCCCCTTTACTTAAGGTCGATCGAGATAATATTCCTGCTATTTATTCTGTCTAACGTGCTGATCAGCGGCGGCTGTAAGCCGTCCGCTGGATTACTTTGTTGGGCTGTTTTTTTCATCACATATCAACATCTCGAGAGCGTCCCATAGTTTTTTTGCCCTACATAATTTCACTTCATCAATTACCATCCGCCATTATCCAGCTCAAGAAATTCAGTCTGCGCTTGGTGGCATTGCCTTTTCTCGGGAAAGGAAAGACAATACGTATACCCCCATCACAACGGCAAGAGAATCGAATATGCAGCGATACAGCAAGTCCAATACCGAAACTCCAAGAAATATTAGGGTAAACAGATTATATATGAGCCAGTTGATTCCAAAAATAAGCCCGCCGAAGACCAAAGCCTGGTTGAAGGGATTTCGGGGACATATGTTCCTGCCAACAAGCATATACATAACCCCAACCCAACAGCCCATCCCCGCCGTCCACAAAAAGGTTGCCGCTGGCAGCGTGGAGTACGACGATTCGATATTTATTACTGTATAGGAGAAATATCTCATAAGAAGATAGATCACAGGGATGATCAGGATGGCAGGAAATGTGGCACCTGATGGCCTCTTTTCATCGGGCATGTCGTCCGCCATATACTTCCCAAGCAGGAGGCTCATGAGCAATATCCCGCAGCCATCAACTAATCCAGTATACAATTCACCGAATAATGGAACTGGATACACCACATAAGCTTCGATCATCCCGACCAGGTACATTCCTCCAAGTGCGATTCCAAACAATGTGCTCTTGAGCAGTTTCTTACCACGGAGAGTCTTCTGAATCGTTAGAAACATTAACCCCATAATGCAGAACGCTACGAAAAGGCTGGCAAACGCCACCGGGGGGAAATACCCTGATGTGATTATGATACTCTGGGGTTCGGTCCTTACAGTCATCAGTGGGTCATGGTGTACTTGATGCAAAAGAACTGCAAAGACTGTGCTAGCAAAGACAATGAGTAAGAACTTAACGCCCTGCATTTTCTTCCTATTTGCTGTCATGTTGACCTCCTCAATATAGATCTCGATAATCTACACAGAGTCTAAAGCCATGATGAACCGCCTATCTGCAATTCCGTTTCTATGCCCAAGCTCTTTCGGGTTTTGACCACGGTGTTGTCCATTGGCGTCCGTGAAATTGTCAGGCGCCGACCCACATCTTCGATCGTCTCCTGACATTCTCTATCCACGCCGGCACGCGCCAGTCGGAAAGGCCTTGCACCGTTGCTGTTCCTCCCCTTTGCTATCCAACGAACTTCGTGTATATGGGTTTGCGCGCCCAAGCGCGAATGACATTCCAGTCTCGGAAGTCTCCTTCGGGCATTCCTTTAGACTTCAGAATCTTCTTGTTGAGCCAGGAGAGATTGCCGTAATCCAGAGCTCCAGCAAACGTTCCGATTCCGACAGGCGTTACTTCCGGAACGGCCCCAATGATGAGGTCCATGTAGGACAACGCCTTGGCCCGGTTCTCCTCCGTTGGCTGAGACAGGGTCATACAGACAAGGAAATAGGCGACGGGTACCTGGCGCAGCATGTCCCGGTTCTTCTTGACAAAATCTGCCGCCTCGGACATCCACTTGCCCATATAGATCGCGCTGCCTATGACCACACCCTGATACGAACTGATGTTGCCGACATTCTTCAGCAAGACCACGTCTGCACCCACGTCTTTACTGCAGAGTTCCTTTCCGATGGCATCTGCGACCCCTCCGGTGGAGCCGTATTTGCTGGCGTAGGTGACTAATACTCTCTTTTTCATTTCGCCTCCGCATCTGCCTTCAGGAAATTTGTTCTCGGCGGCGTGGCCGGCCCCAGTGCCTGACACACCCCCGAGCGACATAGCGGCAATAAGACTGACAGACATAGCCAGGAAATCCCGGCGACTGAATCTCCCAAGATCACTTCCATCGATTCCCATGGGGACACCCCCTTTTCCTTAGTCGCCTCCAAATCCCTTCCGATATTTCTCCTCGCTCCTTGCCATTACCAGCATTCCCGCTCTTTAATTTTCATCGTTCTTCGTCCTTCACGACAGGTGTGTTACCGGGAAGCGGATACTCTTTCCTATGTTGCTCCTCGCCATCCCAACGGTGCTAATCAGCCGCGCGGCTTTTTGCGTTCCGCTGGAAAAGCTTTGTTCGGTAAATTCATTTCAATTGCTTTTTGAACTCCTCGGTCAATTCGGTTTCTATAGAAGCTACCAATAGTTTGGCTTCATCTGCGAATATTGCAAATTCCTGGAGTTTATCGGGTCTAAAGCTATAAAGACCATTTTCAATTCTATATAGCGGTTCAAGCTGTGAATCTATCAATTCAACAAACTCGGGTGTAATAAAAGGAATAAGCTCATTTCGTAAGCCAAAAAGCCTTACCATTCTGTCCGTCAAAGATTTTTGAAAATCATCATCATTGCTTAATCGATCAATAAGGCCATCTTTGGTTAGGTCCGGCGGGATGTTTCCTATTACAGACTTTATTTCGCGAAGTGCGTCAAATTTGTTTTTAAGGGAGTCTACCAGAAGTTGCCTGACATAAGTCTTCTGACTGAGCCTCCACCCTATATAGGCAGCGATCAGGGGGACAACTAATAGTCCAAGTTTTTCAAGTAATCCGAATAAACTTTGCCAGAAAACGTCCAATTCATCTGCCTCCATATTCTACCGAACGACCCGGCTCACGGGTTGCTTGGGCCAAGTTTGGCTGACAAGTCATCCCGGAAGTGCAGGCCCAAGCAATCCGGTGCAGCCGATGGTTGGCCTGTTTAGATAACTCTTGTTATAAGACCAGCGTTTTGAGCCGCAACAATTTGTTGTTTATCGAAAGAGACAAACAGTTCGGTTTTACATTCAAGAGCACATGCTATATGTAGAGCATCCATTGCACGAAGGGTATTATTCTCAAGCAATCTTGTTGCTTGAGTAATTACTTCTGGAGTTAGATTTATGACTGTAATATCCTGCACATCTTCAGAGAGAGCTTTTTTAATCGTAGTATAATTCTTTTGTGAAAGAATTTTTTCTCGAACACGTCGATTCAGTGCTGATATTAGTTCGGGAATGCAAATTACACTCAAGCAAAGCTCGCTTGCTTGCTGGCAAATTTCATCTATTAACTGGCTTCCCGCCTCTTCTATATATCTTTTTGCAAACGCTGAAGAATCAAGAAATACTTTCATGTTCCCTTTCCTCTAAAATTGCAGAACATAATTGTGCCCCTTTTATCGCAAGGCGTAATCCGGGTTTTTTCCAAGATGGTTTTTTTGATTCCTCTGTAACTGGTTTGATTTCTGCAATAGGCTTCCCATGCCTTATAACAATAAGCATTTCTCCGTTTTCAACATCCGAAAAGAGATTGGAAGCATGTTTACGAAATTCCGTGAATGATACTGTTTTCATATTTCACCTCTTCAGTTTCTGTGCATACATGTACATCAATGTACATATTATATCAAGATGAATCTGAAGGCCAACGAAAAATTAACACGCGTGCGGCGCACACCTTGAAAGATTATAAAAAGTACTAATGTCGCAAACCACGAAATGTCGATTCGGCAAGATAGTAAGCACGTCTTGTTGAATGATAGGTTGTGCTATTTTTTACGTTTTTCTAAGGTACTATAAACAACTCCTTTTTCTCGTTTTCCGATAGCGATGACCAGAACCACCAGTTCGTTATCAATAACTTCATACACCAACCTGTACCCTGTAGCTCTTAACTTTATTTTGTAATGGTTGGCGTAACCAAAAATCCGGGCTGACTGAACGTATGGTTTTTGTAACCTTTCAGAAAGTTTCTTTTTAAGCTGTTGTCTGATTGAACTATCGAGTTTCTTCCATTCCTTTAGCGCAGAGGGCAGGAATTTGAGTTTATAAGTCATTGATTGAGACCTCAATAGCTTTGGATCTTTCCTTGCTCCTTTGTTTGATTATCTCTCCCAATTCATAGTCTTCAATCAATTCGTTCATGGCTTCATAGGTTTCTGCTGGAATGAGATAAGCAGTAGGTTTATTATGATTTAATATTGTGATTGGCCTTCCTTCTGCCTGCTGCAATAAATAACTAGGATTCTTTTTTAACTCAGAAATGCTAGCTGATAAGTCTGCTAATATTGCCTTCATTTTATTCTCCTATTTTAAGATCTATATAAAGCACTAAATTAGGAGCCTATTTTAGCCTATAATTAGCAATAAAGCAATTGAAAATTGTTTGAGCACAACGACAAGCTCACCGGGAGTGCGCCACGGGCGCGCAATCCGGTGGAGCGAAGGGTTAGCCCTTCGTATTTACTTATTCAGATAGTCTTCATTTCCATGAACCCATGCAAGATAAAGAGCAATACCAGAACGATTACCCACCGATATGATGCCATTTTCTATCGCGATACCATCCATGAGCGAAACAAAAGATACGAAGTCTTGGAACCATTCATTTGACTGGCTGAAGGAATGAACAAGCATAACTGCAGATGTTGCGTTGAAACGTTGTGCCTCAATAATTGCGGATGCCGTACGATGAAGAAGTTGATAGCGCGTTGATTCTGGAACAGATGAAATATCTAGCACCCTTAGCAGGAATGAAAGACGATCCGATTTGCCTGAACTGGACCCTATTTGCCATTCTTGAACGGTAGGGCCAAACGGCTCTGAGACTTTGCCTTCTACTGCAATAGAAACGAGTTGGCCTTGAGAGCGAGCAAGAATCCAAATGTCATTTTGCGACGGGCGTAAACCACCTGGCAGAGGAACTTTATGCTCTGGTATGGCAAGTAACAGTTCTATAGCGGGGAATTGCGATGAAAGAATTGCTTGGACTTCTGAAGGAAAGCCATCAGCTTCTTGCCATGAAAAGGCAAGTGTACGAGCTGAATAGCCCTGACGCCAGTGTTTAGGATCAGCAAGAAATTGTGACCACTGCTCCGCGTTTGATGTCGGAATGTATATTCTACTCAAATGTGAACCTCAAATCTATCATGGGCTAACATTTGCTTAACCTGGAATGCGTCATTGGCGCGAAACTTGCCGAGCGAAGCGACTGCAAGTTTCGTGACAATAGCATTCTCAGGTTGAAGCAGTTGTTAGGTCTATCCAGATTTCAAACTCAGTAAATGATATCGCCCTAGGTATATTATATTTCGCAGAACATAATGATTTCTGATCCAGATTCAAATTACGTCGTTAATTACATTTTTAACCTTTGCAACACATACATGATTAACCAGTATATTGTCACGCAAATTGAGTTATTCGGAGTTTGATTCATGGAAGTAGTATCCGTTATTATTCTTTTTTGTATTAATTTGAGTTCACTATTCACGCGCGTAGCGTCGACCTAACAATTAATATAACAACTTGTTTATTTTGATTTTCGGAGTCAATATTACTCTTTATTGAAACGAATTCAAAGAAAATTTTGTTAACATATCTAACACAATGAGCTTTTGCCTCTTGGTATTTTGTGGTAATATTCCGCTTGAGCCAACTTGGTATATTATGGGAAATATGTCCGACAACAGAAAAAAGGATGTCCTTCCGGAATTTCAGGCCTTTCTTTTGGATAAGAAATTGGCGCAGGAAAAGAATGCCTTTTTTTACGCTTTATGGGCCAGCAAATTTTTAATCTTTTCCAATAGAAAGCAAATACCACCCGATCAATATCAGGAAAACGCCGTCATCGAATTTATCGAGACTATGAAATCAGACTCCAATGTCTCTGACTGGCAAATCAGACAGGCAGGTGACGCAATCCGTTTATATTATTTTCATTATCGCGGCTTCAAACCAGAAAATTTATTGGCAGGGAAATCCTTTGACTTTGCTCCGGAATTGCTTGCAGAGGCAAAGCGGCTGATTCGGCTTAAACACTACTCTTACAGTACGGAAAAAACTTATATGCAATGGATCAAAAGGTTTCTGAATTATGCCAAACAAACCGGCAGGAAGCAAACCTCTGCTGAACTTTGCACAGCTGACTGCAAAAATTTTCTCGGTTATCTGGCGCTTCAGGAAAAAGTGTCCGCTTCAACGCAGAATCAGGCTTTCAATGCCATTCTTTTCCTTTTTCGTTATGTGCTTTGTAAGAATATGGGCAATATGGCGGAAACTGTCCGCGCGAAACGCGGGCAAAAGTTACCTGTTGTATTTTCAGTAGAAGAGGTGAAACAATTGTTGGCCTGCTTAACCGGCAGGGATTTACTTGTTGCCGGTTTACTCTATGGTTCGGGTCTGAGACTGATGGAGCTTGCCCGCATGCGGGTGAAGGATGTCGATATGGATTTAAATACGTTGAACGTGCGTAGCGGAAAGGGCGACAAGGATAGAACGACCATTCTGCCGGCAACGGTCAAAGATCAGTTAAATAATCATTTAATCGAAGTGAAAAAATTGCACGAAAATGATCTTGCGCGCGGATACGGAGATGCCCAACTTCCCGACGCACTTGACAGGAAATATCCCAACGCGGGTAAGGAGTGGGCGTGGCAGTATGTTTTTCCGGCCAATAATCTCTCGGTTGATCCGCGTTCCGGAAAAGTGCGCCGCCATCATATCAGCAATACGGCCATTCAGAATGTCATTAAAAAAGCAATCAAAAAGGCAGGTATTCCCAAATTTGCATCAGTGCATACCCTTCGTCACAGTTTTGCAACGCATTTACTGATGAACGGGGTCAATATCAGGGAGGTTCAGGAACTTTTAGGCCACAAGAACGTGGAAACAACTATGATTTATACCCATGTAATGCGCTCTATGACCAATGCGCCGAAAAGCCCGCTGGATGTGCTGTTGGCGGGCGAGAAAGACAGGATATAAGGGGGCGGGGCGGAGATCAATCAATTCCTCGGTTATCTTGCGGTCAATAAACGGGTTGCTGGAAGCACCCAGAATCAGGCCTTGAATTAGCGCCGGCGGGCGGTAATATTAAAAAACCAAGGGTATAGGTCCAGAAAAAATAAGGTGATGAGGATTTTTTTATATGGATAATGAATTTAAAAACAAGGTAGCAGTTATAACCGGGGCAGGCCGTGGTATTGGCCGTGCTATTGCCATGCAGATGGCATTAAAGGGTGCAAAGATTGTTGTGAACGACTATGGGTCAGGCCCTGACGGCAGCGGAGCATCTTCCGTATATGCGGAAGAGGTTGCGGAGGAAATCAGAAGGGCAGGGGGAGAGGCAGTTTCAAATGGAGATACTGTTGCAACCGAGGAGGGAGGAACCCGCATCATAGATACTGCCATTGAGACATTCGGCCGTATTGACATCCTTGTAAACAATGCAGGGATTGTCATGGACAGGATGATATTCAATCTCACGGAGAATGAGTGGGATCTGGTGCTCAAGGTTAATCTTTACGGTCAGTTTTACTGCACCCGGGCGGCAACCCGGATAATGCGCAAGAATAACTGGGGGAGAATAATCAATATGTCATCCGGTGCAGGCCTTGGAAGGACTGCGGGATGTGCCAATTATGCGGCTGCAAAGGAAGGGGTTATAGGTTTCACAAGGGCTGTTGCCAGGGATATGTCCAGATATGGCGTAACATGCAATGCCATCCGGCCTCTGGCCCTTACCCGTCATTTTGATGAAGAGCGTAAACAAGCGTGGGTGAGACAGGGCAAGACCCGTGATATTGAGGAAATGGAGAATTCAAGACCGGAAGATGTTGCGGCGTTTGTCCTCTATCTTGCAAGCGAGGAGGCAAAACATATTACCGGACGCACCTTTTTTGTCGGCGGAGGCATTATAAGCCTGTATTCAGAACCTGAGAGGATAAAAACAATAGAGAGGGGAGATGGATGGAATTATGGCAAATTCAGCCATATTATTCCTTCTGATTCTCAATGACAGTTCAGGATATATTTTGTCCGTGACAGGCTGAGATTTGCTCTTTTGCCAAAGAGATAAAAGAAATAAATCATTTTTATTTAAATAATATTGAAATAATATCTTGACATTGGTATAAATGCTATTTAGTATCACGCTAATTCTTTAAAGGTTCAGCAAATTTTCTGGGCCGGTTTATATCCGAAGGTAATACCATTAATCGTGAGTGGCGACCTGAAGTTGTGGACCAAGAGTACATTTAGAAAGGAGGGCGTCACTATGGCTAATGGAACCGTAAAGTGGTTTAACGAAAAGAAAGGCTACGGTTTTATTGAGAATGAAGATGGAACAGACGTATTTGTTCATCATTCTGGAATCAATGCAACCGGTTTTAAGACCCTTTTCGAGGGTGACAGGGTAACCTTTAACATAGAGCAAGGACAAAAAGGTCCTGCTGCTGTAAATGTTACTGTTGTCTAATTAATAGTCTCGTAAACGCAAAAGGGCATTCCATTATATTTGGGATGCCCTTTTTTTTATTATGTTTTTTAGCATCCCGCCCGCTTGCGGCGTTGTCATTACTGTTTAATCCGGTCCAGGGTTTGCCCTGGGATTTAATGCCCTTTATTTTTCGCTGTACCGAAACGGGTTGCTTTTGTATATAATTGCCTGAGCGGGTATTACTATGACATGAATAGTGAAAAGAAAAAAATGAACGTCCACCCCCGTCATTTCGAACGCAGAGAGAGCTTGAGCTTATAAAAGATTTTTAGTCGCTATGCTACTCGAAATGACAATAATATGCTATTCATGAGATTATTATTTGGTTAAGCATGCAAAATGATACTACCGGAAAATTAAAAAACAGATCTCTTTTCGGATATTTCATCCTGTGGGTAAAGGGTTTCTGCATGGGGGCAGCAGACGTAGTCCCAGGCGTTTCAGGCGGGACAATGGCCTTTATTCTTGGCATATACGATGAATTGATAAGCTCCATCAGGTCGTTTGACCTGAAAGGTCTCCGTCTGCTCATGGGATTGAAGATGCGCCAATTATTGGAGCATATTTCCTGGGAGTTTCTTCTGGCACTTGGCCTGGGAATCCTGACCGCCATATTCAGCCTTGCAAGGGTTCTGAGCTGGCTCCTGGATAACAGGCCGGTTCTTGTATGGTCTTTTTTCGTGGGGCTGATCCTCGCTTCTGCAATCAGTATCAGCCGCCGCATTGAAAAATGGAGATCTGGAACATGGATTTGCCTGTTTGCAGGCATAATGGGGACATATGTGATTGTCGGACTTGTGCCTGTCTCCACTCCGGATAAAACATGGTTTCTCTTCCTGTGCGGGGCGGTCGCTATTTGTGCCATGATTCTTCCCGGAATATCCGGATCTTTTATATTAGTACTACTCGGAAAATACAAATATGTCCTTGATGCGGTAAATAATAAGGATATTTTTGTTATTGGCATCTTTGCTGCCGGGGCATGCATGGGAATAATTGTCTTTTCCCGAATACTTGGATGGCTGCTCAAAAAACACCATGACTTTATGGTCGCCATACTGACTGGCCTTATGCTTGGCTCTTTGAGAAAGGTCTGGCCCTTTAAAAAGACGATTGAGAGCATCACGGACATACACGGAAAGATCATCCCCCTTGTTCAGTCAAATATCATACCAGCGGAATGGAATATGGAAGTTTCCTACGCGATTGTATTGGCAGTGGTTGGGCTTGTTGTGGTATATCTTCTGGACAGTATTGGAGAGGAAAAACACAAATAGAATCTGACGGGTTTGTAAAAAGACCAATTTCTGAGTTGGCTCTCATCTCGTTGTCAACGCGACTTACTTTATGTACGCCTGTAGACCTTTAGAAAATACCCCCTTTTGCCCAATCTCGGCGACCCCGATAAGCGGGATTTGTCAAATTTTAATCCTCGAAATACTAAATGTCCTCAGGTTAAAATATTTGCCTTTTTTATACTTGTTGCATTTTCAAACCCGTCTGGAATTAGTGTCTCTTTCGAGGATGGTTGAAACCCCTCGCCTTCAGGCGAAGAAAAGTCAAAGTTGTCCTAAGAGGACTTTCCATAGAAAAATTTGTAACCCATGGGCAATGCTATCATTCAAGCGGAAGCTATAGTCAAGACCCCTTTCCTGTCATTTCTGCGAAGAGACTGTGTCGTAATTCCATATTCGTCATTCCGTGCAAGCGGAGCGCGACACGGAATCCAGTCCCGCCTTGGCGGGATTCAATATGTTCTGGATGCCGGCTGGAGTTTATCAGCCTTTGGCTGGCCGGCATGACGGCCTTGATGGTATTTTTGGGAATTACGACACAACCTCGAAAGCCGGAATCCGATATGGCTGACAGTTGTCAACAAATAAATAGGTTTCCTATCCTTTTTTTTAAGGTTATGGGTTTTAGTTATTAAGCCAGGGCATAATCAGAGACGGGACCTATTTTCGACGTTTGATCATTCTGATATTCGCGGGTTTGACCGCTATGACTTGACTTCATCGTGGAGCTGCCTCTGTCTAGTAACTGAAGTTCAGCTTATGCATTATTCTATTGGATTCCTCGAGGATTCTCCCAACGTGGTCGCGTCCCTGGTTATGCCCTGGATATTTTATGTGCTGTTATTTATCGCGCTCCTTAATAAGAGTTTTGTCTGTTCTTTGATATATGTTTTATACGCAAGGTATTTGAACTTCCCTGGCAATTGCCCACATGAAACCGACAAGCTCGCGTGCAATAGCAATTACCACTTTATTTCTTTGTTTCCCTCTGGCAATAAGTCTACGAAATCGACCGCACAACCTGACTTGCGCCTTCCAGGAAATTTCCAGGATAGTTTGTGGCAGTCCCTCCTGTCTTTTGAGTATGTGCCTGCTTATACGGGCAGGGAAACCGTATGACTGTGCTGCCTCGATAATGACACGCCTGACGTGGCCGTTGCCGGTTTTGGTGATGCTGCCCCTCCTGATACTTTCCCCACTGGAGTGCTCTGAGGGGATAAGCCCGAGATAGATCATAAGCTGCTTTGGTCTTTCAAAACGTTTCATGTCGCCAATTTCAGCCACGGTGGTTGCCGCCACGACTGGAGCCACTCCCCTGAGAGCCTGAAGGGCTTTCACTACAGGTTCCATACGCCACTCGGGAAGAAGCTTTTGTATTTGATCAGTGAGGCGGGTTAATCGCTCAGTACTCTCGGCTACCGCATTAATGTATTCCTGAAGCGTAATCTGCTGCGCCGGATGAGGCATGCTGATATCCGACAGCCAGCGCATATGAGTAGGTGTCCAGGAGTTTCTACCGGAGTATCGCATCCCATGCCGTAGCAGAAAAGCACCTAATTGTTGACGAGCGATCCTTTGGGCTTTGACTGCATCTTCCCTGGCACGGGTTAAATCACGCATGGCTTCATCCTCCTCCAGTGGAACATGGATATCGGTTAGTTCGCCGGCTCGCTCCAATCGGGCCAGGCTCTCAGCATCCCGACGATCGTTTTTAATCCGGTTTCCGCTTTTCCGCGGAACCATTGAGGGAGCGACGACCACACATTGAAAATCCTGTTTGGTCAGATGGCGATATATCTCATATCCACAAGGACCGGCTTCATAGACAAAGCGCAATTCCGTGCCACTGCTTCTGACACTTATGAGCTTCCTGATCGCTTTGTCCAGAGATGTCATATCACCGCCAATTTTGCCATAGTGCCGGACTTCATGAAAGCCGGATGTTTCGGCTGTTACTATTTCAATTGAATTTTTGTGTACATCAAGACCAACGATTGTGATATTATGTTCCATAGACCTGCCTCCTTATTTTTGGCTCTGTTTTTGGGTTTTATTCCAATCATAACCCACGACTATAAGGGCAGGTCACTATTTTTTTAACTGTCAGCCATTATGTCTAGTGGTTTTAAAATATTTCTGGATGCCCCCGGACCGGGGTCCGGGCCAGGCTCTAAATAATAGTGGGGTGAGGAAAAATATTTGTTACAGGGAATTAAGCGGGACAGGATCAATGGCTGGGGGCTTCGGGTTGATCTCCAAATTGTCCGAGACCCAGGAGGTTGACTACTACCAAAATGCTTGTATCATCATATTCCTTTGTCATGCCGAGTTTTATGCCCCAGCACTGGCTTTTGTAACCGATCCAGTAGCTGTTGGAAATACTCCGGCCGAGTTCCATATCCCTTTGAATGGAAGTCCCGATAGATAACCCGTAAGCCAGGTTTATATCAGCAAATAAATCAAGGGTTTTCTCTCTTTCTGTTCTATATATATAATCAACAATATAAGTATCATGCCTGCCTCCCGATCGGTTGACTATCAGGTCGAGGGACAGGTTTGTAGTCGAAACCCTGTTTTCGTAATGATCCCACCATACACTGCCGCTAAAATCAAGATTAGCAAACGGATTCAAAGTAAATGTGGCTTTTAGGGGAGTGAAAGGCTCTTTTTCACCCTCCTCCTTTCTTGCCTCGGTAATATCGTAGCCCTGAATCAGCTTGAATGTGGCCCATTGACGATATGTGACCCTGCCATTTTTGTTTTCAGAACGTGCATCCAGAAAGTTTTCAATGGAAAAAGAGATCTCGTTTAGACTGCCATTTCTGTCAATTGCTTCGAACCAGGGAGTATCGTCTTTTTCATTCTGGTGAACCCTGTAGGTATATCCAATAACAGGAGACAGTTTGTGTCTTATCTTACTGGCTCCCATCCAGCCAAAATCATAGACGCGGTCTGCACTGGCGGAGAGCCTGCCGCCGATTTCATATGCCTTCATAGTCTGGTGGTTAAAGTCATATTCACCTTCTTTATCCGGATTATGGAGCCACTGGGGATTTATTATGTAACGGAATGAAGGTTCAAATTCCAGGTAACTCCCGAACAGCCATAAAGGATAGCTCACTTTCGGCGATAAGGACAGTCGGTTGCCCCTTTGGCCTTCCTCTCGCCAGATATAGTCATAATCCGATTCAAGACTGAAAAAAAGAGGAGACTTCCATAACTGCCGAGGCAGAACAGCGAAATCCATTCCCGCAAGAGATTGAGCTCTCGTATCTTCCGGTGGGTTTTCAGGGCGCTGATAGTAGCTTGCCATGGCCTGGAGGCTGTACTCTTCGCCATCATGACTGAGCCTTAGAGCAGACCTTCGTGCGGGTGACCGTTTGTCTTCTACAGGTCGATTTGATTCCTTTTCCAGGTCCTGTCTTGACTCAAAACCGAAAAGCCCTTTATCAAACTCTTTAAGAAAATCCTGGTCACTGACAAAGTCAATGTCCAGTCTGGCGTTAATACTATTGCTGATCTCATGGTCTGCCCTGCCCCTGACCCAGTAACGGGTTTGATTGGTCCTTTCATACTGGCTGAGGTCTGAGTAATATTCATTATACATATCCTTCTCTTTTTCTTTATCCTTAAGGATATCGAACAGAAGAATACCCTTTGAATCCGGTGCGGCAATATAGCGCAATTCAACCCCCTGCATATAGCCGCGTTTGCTCATGTAACGCTGATAAAGGGTCGCGTCGGTCTGATCGGAAATCGCCCAGAAAAAGGGCAGTTCAATGTCAGCACCGTTCATATGGGAATAGCCGAGTCTTGGAGGGAGCAGACCGCTTTGACGTTTTGTCTTGGCCGGGAAAATCATATAAGGCACGTAAAACAAAGGCATGCCTCGAGCCCGCACGGAAGCGTGTTTAACTGTTCCATAGCCTTCAATAGTCACCTTGACCTCTGAACCTGAAATGGCCCAGTCAGGATTTTTACCGTCACAGGTTGTTAAAATGCAGTCCTTAACCAGATATGTATCTCCTTCAAACTTTTCCATGACGTCGCCGCTGACATAGAAATGGTTCTCCCTTAAAAAAAGCCTGCCGTTGATGATTTTTCCTGTCTGGCTATTCAGATCAATGAAGGCCTTATCCCCTGTAAGAATATCCCCTCCCGCTTCCAAATAGACATCTCCTGTAAGCACGGCCTTTCCAGTAGTAACGTTATACACAGCCTTCTGAGCCCTGATATTCTGATCTCTTTTTTCAATAACTACGTCTCCCTCAGCCATATAGCTTTCTTTACCCATATCATAGGTCAGGCTTCTGGCTGAAATTTTCCAGGGTGTATCATCCTCGATGAGTCTTCCCTTCAAAAAACTACCATTTGCAAGAGAGTGTTGAGTTTGGAGCAGGATTGATAATAAAACTGTTACCGCAAATAATTTGAGGATTATTCTGCTTTGGAACCGGATATTTTTTCTCATTCAATATTTCTGTCCATAAAGAGTGACTGAAACCAACTATTAACGATAATGATTAATTAACCGTGCCTTTTCAATTCGTCAATAAAAAATCGTCTTTCATGTATTTTTCAGGATCAAAATAGTTCAAGGCCTCTCCTGCAGTGAAAAGTGAACCGCAGACAATAATAAGGTCTTCAGGATTCGCTATTTCAATGGCCCTTTTCAGGGCATGGGGCAGTGCAGGGGATGTTTCCGTGGGTTTATGATATACAGAGGCCTGTTCCATCAGGTCTTCCGGTCTGGCTGCCCTGGAATAATCAGGCCTGGTAAAAATTACATGGTTGGCATAAGGCACAATCCCCCTAAGGATCTGTCCAATAGCCTTGTCTTCCATTATACCCATAACAAGGATCAGGTGTTTATAATCATAACCGGCCCTGACAGAATCTGCCATTGCCCTTATACCGGCGGGATTGTGAGCTCCATCGATAATAATCATTGGATTCCTTGCTGCAACCTGCATTCTTCCAGGCCAGACGGTATTGCTGACACCATTAAGTATATCTTCCCTTGAAATTCGGAATCCTTTTGCCTCAAGCAACTCTGTGGCTGCAATCGCCAGAGAGCAGTTACGCGCCTGAAATTTTCCGTTAAGGCTGATCTTAAGTCCCTTGAGGTGATTAACTAAACCGGAATAGTCAAATCCATTCGCAACAGTTCGATACCGTATCTGCTTTCCCAACCGCCAGAATGGGGATCCTTTTTTATTGCATATGGATTCGAAAAGCCGGTTGACGCCCGTCTGTGTGGCGCCTGAGACTACATCAATGCGTGGCTTAATGATACCTGCTTTTTCGCCGGCAATATCCAGGAGCCTGGGGCCGAGAAAAGCCTGATGTTCAAGGGAGATATTAGTGATGATACTGACCAGAGGATTTATGATATTTGTCGCATCAAGACGCCCTCCCATGCCGACCTCAATGACGGAGATATCTGTCTTTTGTCTTTGGAAATATGTCAGTGCCATTGCTGTTGTAACTTCAAAGAATGTTGGCGGTTCGTCAGGAGATATGACATCAAAAATCTCCTCAATCAGGGAAATGACATCTTCAGTGCTTATTTCCTCATCATTTATTTTAAAACGCTCGCTGAATCTTACGAGATGAGGGGAAGAGTAAAGCCCAACCTTCAAACCCGCCTGTTTCAGGATGGAAGCAATAAGTGCTGCCACTGAACCTTTACCATTGGACCCTCCTATGTGGATGTATTTTTGATCGGTATGAGGATTGCCAAGGTCCTTCAACAGGCTGCAGGTCTTTGATAAACCGAGTTTTATCCCGAATTTCTGCAGACCATAAAGCCTGCTGAGAGCATTTGCATAGGTGGTATTTTTATTACTCATGTTTTGAAAGTGATGTGATCTTTTTTGTTGAATCCGCCAGGCGGACAAGCCCGCCATAAACACGGCGGACAAGCCCGCCATAAACACTGGCGGACAAGCCCGCCATAAACACTGGCGGGTAAACCCTTGTCCCTTGCGGCGGGGTAGTTCATTTTTAAAGCTGATATATTGGTCAATCGTATGGAAGTTTGTCAATTTAAAATATGGCTGTCAACCAAATCCCATCTGCGGTATTTTAATCAACCGAGCTCTATTGAGGTCTCCACCGGGAATCATTGTTGACATGGGCCCATAAAAACAGTATGAAATAAATAATTTTTTCTTATTATTAATTAAAAACAGTTTTCAAATACTATTAAATGGGAGGAGTCCGGGAATGTCAAGGTTCCGAAGCTTTTTGCCTGTTGTATTATTGCTTTTGATCGCTGGTTGTGGTCCGATAATTCTATTCGGGGCAGGCACTGCTGCAGGCATTGCAGGATACAAATATTATAAGGGTGCTCTAACGGTCATTTTTGAGGCCTCTTTTATGGAAACATGGAATGCAACCCTTAAGACAGTTGAGGATATGAAATTAGAGATCGAAAGCTCAGAACATAAAATTTCTACTGGAAACATTAAGGCCAAATACCCTGATAATACACCGTTAAGCATTTCAATTGAATACAGAACCCTTAAAGAAACGGAGGTTGAAATAAGGGTTGGTCTTCTTGGAGATAAAGATGCGTCTTTGGATATAAAGGAAAGGATTAGAAAAGTTCTTTTCAGTGACTAACTGAAAATATCTTATGATTTGCTGTCTCTGGGCTTAACAAAAAGCCCTCAGATTTGATCGTTTTTTCCAGATTGATCAATTTTCATCCCGGCAATAAAAGCATCCAGCACAGAATACAGCCATAATATGGAGAAGATGACGAGCAGAAACCATATGACCGACGTATCTTCTGCCCCAAGCCTTTGCATTATGATTTTTGAGTTGGCGGCATTAATATCCAGACCTTTAAAGGCTGAGGTTATCATTATGTAAAATTTAATTGCACCTATAATAAAAAGTATAAATGCCGCAGCAAGGATGCATATACCTTTTTTTAGATGCTGATTAAGGATCTGCCCAAGACCTGGAATAACAAATGCTGAGCATAAGGGTGAAACAAGAGCTTTTCTCATGACAGAAGTATTCTCAAATAAAATGAATATGGAGTTATTAAAATGCGCTTTTATATCAATTGACGGAACTTGTCAAATTGATACTGGAATTTATAATTATGACATCGATTAGAGATAAAATACATGTAAACATACCCTTTACCATGCTTTTTGAGTCATATCTTGATCTCTTCATCCAGTACAGGCTGAACCCGGAAATAGGATTTGATGCCATGGCTCTGGACAGTTATTCCCATTCAGATGTTGAATTTGTTGCAGATCAGCTCCATAAAAATGGACTTTCCGTCACTGTTCACGCACCCTTTATGGATTTGTCTTCCGGATCTCCGGATCCCATGATACGCGATGTTTGCCGAAAGCGTTTTGACCAGATGCTTCAATTTGCCTTTCTCGTGAAACCGAAAAGCATAGTATTTCACTCAGGATTTGATGAAAAAAGGTATTGGCATATTAAAGATGACTGGATTGAAAAGAGTCTGGATATATGGCTGGATCTTATAGCATCTGCAGCGAACAAGAATGTGCTTCTGATGCTTGAAAATGTATTCGAGCATAGCCCGCATGACATACGAAATTTTCTTGAAAAAATCAGAAGTGATAAAATTGGCTTTTGCCTTGATACAGGGCACCAGCAGGTTTTCAGCAGTATATCGCTTGAAGGATGGGTGGATACTCTCGGCCCCTGTATCGGTCAGCTTCACCTGCATGATAACAACGGAGAAAAAGATGAACATCTGGCAATGGGTAAAGGGATAATTAATTTTCGAATGTTATTTGAAAAACTGAGATCCTTGAAACAGGAGCCTCCTATTATTACCCTTGAGCCTCACAAAGAAGAAGACCTGTGGCCCAGTCTTGACTACCTTGAAAGGATATGGCCATGGTAAGTGGAATTATAACTCTTTGGGTTTTTTGCCGCAGATGCTTTTGATAGAAATTCAGACTTTTTTTCCATTGAACTTTGCAGGCCCATGCTATAATGTAAAGGCCTTCTTATGCTTGGAAGTCAGTATTTAATTGTCCGCAGAATATAGAAAAACTCGTAAGAGATATCCCTGGCTTGTCATTTCGAGTTGAACTGTAGATATTCAAGAAGTTGAATTAATGGAAAGGTTTTCTCTTTGCAGCTGAAATGAGATGTTTTTCGATTTCAGCTTTTTGAGAAGTATTTAAATTTGATGGAATTATAAAACAGATCAAATTGTTGAACTGGTTCCTGGAGTTGAACGATTTTTTTTCAGCACCTATAAATAAAAATTGTTAATATCCGCCCATGGCGGAAAGAATTAAGGAGGTATTTTAATGCAGTTAGACGATATAACCGTTTCAAAATCCATTATAGAGGCATATTATGAAAAACTGCTTTCCAATCTTGACATAGATGTCGCACTCGTAGGAGCCGGGCCTGCGAATATGGTTGCTGGTTACTATCTTGGCATGGCCGGGTTCAAAGCTGCAATATTTGAATCCAAGCTGGCGCCAGGTGGTGGCATGTGGGGAGGAGGCATGATGTTCAATGAAATTGCTATCCAGGAAGATGCCATTGACATTGTCGAACAACTGGGAATAGCCTGTAAATCCAAAGGATCAGGATATTTCACCATGGACAGCGTGGAAGCAACTTCGACCATTATCTCAAAGTGCGTAAAGGCTGGAACGACAATATTCAATCTTGTAAGAGTGACTGATGTCCTTTTCAGAGAATCCGAAGGCAACCCAAGGGTTTCAGGTCTGGTTATCAGCTGGTCTCCGGTTGAAAATCTTGGCCTGCATGTTGATCCGCTTGGAATGAAATCCTCCTTTGTTGTGGATGGGACAGGTCATCCTGCTGAAATATGCAATGTAATTACCCGGAAGATGAATTCAAAATTAAATACAAAAACAGGTGATGTAGTTGGAGAAATGCCTTTATGGGCTGATAAAGGAGAGCAATTCACTGTAGCCAATACAGCTGAAGTTTTTCCAGGACTATACGTTGCGGGTATGGCTGCCAACAATGCGTTCGGCGGACCGCGAATGGGCCCAATTTTCGGTGGTATGCTGCAATCGGGCAAAAAGGTTGCAGATATCCTGGCTGACAGATTGAGAAGGTAGTTTGATGGATTTTAATCTTTATTGTTTCTCACCCGGACAATTCTTAAAAGGAAGAGATCCGGTTGAGATTGTTACTTCTCAAATCAAAGGCGGTGCAGATGTAATTCAGCTCAGGGAAAAAGAAATGAGCAGAAGAGAGCGTCTTGAGCTGGGTTTTAAACTGAGAGATATCACAAGAAAATATGGTGTTTTATTTATTGTAAATGATGATGTGGATCTGGCGATCATACTTGATGCGGATGGAGTTCATTTGGGACAGGATGATATCCCCATCAAATATGTTCGTCCTCTTCTAAAAGATAAAATTATTGGTATCTCAACACATTCCTTTGATCAGATAAAAGAGGCGCTTGATTCAGGAGCAGATTATATAGGCATAGGACCTGTTTTTGATACAATTACCAAAAAAGACAGAGAAAATACAGTAGGACTTGAGCTTATCTCAAAGGCAAAAGACATCTGTTCAATACCCTATGTTGCTATTGGAGGGATAAAAAAAGAGAACATCAATTCTCTTGTTGATGCAGGTTGCAACAGGGCAGCTATAATCTCTGACATATTATCAGCCCCTGACATTGAGAATCAGTGCAGGTTCCTGAAGGGTATTCTAATGATGACTTCCAGGCTCAATCAGAATTGATTATGGAAATATTATCCCGGTTTCATATCTCTGATATCTTATCCTTCTGTTATTATAACAGAATTCCCCATAATGGCAGAGTTTTGACAAGTTTATTCGTTTTATGTTTTAATATCTGTTACTAAGAATATTATTCCCACATGGTATAAAATGCGGGAATCCAGCAGAAATCGATAAAGGATTGACCACTTGAGAAAGCTGGATTTCTTAAGCCACAACGTGATTCGGAAGGCTGTTACGGCACAGTTTTTTGTGGGGCTGTAAAGTCCTCAATCGCTTGGATATACCAGTAGAAATGGAGGTTTATTTTATTGGCTTACAAGGTCGGAACAATAGATTCTAAACTGATAGAAGAAGTCAAAAATACTATCCAGCAGGAAAACCAGCAGACTCTAAAAAGAATAATTGACGATATGAGAGCTGCGGATGTGGCTGATCTTATTGAACATCTGGAGCCTGAAGAACGCCTCTTCATTTTTAACCTGCTGGAGCCTGAAGGAGCAGGTGATGTATTTGTAGAAATTGAGCATCCTGTGAAGGGACATATCTTAAAGGACCTTGACAATAAGGCCATTTCTGAAATTATCCAGGAACTTGATTCGGATGATGCTGCCGATCTGGTTGGTGATTTGCCAGTAGAAAGGGCTAGAGCGATAATTGAAACTGTCAGTGATGAAGTCTCCGAAGAACTTGAGAAACTTCTTCCTTATCAGGAGGACACTGCCGGTGGCATCATGGCTCTTGAGTTCGTTGCAGTTAAGGCTGACGCAACAGTTCAGGATGCCATTGAAACGATCAGGAAAAAAAGGGAAGAGGTAGAAAATCTTTTTTATCTGTGGGTTGTAGATGATTTCGGAAGACTGACAGGCCTGATTTCGTTAAAAGATTTGGTGCTTGAATCGCCTGACAGGAAAATCAGCAGTATAATGAATCCCGAAGTTATCTCAGTCGATGTATATACTGACCAGGAAGAGGTAGCCGGTCTTGTAAAAAAATATGACCTGGTAAGTATTCCTGTGGTTGATGCTGATCACCGTCTGGTAGGGAGGATAACTCATGATGATATTATTGATGTTATTGAGGAAGAAGCGGATGAAGATATTTCTCTTATGGCAGGAGTTATTTATCAGGAAATTGCAGAAGAATCTTCATTGAAGATTTCCAAGGCTCGTTTGCCCTGGTTGATAGTAGGTCTTTTTGGGGGTATAATTGCCGCTATGGTTATCAACAGGTTTGACTCCTGCCTGGAGAAAATTATAGCACTCTCATTTTTCTTTCCGGTGATAATGGCCATGGGCGGGAATACCGGAACTCAAGCAGCGACTGTTGTTGTGAGAGGATTGGCTACAGGTGATATCAGTCTGATGCATACAGGAAGACGTTTGTGGACTGAGATGAGAGCAGCGCTTATAAACGGAATAATATGTGGAATAATTCTCGGGCTTATTTCGGGATACTGGCTTTCTGATTACAGGCTTGGATCTATTGTTTCCCTTTCCATGATATTGATAATCGTTAATTCGAGTGTTATTGGCTCTGCTGTACCTCTTGGACTTAAAAAATTGAATATTGATCCCGCCCTCGCAACAGGGCCATTTGTAACAACCACAAATGATATTATCAGTCTTTTTATTTATCTTGGCCTTATAACCCTTTTTTTGAAATTTACGGTTTAGCAAAAAGAAAATCTTTTAAAGAGGGCTGTTTATAATAATTTCCTATAGTTTGAATGTATCAAAAAAATTTCATTCTGCTACAAGCGACAGATTTTAATTCACAACCAATGATAAAGAATATTTCTTTTCTTGAAACAGTATTTCATTTAATATATAATATAATCAATTTTATCCCTCAGTAATTTTGATGGGCTCGAAAAAAGTCCAACAATCGTCGTTCCGGCCCCGAATCAAGTGCGGGATAAACCCCAGCCGGGGTGACGAAAAAAAACAATCCATGACTTTTTACGAGACCATCAAAATTGCAGTCCCCAGACGTTGTCTGGCTTTAGAGAGGTCTGTAAGTGAACTTAAAAGGGTATTTTGTTAGATTGCAAAGGTCATCTAGAGTAAGCTACAGGAAATTTTAAGTCCAATTAAAATAAACTAATATGCCATTGTAAAAGTAAGGGGGGTGTTTACTGGATATGAAAACAATTATTTTTTTATTCGTTATAGGTTTATTTATGTCTGGTTGCGGGGAGATGGCCAAACAATCTGAATTTTGGCAACATGATACTGCCTATAGAAACTTTGATCATCTTAAATTCAGCTGGAGTGGATATAAAGAACCAACATCAGAAACCCAAATAAAATCACAGGAACAGGATTGGTGGGGGGTACCTATAAAATGGAGCCATGAAAGATAGGTTGTGGCTTTGAAAATAATAATTATGATTCGTTTCTATAGCTCTATATAAATCAAGTGCTTTTACTTGGCATATTCCACGGCCCTTGTTTCTCTAATTACAACAACCTTGATTTGACCGGGATATGTGAGTTCTTTTTCTATCTTAGACGCAATATCTTTGCTCAGGATGACAGCCCGATCATCATCGATAGTATTTCCCTCTACCATGATTCTTACCTCACGTCCTGCCTGAATAGCATAAGATTTATTAACGCCGGCAAATGACAGTGCTATTTTCTCAAGATCTTCCAATCTCTTTATATATGAACCCAATACCTCCTGACGAGCTCCGGGTCTTGCGCCAGATAAAGTATCAGCGGCCTGTACGAGGACAGCCAGGACCGATTCGGGAGCAACTTCCTGATGATGAGCGAGTATGGCATGTATGACCTGCTCTGCTTCTCCATATTTTCTTGCCAGGTCTGCGCCTATTAATGCATGGGGTCCCTCAACTTCGTGGTCTACTGCCTTTCCTATATCATGGAGAAGGCCTGTCCTTTTAGCCTGTTTCACATTTAATCCAAGCTCTGACGCCATTATGCCACAGAGAAAACTTACCTCGACAGAATGCTGAAGCACATTCTGAGCATAACTTGAACGGTATTTTAGCCTTCCAATTAATTTAATCAGTTCAGGGCTGATTCCATGAACCCCGACATCGAATGTAGCCTGTTCACCAGCTTCTTTAATAGAGGTTTCTATTTCCTTAGTAACCTTTGTAACAATCTCTTCTATCCTGGCGGGATGAATTCTGCCATCATCAATCAGTCTCTCAAGCGAAATTTTTGCGACTTCCCTACGCACAGGGTTAAAGCCGGACAATATAACAGCTTCGGGCGTATCATCTATGATAAGATCCACACCAGTAGCGGCTTCAATAGCCCTTATGTTCCTGCCTTCCCTTCCTATAATCCTGCCCTTCATTTCTTCATTCGGCAAGTGAACAACTGAGACTGTCTTTTCAGCAACATAATCCCCTGAGTATCTTTTTACGGCCAGGGCGAGTATCTCCTGAGCTTTCCGGTCAGCCTGAGCTTTTGCTTCGTTTTCTATCCTTCGTATCATTTTCGCGCTATCATGTTTTGCTTCGGCTTCCATAGAATTCAAAAGAAGTTTTTTTGCATCTTCGCTTGATATCCCGGCTATTTTCTCAAGTTGCTTTATTTGTTCCGAAATAAGCTGATCATATTCATTTTCCTTTTTCTTTATTGTTTTATCAAGCTGGTCTAAGGCCTTTTCTCTTGCAATAATTTGGCTCTCTCTCTTCTCAGATTGATCAATTTTTTTGTCAAGATTCTCCTCCTTGTGAAGAATACGCTTTTCCTGGATATACATTTGCTCTCTTTTCTCTTTTGTATCCCTTTCAAATTCAACCTGCATTTGATAAAGCGTATCTTTCGCCTGAAGAGCGGCTTCTTTTTTTATTGTCGCAGCCTCTTTTTGGGCATCTACCAGTACCTTTTTGGAATATTCTTCAATTGAATCAACCCTCGATTCAACAATTTTTTTCCTTATATAAAAGCCGATAATACCGCCTACAACAAGTCCTAAAAGAGATGTCAAAATATAATAACTGAATGACATGACTAAAATATCTCCTCTCCGGCAAAGCCGGAATTAAAGACAAAGTGCAACTTAACATGGATCATTATTAGACAGAATTTTTGATAATTTTTGGAAAAACCAGAACTCTTAAAAATGCACTCTGGAAATTTCACAATTTCGGTAAAAAGGGAAAGGATAAAAAGGCAGGCTAATACGGCCCCACAAATGAGACAAAAATATTGAGCAAATACTAAAGAGAAAGGCCCTGCTTATAATTTAGATAAATAATGTAAATATTGGAAATAGGATTTCTCTATAGGTAATCATTTGCCTTTATTATTATAAAAAAATTTACTATATATAATCCGCTATGATGTATTTAGCCGTTTTATTCCTTAACCCTAACTAAATAATATATCCCAATACACAGCAAAATGACTATTAACAGATGAAGGCATTATATCTGTGCGGGGTTCATCCTTTGCATATTTTTATTATTAACGTAAGCCAGGCCACGTAAAATAAAATGTGATCAGTAAACTAACTCATAACTGAATCAATCTTATGATTAAGCAACCGCGCCCTATCTTGAAGATCCCTTATCAAGCTATCCTGTGCCTTAATTGCCTGTAAATACTCACTGGCGATATGAAAACTTGCCAATATTGCAGCCTTATTTTCAGAAAGGGCAACTGCATTATCCTTAATTTCCATGAATTTATTATTCACAAATTTAGTGACGTTTTTTACATGCTCCTCATTTTCATCACTCTTTATCAGGTATTCACGATTAAGAATTGTAACTTTGATTGGTTGTTTCAAACCCATTCCCCAGCGGTATGTTTTCTAAATTTCAAACTGTTCAATCTTTTGCAAAAGGGAAATCACTTTTTGCTTGGCTTTGTCTCTAACGGTTTTTAAATCTTCAATTTCAACATTCAAATATGCCAATTTTTCTTCCTGCATCTTTATCTTTTCAGTTAATAGTTCCTTTTCTTTTTTTAATTCTGTGACAAATTCCAAAAGCGTGTCTATTTTATTTTCTAACAACTGAAACTGATCAATATCATCCAATGAATTCATGTAAATCTCCTCGAATAGCCTTTATGAAAACAAGGTAATTATATTCAAAATGTACAAAAAAAATGATAAAAAATGGTATTTTGTTCCACATTAGCAGGAATTATACCTTAAAAATCTGGATTTTTATTCTACTCTTTTTAGAGAAATGTAAACATATATATTTGTAGACTATTCCTTATTCTTTAAAAGGTCAATAAAAAAGGCAAGCATCCTTTGATGCTTGCCTTTTTCAATAATTCAAAAAAAGATTTTTATTTTACTTTTTCAGCAACCATAATACGTGCTGTTGCCCTTTTGAAGGCTGATTCAGCCCTCGCAAAATCTATTCCCTGTGTTGAGCGTTCCATTTCCAATCTTTCCTTTGCCCTTTCTAAAGCCTTTTGCGCTCTGTTTAGATCAATTTTGTCAGATCTCTCTGCAGCGTCCACCAGGATAGAAACTTTATTATCAGAAATTTCGGCAAATCCATATGTAATAACATAATACTCTATTTTATCATCTATTGTAAATCGAAGCTCACCAGGATTTATTCCGGAAAGAAAGGGGATATGTCCTTCCAGGACGCCAAATTCTCCTAATACTCCCGGAGCAATAACCATATCGACTTCCTCACTCGCAACCAGCTTGTCAGGAGTGACAATTTCCAGTGTTAATTTTCTCATCAAATACCTCTATTTTTTGCCAGCTGCCATTTTTCCAGCTTTTGCTACAGCCTCTTCAATGCCTCCAACCATATAAAAAGCTGCCTCAGGAAGATCATCATATTTACCTTCGATAATTTCTTTGAATGCAGTAACAGTATCTTTTACAGGGACATACTTGCCGGGAGTTCCTGTAAAAGTCTCAGCAACATGGAATGGCTGGGACAGGAAACGTTGAATCCTTCGTGCCCTGGCAACAGTCAATTTGTCTTCATCTGAAAGTTCATCCATTCCAAGAATCGCTATAATGTCCTGAAGACTTTTATATTTTTGCAGTATCTGCTGTACCTGTCTTGCCACACTATAATGTTCTTCACCAACAACATTTGGATCAAGAATTCGAGAAGTGGAATCAAGCGGGTCAACAGCAGGGTAGATTCCGAGTTCAGCAATAGGCCTTGAAAGAACGACAGTACCATCTAAGTGAGCAAATGTAGTAGCTGGGGCCGGGTCTGTAAGGTCATCAGCAGGCACATATACACACTGAACCGAAGTAATTGAGCCTTTCTTAGTCGATGTAATTCGTTCCTGAAGCTCTCCCAGGTCTGTTCCCAGAGTTGGCTGATAACCAACAGCAGAAGGAATACGGCCAAGAAGAGCGGACACTTCGCTTCCTGCCTGTGTAAAACGAAATATATTGTCAATAAATAACAGCACATCCTGCCCTCTTTCATCTCTGTAATACTCGGCCGCTGTGAGGGCAGATAGAGATACTCTTGCTCGCGCACCGGGCGGTTCGGTCATCTGACCATAGATCAGGGCAGCTTTCTCAATAACACCCGACTCCTTCATCTCAAGATAGAGATCATTGCCTTCTCTTGTCCTCTCACCAACTCCCGCAAAAACGCTAATTCCACCATGCTGTAATGCGATGTTATGTATCATTTCCATCATAACAACTGTTTTGCCAACACCGGCTCCTCCGAACATCCCCATTTTTCCTCCACGCGGAAAAGGGATCAGAAGATCAATTACCTTAACTCCAGTCTCGAGAACGTTTACCGAAGTATCCTGGTCCTCAAATGTGGGGGCATGCCGATGAATGGGATAAAATTCTTTTGCATCAATAGGACCCAACCCGTCCACTGGTCTCCCGACCACATTAAGGACTCTACCTAATGTGGAGTCTCCGACGGGCATTTGAATTGGTTCGCCGGTGTTTATGACTTTCATGCCACGAACAAGACCATCTGTAATGTCCATAGCAATGCACCGCACTACATTGTCACCTAAGTGCTGTGCGACTTCTACAACAAGGTTGTTTTCGGTATTATCAATGGCTGGGTTGGTAAGCAGTAATGCCGTAAAAATTTTTGGAAGATCACCCTCTGCAAATTCCACATCAACAACCGGACCTATTACTTGAATCAGCTTGCCCTCGTTCATGGCTAATTAAAGACCTCCTAAATATTGTAGGGAAAAGGTTAAAATCCCTTCTAAAAAAGATCAGGCTTTTTTGCCTGTTATTTATAAATGTTTATCTTGCTTTAGACTATTTTATTTTTTATTTAGCCCTTTTATTATATTTATTAATTCACAAGCGAATATTTTTAAACGCTTGCTTTGAGAATTATTATTATCCGAATAATAAATCCGGACGAGTTTCCATTAAATTCAGAATACTATCTATTTAAGAGCTTCAGCACCGCCAACAATATCCATCAATTCAGCTGTAATGGCCGCCTGCCTGGCTTTGTTATACATAAGAGTAAGATGCTCAATCAAATCGTCACAGTTCTTGGAGGCGTTTTCCATTGACGCCATTCGGGCAGCATGCTCACTGGTCTCATTTTGCAAAAAAGCATCAAAAATCTGAACACTGATGTGCTTCGGCAATAATTCAACTAATAGCTCCTGGGCATCAGGCTCACATAAATATTCAGAAAAACCGGACTCTTTTTGCTCTTCTTCTGGTGGAACAATAGGGATCAGTTGAACGAAAGTAGGTTCCTGTTGAACAACACTTATAAAGCGACTATACATCATGTATACTTCGTCAACTTCATCAGCAAGATACCTATCAACAAGTCCTTTGGTTATTTTATTTGCAAAGGAGATATCTACCTTTCCATATAAATCATTATAACTATTTAATATGTCATAGTTATGCTTGGAGAAGTACTTGCTACCCTTTTTGCCGACAGTAATTAACCTGCTTTCAATGCCTTCACTTTTAAGGTTTTTTATCCATTTTTCAGCAGAATTGATAGAGTTAACGTTAAAACTACCACAAAGGCCCCTGTCCGCTGAAAAGTGCAACAACTCTATTTTTTTAATCTCCTGCTTCTTTCCAAGCAAGGGGTGAGTGTCAGATTCAATAAGACTGGATAGATGATTCAATACCTCGGAAAATTTAGATGCATAAGGCTTAAAACTCTCCATCCTACCCTGGGCACTGCGTAACTTAGCCGCAGCTACCATGTTCATAGCCTTGGTAATCTGTCTTGTTTTCTTTATAGCAGATATCTTGTTAAGAACATCTCTTAAAGTTGCCATTTATTACCTATTTCCTATAGTGAGATTAACATGCCTGATTGTTTCGCAAGAAGTTAATCTCCTCACGGTTATATATTACTAGTGATATTAATTATTATCTCCGGTAAGCGGAAATTTTATTAAACCATTATTTTTAAACTGTCTATCTCTAAACAGATGGCTGAAAAATACCCGCAAATTCATCAAGCACTTTTGTCATTGTTCTTTCTAATTCGGGACTGATATCATTAAGTTCTTTGATTTGTTTCAAGATATCAGGATATTTGCTTTCCAAAAAGGACAGCATTTGATCTTCATATTCAATAACAGACTCAAGTGGGCATTCATCCAGATACCCGTTTGCACCTGCAAATAAAATTGCTATTTCTTTTTCAGGCGGCATGGGTACGTATTGAGCCTGTTTTAAAACTTCAACAAGTCTCTGGCCTCGCCTGAGCTGTTGCTGAGTGGACTGATCCAGGTCGCTTCCGAATTGCGCAAATGCTTCTAATTCCCTAAATTGTGCCATATCAAGACGGAGTGTTCCTGCGACTTTTTTCATTGCCTTTGTCTGTGCTGCTCCTCCGACACGGGATACCGAAAGGCCAACATTTATTGCAGGCCTGATGCCTGAAAAGAAGAGGCTTGGTTCCAGATAAACCTGTCCGTCGGTTATCGAAATAACGTTTGTCGGGATATAGGCAGAAACATCACCTGCCTGTGTCTCAATAATCGGCAGAGCAGTGAGACTTCCACCTCCCAATTCTTCACTCAATTTCGCAGCACGTTCCAGCAAACGGGAGTGGTTATAAAAAATATCTCCAGGAAAGGCCTCTCGTCCCGGCGGTCTTCTAAGCAAAAGAGAGACTTGCCTATAAGCTACAGCCTGCTTTGAAAGATCATCATAAATAATAAGTGCATGCTTGCCCTGATCGCGGTAATACTCACCTATTGCACAGCCTGCATAAGGAGAAATGAATTGCTGGGTGGCAGGGTCACTCGCACATGCTGCAACAACTGTTGTATATTCCATAGCACCATGACGTTCAAGGACATTAACTACCTGTGCCACAGTAGATTTTTTCTGCCCTGTGGCCACATAAATACAATATACATCCGTATCCTTCTGATTAATAATTGCATCAATGCAGATAGCTGTTTTTCCGATCTGACGATCTCCAATAATAAGTTCCCTCTGCCCTCGACCAATTGGGGTCATGGCATCGATGGCCTTTATTCCGGTATAAAGCGGCTCTTGCACTGGTTGACGCGCAATGACGCCAGGCGCTACCATTTCGACACGGCGAAATTCCGTTGCGTTAATGGGGCCTTTTCCGTCGAGAGGTCTCCCAACAGCATCAATAACTCTGCCAAGAACTGCATCGCCGACCGGGATTTCCGCAATCCTCCCCGTTCGCTTAACAGGGTCACCCTCCTTGATATTTGAGTCATCCCCCATAATGGCAACACCCACATTATCTTCTTCCAGATTAAGGCAAAGGCCATAAATACCTCCAGGGAATTCAAGCATTTCCATTGCCATCGCCTTTTCAACACCATAGACGCGAGCAATGCCATCACCAACTGATAATACGGTTCCGGTCTCGCTAACCTCTACTTTTTTTTCATAGTTTTTGATCTGATCCCGGATTACCTGACTTATCTCTTCAGCTCTAATCTCCATTAGTTATATTCACCCCTTTTTAATGATTCTTTAATTCCTTCAAGCTGGGATTTAACGCTTCCATTCAATACCAAATCTCCTATTGAGACTACTATTCCTCCAATAATTGATTCATCTACTTCCAAATCCAGTTTGACTTCCTTGGATGTAAGCCTTGTTAAGGCATCCTTTAACTTTTTTATTACTTCGTCTTTTAAGGGCTTAGCCGTAAGTACTTTTGCACTGGTAATGTTTGAAACTTCATCAGAAAGTTTTGAATAGAAATTGGAAATTGCTTCAATTGCACCAATTCTATTTTTATCAAGAAGAAGCCCTAAAAAATTTTTTGTCACAGGAGAAAAAACACTCTTTTCGAGGACAATGTTAAAAATATGTTTTCTGTCTTCCAAGGAATATACAGGGTTTGAAATAACCTGAAAAAACTCAGTATTTGCAGAACAAAAACTGCTAAATTCCTGGAGATCTTTTCCGTACTCACTGTAATTTCCTTCTTCCTGTCCCAGACTAAAGAGTGCTTTAGCATACCTTCTGGAAATCTTTGAACTAATCAATGTAATTTCTCCAGCCGTTCAATAAAATCAGTAATCATATAATCATGGTCACTGTCTTTTATGTCTTTGATTATTATTTCCTTAGCCTTTCGAGCTGCTACATCCACCACTTCCTGCTTTAACTTTTCTTTTGCTGTCTCAATTTCCCGCTGTATTTTCGCATCGGCTTTTTTCACAATCAATTCTGCTTTTTGCTTTGCATCATTAATAATTTTTTCCTTTTCAAGAACTCCATCCGCCTTGAATTGGTCAATAATATCTTTTTTCCTTGTTTCAATTTCTTTCAATTTTATTTCGAGTTCTTCATAGTGTTTTTCAACTTCGTACTTCTTTCTTTCTAATTCGTCAAATCTTTTTCGAATTTCATCCCTGCGAGATGTAAAAAAATCTTTAATTGAAATCTTCCTGAAAACCACAAATAAGATAATCACAAGAAGTGCGAAATTTAAAAAGCGATAAGCAAGATCTATCAGTTTTCCGCTATCATGGGCTGTTCCGGCCTCACCATGGCCAGAAGAAAAACCTAAAGTATGAGACAAAAACAAAAATACAAAAATGCCTGCAATTATAAATGCTGAGTTTTTATGCCTGATCAAAAAACTGATCACTGTACACTCCTTCCTAAAATCTTTTCAGCCAGTTCCGTGGAAAATCCGGCAATTTGATTACCCAATGCCTTACTTATTTCCTCAATTTTTAAATCTATTTCTTTTCTGGCGTCTCCAACCTTTTTTTCAACTAAAAAACCGGCTTCCTGCAATATCCTGTTTTCTTCCTCAATTGCAATATCCTTTACAATTGATTTCTCTTTACTTCCTTCTTTTCGTGCCTGAATGATACCTTCTTCAACATCTTTTTCGCTTTGTTCGCACCACGTAAGATAATCTTCTATACTTTTTTCCAGAGAACTGGTCTTATCATTTCTTTTAATCATAATTTTGCGAATTGGTCTATAAAGAAAGACATTCAGCAAAAACATGAGCAGCAAAAAACTAAATACCTGAATCCATAGGTTCCCAACAGGCCACAGTGAATAGTCAATAGATAACATGGAATATCCTTAAAATTATTATTTTGGGCTGATGTAAAACTGGAGAAAAAAAGCTTTTTGTAAGTGATAGTCTGGCAAATTATTGTATATTTTAATGTATCTTATGCTAAGGCCTGTTCTTTGGGAAGAACTGCAACTTTTGGATTTTGTTTGGCATAATCATCCTGCGTTTGCATCTGGCAAATTCCCTCAAAAACCACCCCTTCACTTATTGTAACACTCGGAGCTTTTATATTTCCAAATACTTTGCCTGGTGATAAAATCTCTATGCTTTTTTCAGCTACAATATTTCCGCTGACTTCCCCGCTGATAATTATCTCTGATGCATGGATATCAGATTCAATAGAAGCTGTTTCACCAACAATGAGTGTGCCTTCTGTATCAATTTCCCCCTTGAACCGGCCATCAATTCTGACGACACCCTTAAAGGAAAGCTTCCCTTCAAATTGAGTATCACTTCCTAAAAAAGCATTTATCTGTTCCTTCAGTTTCTTCAATTTAAAAATCACCCCACCTTTTACTATCAACGGAGACCCTATAACATGTTGTAATTTGTTTTGCAAGAAAAACTGCAAAATAACTTTTCAGAAAAAATTGATGCTGCCATGATTTGGTTTCAGCAGATAAATTCAGGGAAATAATAAAAAATACTGCGGCCATTAATATGAAATAATTTGATGATATTATTAAATATATTAATATTAAGACAACTTTGGGAAAAAAAGAATGCTGAAATAATTCCCCAAAAAGCTATTTGATAGACACACGCATATTGATCGAATATAATGAAAAATAAAAAATCAGAAGAAAAAATATTTACTTTTTTAAAAATTTTTTCGAGCCTATTCTTGAATTGAAGGAGTAAACCTATGGAACGAAAATTTTTATCACTTATAGCAGGCTTGATAATAATATTCGCTTTATATATTGGTGCCGAGGCAAAGGATAATGTGTGTATCGATTGTCATATAAAGGTGTCGCCCGGGACAGTAAATGACTGGAAATCAAGCAGACATCATGAACAGGGTATCACTTGCCTTGACTGTCACGGTGATGATCATAAAAATGCTGATGATGCTGCATTGGCAATCATGCCTGATGAGCATGTTTGTTCAGAATGTCATGAAGATCAGTTCAATCAATTTTTAAATGGTAAGCATAATCACGGTTGGACATCCATGAATGCGCTTCCCATAACTCATATTGAACCTGACGAATTTATGGAGGGAGGCAAAGGATGCGGCGGTTGCCACAATATGGGAATAAAAAGTGAAGCTCAAAAAAAGGACCAGAGAGATAAAGGTTACCGTTATCAGAATAATTCCTGTGATGAATGTCATACAAGGCATGCCTTTTCAAAAAAGGAAGCACAGGATCCAAAGTCTTGTCAGCAGTGTCATATGGGTTATGATCATCCTCAATATGAAATGTGGGAAAGCTCCAAGCATGGTACCCGCTATGAAGTCAAAGAAAAGGGCAAGCTTTCAAAGCAGGCCTCGGCACCGACCTGCCAGTTTTGTCATCTTCCGGACGGTACCCATACAAACAAAACAGCATGGGGTTTTCTTGGTGTTCGACTTCCTCTTCCAAAAGATAAGCAATGGGCTGATGATCAGGTAACAATTCTGAAGGCACTGGGTGTATTAAATCCGGAAACAGGTAAAACTACTGAACGGATGGATGCAGTTAAGGCGGTAGGCCTTGCCCGATTAACTACTGAAGAATTCAAGAAAGAACGTGATAAAATAATCGGCCGTTGTACCCACTGCCACTCTGAAAAATATGCAAGAACTCAATTGGAAATGGGCGATAAAATTATTCAAAAAGCCGATCGCCTGATGGCTGAGGGCATTAGGATTGTTGCAGGGTTATACAGGGACGGCATTATAAAAAAACCCGACCATTATAAATTTGCCTACCCTGATTTTCTTTTCTTTAAACAGACTGGAGATTCTTATATTGATCAGGTCTTATTCAGAATGTATATGAAGTACCGTATGAGGACCTATCAGGGGATTTTTCATTCCAATCCCGATTATGCCTACTGGTACGGTTGGGCAGCAATGACCAAATCCCTTAACGAGATAAAAGAGCTGGAAAGGACCATGCGTGCAATACATAAAGGCGCAAAGCAATAGTGTGCCTGATTCACCCTTTTATTAAAGTTACTTGAGGCATGGTTAATATAAAGGTCAAGGGCATAAGCTGCAAGGCGTTTATCCCTTTTACCTTTATGCAGTCTCTTGCCGGTTATCAGGAATATTTCACAACCTGATGATTTAATTCTGTTTGCATGTATCTGGATTTTTGAATCCCCGAACTGTACTTTCACATATAAGTAAACTCCATAGTTAAAATAATCTCCATATTTCCGTGGTTTCGATAGCCTGATAAATTAATAAAAATGCTTATTGATGTAGACAAAAAGTCAGTTCGGCTCGTCTATATGATCAAAAGGGAGCATTACTTCTCATAAGAAAGCTATCAGGAACTCATGAAAAGAATATTTTTATTACGGTACTGAATAGAGGCTCATTTTTCAAAATGTTGAATCTACCTTGGAGAAGAAATGCCAGACCTCAGAGAAGATAAAACGGGAAGAGATTCTCACATTGAAGTCCTGGTTAAACATGCAAAATCCGGCAACCGCTACTCCTTTGAGAAACTCATTGTCATTTTTCAGGAGGATATCTTTCGCATGGCCTATTATCGAACCGGTTCTCATATGGACGCTGAAGATCTGACTCAGGATATATTTACCCAGGCATTCAGGAGCATATCCAGATTGAAAGAGGTTTCTCATTTTAAGTCATGGCTTTACCGTATTGCCGTTAACCGCGTGCATGATTTTTATAAAAAGAAGAGGGTGCTAGTGTTTCTTGGAAGCCGTGATGACCTGGCTGATTTTTACCGGAACGGAACCGAGGATGCTGAAAATATTCAAGCAGATGACAGTCTGTGCAGGCAGGAGTTCTGGGGTCATGTGCGGAATCTCTTAAAAATTCTAAGCAGGCGGGAAAGGGAAGTATTTATGTTGAGGTTTTTCGACCAGCTTAATATCAGGGAAATTTCTGCAGTTATTAATAAAAGTGAGAGTTCTGTGAAGACATATCTTTATCGTGCACTTAACAAGATAAAAATTGATCCTGAATTTTTCAAAATTTTTGAAGGAGAATCCGGATGAAAAATATACCAGAGGATCATCTTAGCCATGAACAGATATCACAGGCTGTGGTAGATGAGTCTGACTTGACAGAGGGATTGAGGAAGCATCTTGCCAACTGCGATTCATGCCTTGCTGAGAAAGAGGTGTTTGAGGGTCAATTGAAGCGGATGGGGAAAATGGCAAGGGAATTCGCACCTTCATTCTCAAAAAAGGTGGTGCTGCCTGTAAAGGCGAAAAATCATGCTCACTTATTCTGGAAATGGAACTGGGGCGGACTTTTAGCAACCGGATTAACCGCTGCCATGATCCTTGCTGTTTTCCTGTGGTGGGCAACGCCATATAAAAAATTCTACGATGATATTGAAGTGCCATTAACTCCGTATTTCCTGATTAATGAGCAGTTGGTAGTTGAAATTGAATGCTCTGAAGAAGACCCTCTTTCCATAGTCTATTTTGATATCTCCGGAGAAACTATGACGACTGTTACAGATGAGTTCCTGGATTTTGTTATTCCTGTTTTTCAAAATGAAACCCAAAATCATGACATAAAAAAGGAGGACTATCATGTTGTATAGGTTTAAATGGATTCTTGCAGCAGTACCCATTCTCATTTTGTTATCTACGCCTGTTGTTTATGCCAGGGGAGAAATGCCTCCCGGCAAATGGTGGCGTTTGCCTTATGCTACTGAACAGCTTCACTTAACCGATGCAGAAAAAAACGAGCTTGATGAACTGTTTATTCAAAGCCAGCGTTCGATTATTGATCTCAAAAGTGCACTGGAAAAGGAACAGTTCGAACTTGATAATCTTTTAGACAGGCCTGTTTTGGATGAACCATCCGTCATGGATCAGCTTGGTAAGATGCAGGAAGCGCGTGCTGGCCTTTACGCTGAGAGATTCAGGGTTCTGTTGCAGGTGAGAAAAATTCTTGGTTTTGAGCGTTACCAAAATCTCAAACTGTTATTTAAGGAATTCAGAGAAAAAGGACGGAGACATTAATCCTTGATTAAATATGAAATCTTAACCAAAGGAGAGAAAAATGAAAAAGAAAATTTTATTGAGCATCGCTGCAATAGCATTAAGCCTCTCCTTCCTGCTGCCATCGGCAAGTGCCAATCGGAAGTGGGAAACGGCAGCTGTTATTGCCGGCACTGCCATACTGGCAGGAGCAGTTTTATCTCAGGCCGGAAACAGAGTCCATTATTCCTGGAATTACTATCCTACTCAGCCTCCTCCCCCCCGTTGCAAAGTGATTTATGCGCCGGTACATCGGCAGTATTATCATCCCAAATGGAGTCATTATCCATATTTCAGGAATAATAAACCTCATAATTACCAAAAACGGGGGTATGGATGGCATCACAGATAGAATAATATATTCAGATCGAAAGATTGAATATGGTTTGAAAACGGATTCTACGCCCGGTAATAATTTTAAATGCCGGGCATAGAATTATCATCCAATTCATTTATCGGCAGCGGGGAATCATCCACCCAGAGAGTTCTGCTATCCACTACCTTGATCAGCACATGATTCCATCCGGTATACAGATATCCGAAGACCTGTTCATCAGGTCCTAAAACAGCAAGGAGATCCGGCGGAAAATCTATATCCATATCGATCCACTTGATCAATTCAATTAATTCGTCCTGTTTTTTAACAGGAACCCATTTGTCATTGGTGAGTCGTCTTTCATCACCTTTAGGATCAATCAATATTGCCGAAGGATATGCAGGATTAATATCAGCATAGTAAATATCATAATTCTGCCATCCTTTAATTATCTCTTCTATTGTCACCATATTTTCCGCGCTGCGGACAGGACGAATTTTTCCATATTCTTTAATTGAAAAACATCCATGAGTGAAAATTAACAGTGCTAAAAATAACAGGACTATTGAATTTTTAAAATTTTTGTTTTCCATACAGTTCCTCTCTTTTTTAACATGTTCATTAAACCATAGCTTTGGCTATTCCTTCCCTAAAAAATGCCCGTCTTCCAGGAGGTACAGGGGAATTGAAGGGCCTATTTCTTTGAATATAGATATTGTATCAGGGTGACACGTAAAGAACAGCACCTGCTGATCCTTTGACAGCTCCAGAACGGCCTTTGCAGCTTCCCGCGCCCTTATCGGGTCAAAGTTTACAAGGATATCATCCATTATTACAGGAAGGGGTTCAGAGTTTTGAGCACGGTTTAGAATATAGCCAAACCTGATAGATAAATAGAGCTGCTCCGCAGTTCCACGGCTTAGTTCATCAGTCTTTTTCCGCTCATCCTTTGATGTGATAACTTCTATTGTATCTTCGCCCATGGGGGCAAAAAGACTCCTGTACCGGGATGCTGTAATTTTTTTGAAAAAACTGCCTGCATCGTGAATCACCTTTGGCTGCTGTTCTTTTTCATATTTTTCCCTTGCCTTTTCAATCAGGAACTTTGCCGCAGCATATCTTGCCCAGTCAAAAGCTGACTGCCTTATCTCAGAAAGAACAGATTCCTCTTCTGATCTCAGTCTTGCAATATCATCCGCTGATTTGATTGTCTCAATGGTTTGTTTGAGTTCGGCCTTCCTGTTTCTCAATTCTTCCAGATCAATCTCGATATCCCTGGCCTTTGCAGCAAGCTCATCCTTTTCATTTTTTATCTCTTCAAGTTTGAGGCCTTTCAACTTTTTTTTCAGTGTATAGATGTCCGTCTCTCCGGAGATCCTGCGCAGGTTTTTTTCGTATGTGCCTATTTCTTCAGCCAGTCTTTTCCTTTCGGAAAACAGATATCCCCGGTTGCGAAAATCACTTTCATTTTCAGCACCACATTCACTGAGCAGATTATCTATCCTTTGTGTGCATTGATTTATCTGAGCCTGAACAGCTTTTTTCTGGGTTTCGGTCTTTTCCATCTGTTTGCTAATGCTTGCCTTCTCACGAAAATCACCTTTACTTCTATCAAGCTCAGACACCAGTTCGTCCACAACCATAGGCAGTTTTTCAGGCTCAGGCAAGGGTCTCTCAAGTTTATGCAATATTACTGCGGCATCTTTCTGGTATTTTGATATATCCCTCTGCATATTACTAATATCATTATCCAGCTTGTTCCTTTTATTAATTTTTTCAACGCATTTGTCTATTCTGTCAATTGCTTCAAATGCCGATTTTGGAGAAAGATCAACCGGCAATCCTCGTTCCTTAAGCCATGACCGCCAATTATCCGAAAGTTCGGACTTTTCTTTTAGAACTTCATCTAATGCCTCCTGTGCTTCATTTACGGCTTTTTGAGCATCATCCTTTTGTTTTCGTTTTTCATCAAGTGTGTGCAGGGCATTTCTATAATGCTCCAGCAGTTTTTCATTTTCCTTGAGCTTAAGAAAAAACCTGTCAATTTCTGCTAGAAAATCCTCATCAGAGTATTTGCAGAATTGAGCAAGTGATTGAATTTTTTCTGCCAGCGAAAAATATTTTTTTCGCGTCTCATTCATCTCTTTAATTCGATTTCTCAGTATTTCGATATTGTTCAACTGCTGGCGGGCGGCCTCAACCTTACTGAAAATTACGGTCATTAGCGCCGGCTCTAGGTCCGGACTGAGCCTGATTCTTTTTAAATAATCTTTCCAGTCAATCTCTAATTCCTGAAGAGACTGCTGGCATTTGTTCTTCTTTTCCCCGGCAATATTGAGAGCCTTCTCATGCCTTTTTACATCCGTTTCAAGGTTTTCAACCCGCTCTGAAAGACTGCTTCGTTTTTCAAATGCTGATACATCTTTTTCTGCTCGATCCCGGATGCTGTTCAGGGCTTCAAATGTAACAGATTCAGGTAAGCCGGCCTTCTTTGCATTGAGGCAGACAGCCGTCTTAATTTCACTGGCATGATCTCGATATTCAGACAGAACTGCCTCAATATCTTTTATCTCAAGTTCCTTGTCTGTTACCCGGGATTCATTAGCCTTAAACAGTCTTTTTTTTCCGCGTTCTATCCTGAACAGCAAAAATAATGCTATTATAGCCAGTAATGCAATTACACCACCCGTTACTAGTGCTTCAAAAGGTCTTCCGAATAAGGCAACTGCACCTGAAATAATTAGCAGGATTGAGCCTGACACCCAGGCTGTCTGCTTAAAAATGCCTGGCCAATCATCCTCAACCTCTTTAAGCCTTTTTAACTCCTGATTTTTATCGGAAAGCCTGTCTTCATGATGCCTGATCTCTAGATCAAGCTGCTCAGCTTTATAGAGATCAGATCGCAGGCCATTTAATATGGACGTAAGAATTCCAATTTCATCCCTCGATATAAATTTTGATTCAGGTTCATCCATGAGGTCAGATAAGGCTTCCTGATGCCTTTTGCGGGTATTATCCATATTGGTTTTAATGGTGCTGCAGATAATTTCTGTATCATGCAGCTCCATTTCTGCATGACTGAATTTTAAGGCAAAATCTTCCACCTTTTTTTGAGCAGGTATTGAGCTGTCAAAACCGTTGACATCATCTTCAGTCCATCTCTGGTCAATTTCCCGGATAAGCCTTTCTAACTGTTGTTGCTGCTGTTCAAGTTCACTTTTACGTTTGGGAATATCCCGTATTGCACCTGCAAATTCGTCCCGGCCATGCTGGAGTTTCATCACGATCTGTTCTTCAAAATCAGTCGTTATTTCACCAAAATCATTGAGACTTGTCATGGCAACGGCTTCTTCACGGGCCAGCTTTTTATATTCTTCATTTTTAAGGCTGAATATTTCCTCCTGAGTTGCGAGTTTGCGCTCTATGCGAATGAACTCTTCTTCCTGTCTTTGGACGGCCTCATAAATAAACAGAGACCTGTCTGTCGAAAGAACTGTCTCTTCTGACCAGTTTTTACCCAGGCTATTTACAAGGTCTCTGATTTCGGATTGAACCAGTTTTTTTTCCTGAATAGTCATTGGAAGGGACTTCATTTTTTCAATATATTCATTTCTATACTCAAGCAAAAGACTGATGGATGGCCCATGCTCAAGTATCCGATCATCCACAACCAGCACTTTGAACTCTTTTTGGAGTTTAGCAAGTTCTTCCTGAAGTTCGAAAAGATGATCCTGATGGTTTTGAAGCGAGCTCAGGTCCTTATCCAGCATCACTATTCCGTTTTCCGGAAATGATTCGACAACCTGACCTAGTTCACTGAGAGCTTTTTCCGACTCTTCCAGACCAAGCCATTCCGGCCAGAGCCGTTCATAGGAATCATTTTTCTCCTTTTTTCTGCTGACAATGAGATAATCATTATGAAGGGACCGGATTTTTTTCTCCACAAGGCTCAATTCAATGCAAGAGTGATCGTATATTTCAAGGTCTTTTGACGCCTCCCGCAGTTCCATTCGGATTTTTTCCAGCTCTGAAATCTTGGTGTTTATAAAGGGGTTTTTTCCTCCGGGTTTATAAAGGCTTTCAAGCCTGTCTTTGATCTGTTTATTAGCCTTTTGCAGGGCCAGCATTGCCGTACCTGCACTGGCTCCATAAATAACGGCCTTAAGACCTTCTGCTCTGAGCGTATTAATCGTCTGCAGTTCTGAGAGGCTGAATGCATAGATATTCTTGAAAACTTCATATGTAATGCCTCCCATCAATTGAAGAAGCAATTCGCTGCCGCCTGCATTTACATCAGGGCCTGTAACTGTAACCCTGCCTCCTCCTTTTCCCGGTTTACGCTCTACTGTAAAATTCTCGCCAGCCGAGTTTATAAGCCCGATCCTCCCTCCATGTATTCCTCCTGCAAGAGGAGGGTAGCCGGCATCCTGTGAATTTGCACGGGGAAATCCAAAGAGAACCGTGCGGATAAACCCGACAAGCGTGGATTTGCCGGCCTCGTTATTGCCCTGAAAAAGGACCAGCCCCGGACTTAAACCAGTAATTGATTCATTGTAAAAGGACCCGAAGCCATTAATATGCAAAGACGTTATTTTCATTCGCAGCTACCGGGAAGTCACGGTTAAATATCATTCTTCTGACTCCATCAAATCAACGCACAGGAGTTCAGCCTCACCTATAATCTTCTTAAGATTTTCAGGTGTAACAGGTTCCAGTATTTTTGTGGCGCGCCGATTAGCATAAAGGTCATTCAGGGCTGATTTCAGGCCATTCAGCAGGGCAGGGGAATCGGCATCTTTTTCCTGCAGAAGCTCAGTTATTTCATTTGAAAGACTTAATATCTGTCCAAGCAGGTCATTTACATTACGGCGCTGTTCCATATCAAGTTGAGGCCGGCATTTTATATCAATATCCTGAACCCATACAAATGGATCACCTGAAAATCCTGTCTCCCTGACCCTTTCAAGAAGGTCATTCGCCACATTTGCTTTTCTCAGTTCTCCGGAAAGAGGACCTCGCCCCGAAATCCTGATACGACAAACGACCAAACGTCCTTCAGCATTATCCCTTAATCTTTCCAAAGTATCAGCGAGAGCCTGATCCAGAATGTCAAAGGATGCGATATTGTCGATTGCAATCTCGGAAGTAAGCCATCTTACAGTATCCAGCGGACAGAACTCCAGATCAACATGATGATCCTCACTTACAGTCACCAGATAGCATCCGCGTTCGCCCTGTTCCCGAATATTGAGCCCCTGGGTGTTTCCCGGATACACGACACAGGGGATTTTGCTCAGTATCTTTTTTTCGTGTACATGGCCGAGAGCCCAGTAATCAAAACCGGCTGAAGTCAAGTCGTCCAGTGTGCAGGGCGCATAGGGCGCATGATAAGGATTGCCGCCGCAATTGCAGTGCAATACTCCTATCTGAAAAATATCCGGATTGGTTGCTCTGAATTTCCGGGACAGGTTGTTAGGCTCATTTTTCTTCTGAAAACTGATCCCCGATACCGAGACTATTGGTTTCCCGTCTATCCTTACCAGTTTTGTTTCAACATCGCTGCCTTTGAAAATGCATACTTCATCGGGCCATTCTATTGTTGAAGACCATGACTCAACAGGATCGTGGTTTCCGTGGACAATAAATGAAGGTATATTGTTGTCTGACAAGGTTTTTAGACCATCAAGGAATTTTAGCTGTGCCCTTAGGCTACGGTCAGTCGAATCATAGATATCTCCGGCAATCAAGAGAAACTCGACTTGCTTATCCATGCACAATTGGATCAGGGATTCATAGGCGTTAAAGGTTGCAGAACGGAGTATATGTGCGATATGTGAGGATTGTGTGGTTATACCTCTGAAGGGGCTGTCAAGATGAAGGTCGCCTGCATGAATAAAAGAAAATTTTTTCATAAATTAAGTCATGAAGCAGAGACAGGGTGGAATGATTAATTTTTATTTGCCTGACTGCTCTTGAAAAAGGAACGGAATGCAGTCATACGATTCCAGCAATTCATCAAGCTCTTCAGGGGAAAAGGGTAAAAAAGAAAAAAGTCGATCTTCCAGTCTTTTTGTTTTATCCCATAGAGTCAAAATTCGCTGCCTGCGTTCCGGATCTTTGCCATATCGTTCCATAACGTATTTCAGTCTTTCCTCAATATTCGTTACTTTATTATGGAGTACTCGTTTATCTGCATAGTTCACAATTTCTTCCTCTACGGGTGTGTCCGAGGAAAAATATTCATCCAGAACAACGTGTTGTCCGACAATAATACCAACATCAGGATATCCCATATCCATGAGGACCTGTTTCCCTGTCAGGGCATGGTTTTCGCCGGTTTCAATGCTCTTTGTTTTTGTAATATCATGAAGCAGGGCTGAAGCCTGAATAAGTCTGCTGTTAAGGGCAATACCCTGTTCTCCCAGATAATCTACAAGCAGGGAGGCAACCCGACAGACCTGGACAGAATGGGCGACGATATGCTCCAGCATGCCCATTTCCGACATAAGTTGATAGCATTTTTCAATTGATGGTATTCTCATAAGATAAATGATTTCCAAAATGTCGGCATACCATATATAAGTTATACCGACAGCGTTACCTGCCCTGTGCAGTTGCAATACCTGATTCGGCAGGCTCCTGTTCAACATTCCAATAAAAAAACAAAAACAGGCCATATATGAATGGGCAGTATTTAATCCGCCAGCCAGCCAGCCAGCCAACCAGCCAACCAGCCAAAGGCTGGTAAAAGGCTGGTAAACCATCCATAAAGACTGGTGGACAAGCCCGCCACAAAGACTGGCGGGTAAACCCTCCATAAACACTGGCGGGTAAACCCTCCATAAACACGGCGGACAAGGCCCCGTCCCTTGGAGCTTTCAATGTTTATCTATATACCCCGCTGCCTGTCGGCGTGCATCGCACAGGCAGGCTTGCGGCAGGGTAGTTTATTATCCAGTATAAAAGTATCGCTGTCTTATATTTGTTTGTCAAGATTCTATTGGGTTAAGTTTTTTAATCTGACAGAGGCGGAACAGGACCGGGATTCAAATAAATACAGCCATTTTCGTCCTTGGCCGGACTAGAGGAATATTTCTCTTTCTCTTGCCGATTGGTAATCAGGGAAATTCTCAGTAAGGTATGGCATGCATTTAATATAGGATTTAGAAAAGATGGTCGGGACGGAGAGATTTGAACTCTCGGCCCCCTGAACCCCATTCAGGTGCGCTTCCAGACTGCGCCACGTCCCGAACCCATTGTGGAGTGATATTATAACACTTTTGTTCTTTGTCAAGACATAAAAAAGCCTGTTCATGATTTTTGAGGAAGAGGTCTGTATTGACAGGTCACTTTGCCAGTGGTAGCGCTCTTTTATATTTCAATTAAATCGCTATTTATTTAAAAGGAATTTAAATACTATTTTTCAAATTGTGAAATAATATTAATGGATATCAATTAGATATAATGCTGATTAAATTATAAAAGAGCGTCCTTTTGAAGGTTCTTTTGCCCGTCGTGCTTGCTTTTCCGCAATTTCCCTTTTAATGATATCAGGATCTCCGAAATAGATGCAATGCCCGGGGCAGACATTGTCGGCGCATGCAGGGTTGAGCCCGTTATCCACCCGGTGAAAACACAGGTTACATTTTTGAGCCATCCCTTTCTCCGAATCAAAGGCGATGGCATCATAGGGGCATGCGTCTATGCAGAGTTCGCATCCGATGCATTTTTCTCCATCCAGGATGACAACATTATCATCTCTCTTGAATATGGCTTCCTCAGGACAGACATCGACACAGGCAGGTTCATCGCAGTGTTGGCAGACATTAACTCGAAATGTAAACTCCGGTTTCCCATCGATGATGCGAGGGCCGTCCTCCAGGACTTTAATCAGTTGTACACCTTCAGGAGAACTGATTTCCTGTTTACATGCTACCTCACATGTCCTGCACCCCCAACAGGATTCATTATCAATAATCAGTGCATAGGATTTCATTTGCTTTCATTCCTTTCTCACGTCTCAGGGCTGATTTTGCACAGAAGTGTTCGTACGTGGGTTGCGCCCATGGCCGGATCACAATGTTCATAGGCATTACTCGTCAAAATATTGATATTGGACTCTTTCCACCCGTGTCCGGGATCTTTTTTCTCCGGAAACCACCAGGCGTGTTCTGCGGAGACGATTCTTTGATCCATGCCCTCAAAAAATTTGGCCCGCTGCCTGACCTTGCCGCGAGGGGATTCAATAATGACCCAGTCTCCTTCCCCAATCCCTTCTTTTTCAGCCGTATCCGGATGAATTTCCACTACAGGTTCCCTGTGAAGCTCCCGCATCCACGGGAGTTGTCGATTTTCCGAGTGAAAAAAGCCGGGGATCCTTCTCCCAGTAATCAGGATATATGGATATTCCTCATAAAGTTCCGGGGTGCTTATCGGTCCTTCCGGCGGCTCCCTGAATTGAGGCAGAGGATCATAACCCCATTTTTCAAGAAGAGTGGAGGAAAGCTCAAATTTTCCCGTCGGTGTGGAAAAGCCTTTTTCTTTATATTTTTGATAAACGACTTCCCCACGGAGATAGTCCATTTTCTTAAAATCTCTCCACTTGATTCCCATGGGCTCGAGGATGTAATCCAGACCTCCCTCAAATGTATCCCACCAGTACTCTCCCTGGCCTACCCTGTGGCCCAGGTCGTTTAGCATCTCGTGATCCGAACGGCATTCCCCGATCTGAACAGCCTTTCTTCGCGGAAAAATATATCCGTGCCGCTTCCAGAAATCCGCGATGTAATCCATCTCCAGCCATGTGGCCGCAGGCAGAACTATATCTGCCAGTTCCGCAGTGGGTGTGATAAAGAAATCCGACACAGCCATGAACTCTACCGCTTTCAAGGCCCTGTACACTTCGTTTGCATTTCCGCGAGTCATTAAAGGGTTGGAGCTGATCAAAAACAGCATCTTTACTGGATAGGGTTTTTCTTCAAGGATGGCATCCCAGACGCATTTAGGATTGATAATAGCGAAATTCCCGCCCAGCCGGAATCTTTCACCCCCCAGCCGTTTCTCTGCCTGCTCCCTGGGAAGCATAGCATGGGCTCCGAAACGGCCTACATTATTGATCTTTGGGGTTTTGAAAAGAACCTGCCCACCCTTTGCATCTATATTCCCCGTGATGCCCATGAGGGCCAGAAGGATACGGTTATTGTCCGCACAATTTACCTGCTGTTCAATTGCTACCCCCCACTGGATGGCTGCGGGTTTTGTGGTAGCAAAAAGCCGGGCTGCTTTCTGAATCTTTTCTTTTGGGACCCAGGTGATTTTTTCCACCCTCTCCAGAGGGTATTCATTAACACGTTCAACGAAGGGTTCCCACCCGTATACATGATTTTCCACAAAGTCCTTGTCATAGAGTTGTTCCTCTATAATCACATTGAGCATACCAAAGGCAAGGGCCGTGTCAGTCCCTGGTCTCAAAGGGAGCCAGATATCGGCACGGGCTGCAATACGGGTAAGCCTCGGATCTATTGCAATAAGTTTCGCACCTTTATCCAGGGCTTGTGAGAATGGTTCACCCTTATAGCAGTCGGGATTGCTGATCACCACATTATTTCCCCAGACCATGATACACTTTGGGTTGTTTTCATAGTCCACTATGGGGTTTGTGCCGCATGTGATTATCGTGGTAGAGATCCTTGGTCCATAGCAAAAATGACCTGCCGTAAGGACGTTTGGCGTGCCAAGAAGGTTAGCAAAACGATAGATCACCGCCTCGTTTTCCCGGCCCGTACCATAGCCCGGTACAATAGATTCTGCGCCAAAGGTATCCCTGTAATGGAGTACTTTTTCAGCAATTGTCTCCAGGGCATCATCCCATGAGATGCGCTCCCACTTCCCGCTGCCCTTCGCTCCGACCCGTCTGACCGGATAGGTGAGTCGATCCGGATGATAGGCAAGCTGTGTGGATCCTATTCCTTTTGAGCAAAGGGTTCCATGGTTGATCGGGCAATCAGGGTCACCTGCAATTTTTTCAATTCTCCCGTTTTTCAGGTAGATAAGAACACCGCATCCCCCATGACACATTCGGCAATGGCTCTTTATCACGGTATCGTAACCATAGACCTCCATTTCTTTTTCCATATTGGAATATTTAAATTGAGCCATATGTTTTCTCCATTTTGTGGATTTGGGGGACGACCGTTAATATTAAAATAACTTAAATTTCCAGTTTATAATCATTTTCATTTGCCCATTTCTCTCCGCGCTGAACCGCACAACTGACAGCAGCAGGTGTCATATCAAATCTCCTTGCCAAATCTACCATTGCCATACCCAGTTCATTGACACTAAAATAACAAATCAAATCCCTTGCTATAACACGGTCCCTCTGTCTACCCTTTCCGGTTATGTAGTTCTTGTCCAAGTGGATAAGGTCAGACACTCTCTCCATTACCTTTTCAAAATTATAGCCAAGTCTTTTAAGTTTGTATTTCCTGGCAAATTGATCCTCAGATTCTAATAGTATATCAGATACAAATTCACTCTCTCCCAGTATCCTTTGATCGCTCTTGATCCTTTCCTTGCCTTTTAATTTCAGCTTTTTAACCTCATCCCAACCGCCAAGGCTTCTTATCAATCCCCCTCCAACCAGCTCAGGCCTCCTTCCTAATTCTATCCCTTTTTCAACATAAGACCTGTATTTTTTTCTTGCTTCGCCCTCTGTTTTTCCAAAATAACCTAAAACATATTCAGTATCCTGCCATTCCAATTTTACTTTTCCCATTAAAGATTTGTGGCCTGAATATGAATAATTATCCAGTTCATTCAAATAGTTAACTCTCTTTGCACGCAGGGGATTTAAATGAATATACCTGACCAGTTCCAATAAATAGGAATCTTCCTGACACACTATGGACTTATACCTGTTCTGGAATAGCTGGCCATGGCGCTTGTGCCTTCTGTTGTATGTTACGACGTATCCTGTAAGGAGCCTTCTCATCAAGGCTGCAATGCCTTTAGGACCACTTCTGAATAAGAAATGAGCGTGATTAGGTAAAAAAGACCAGGCATAGCATTGCGTTTTTGTTTCAGGCAGAAGCTTGGACATTCTTTCAATGAAATTATCACGGTCCTCATTATCATTGAATATCTTCCGGCGTTCTATCCCTCTTATCATCACATGATGCAGGAGGCCAGGCGTATCTAATCGGGCTATTCTTGGCATGATCAAATTATTGTACCTGAGTTTACAAATTGTCAAGTTATTTGTTTATTTACGGTCGTCCCCTTTTGCGCCACAATGTGGGGTCGTAACATATCCATTTTACTTGGATATATAGTTCAATGGTCCGA
>ERZ795048.257-NODE-257-length-59663-cov-30.146474_pt1 | contig 59663 bp, 53 predicted proteins | sample MGYA00375132_ERZ795048 | MGnify/ENA primary metagenome ERZ795048 (study PRJEB30177, sample SAMN05720225) | activated sludge metagenome | isolation source: Anaerobic digester | place: Hong Kong | collected 2014-12-17 ...
TCGATATGTTGAAGCGTACCGCCAAAGCCGATATTATTATGGATCTTAGCTTCGAAATTAAAAGGAATGGTCCTGAAAAATACATCACTTTCAACCTTCGTGGCCTCGATGCATACACCTCAAAACAAATTGCTGGCGCAGCCGGACAAGGCGCTCCTTCAATGTCAGCAGGTGCTGATTTGCTCCTCGAGGAAGCAGTTCTAAGCCATATGGATGGTTTCAACAATCTTCTTCAGGGTCACTTCGAGGATATGTTTGCAAAAGGTCGTGAGGTTAAGGTAATGGTTCGCGTATGGAACAACTGGGGCGAAACCCTCGAAACCGAATTCGACGACAAGGAGCTAACCGAAATTATCGACGACTGGTTCTTCGACAACACAGTAGAAGGCCGCTTTAGCGTTAGCGATGCAACCGAAAACTTTATGCGCCTTGAGCAGGTTCGTATTCCTATGATGCGTGTTGACGACCGTGGCCGTGAGCGTGCTGTTGATACCCGTAGCTTCGTAAACGATCTTCGTAAGTACCTAAAAAGCACCTACGAAATCGACTCGAAAGTTTACCTACGTGGCCTTGGTGAAGCGTGGCTAATCCTTGGCGAGAAGTAACACCCAGAACCTAAAACCAAAACCATGAAGAAAACTGTAGTTGTTCTTCTTACTGCTTTGGCTCCATTGCTTTCAATGGGCCAAAGCAGCCTAGGAAAAACCGACGACCTTGGACGAATAGCACTTGCAGCAATTGTTCCCGATGCTGCTGAGATTCCAAAAAATGCAAGCAAAATGTTGCAGAATAAAATGCAGCAAATTGCTACTCAAAACGGACTTGGTGCATCCGAACAATCTCAGTTTGCAATAGTACCAATAGTAACCATTGTAAGCAAAGAGGTTACTCCTACTGCTCCTCCAATGCAAGCCTTGAACCTCGATATAACTTTATACATTGTTGATGGCCAAAGCCAAAACATTTTCAGCCAAACCACAATTTCAACAAAGGGTGTTGGGAAAACCGAGGATGCCGCATATGTTCAAGGCATTAAACAACTAAACGCTAAACACGGTCAGTTCAAAGGATTTGTTGAAAAGGGAAAGGAGAAAATCATTGAGTATTACAACTCGCAGTGCGATGTAATTATTAAAGGCTCGCAAGCCCTTGCCGGGCAGCAGAAATACGAGGAGGCTCTTTACATGCTTCTCTCTGTTCCCGACATTAGCCGCGAGTGCTACGATAAATGCATGGACTTTTCCATTGATATTTACAAACAATTTGCCGACCAAAAATGCTCCGAGTATCTTTCTGCCGCCAAAGCGGCATGGGCTGGCAAAGAGCTTAGTAGCGTAGAAGAAAATCTCGCAAAAATTACCCCCGATATGGCTTGCTACCCCGAAGCTCAACAGCTGGTTGAACAGGTAACCGCTGCCGTTGAGGCCGAGGGAGGAAAAGCATGGGAGTATAAAATGAAGGTTTACGACAACACCGTTGAGAAGGAGAAGATGATGATTCAGGCAGGAAAAGAAGTTGCAATGCAATGGGCACACTGGGGCGCAGCAAAGCACTTCAACTGGGACTGGCGTTTCCTATACCCAAATGCTGAACCTCCAAAACAAGTTGAAACAAAAAAAACTGAATCAAAAACTACTTCAAAACCAAAAGAAGAAAAAGTCACAAAAAGTGAACCTTTAGAAAATCCTGTCTTATTACCAGCAAAAGTTTCTGCTCATGCAGGAACCTTCAAGGGAAATTATAATCAAATTACCGATGGTATCATAGCACAAAATGGACAAGCATGGGATGGAGAAACCTGTGTTTCATGGTCTGGTTTCTGCTCCTTTACTCTTGATCTTGGCTCCATACATGAGGTAACTGGAATTATTGTTTCTCTTGATAACAATGACAGCTACCAAATTGACTGGTCTCAGGATGGGTCTTCGTTTCAGAAATTAACCATTATTGACAAAACTTTTGGGATTGATGCTTGGGGTATGGATACGTTCTCAACCTTAAAAGGTCACGAATCATTTATCTCACAAGTCTCATTCCAACCTGTTAAAGCTAGATTCTTAAAAATTTATGCAACTGAAGGCGATGATAGCTACTCCGTTTCAGAGCTACAAATATTCGGATACTAAAGATTTTTTGTTTTATTCTGGATTGGCACAAGGTTTGTATAAACTGAAATACTAATTGAAACTAAACCCTGAAATTAACAATGAAAAAGTTTTTATTACCTTTTTTTATAATACTTCTAACATTAACCATAAGTGTTAATGCACAAAACAGCTTGGGCAAAACCGATGATTTAGGGAGGGTGGCTATCGCAGCCATTGTTCCCGATGCAGCCGAGATTCCAAGCAATGCAAATAAAATGTTAACCAATAAGCTACAGCAAATTGCTACGCAAAACGGACTGGGAGCATCACCCTACAATGCTAGGTTTGCTATTGTTCCCATGATTTCAATACTAAGCAAAGAGGTAACTCCAACTGCACCACCAATGCAAGCTATAAACATCGACCTTACCTTGTATATTGTTGATGCGCAGAGCCAAAACATTTTTAGCCAAACAAGCATTGCGTTGAAAGGTGTTGGAAAAACCGAGGATGCTGCATACACCCAAGCACTTAAAGGAATCAATGCAAAGCATGGACAATTCCGTGGGTTTGTTGAAAGTGGCAAGGAAAAAATCATTGAGTTTTACAACTCACAGTGCGATGTAATTATCAAAGGTTCGCAAGCCCTTGCTGGACAAAAAAAATACGAGGAGGCTCTTTTCATGCTTCTCTCCGTTCCTGATGTAAGCCGCGAATGCTTCGATAAGTGCATGGATATTTCCGTTGATATTTACAAAGAGTTTGCCGACCAAAAGTGTACTGAGTACCTCTCTGCCGCCAAAGCGGCATGGGCAGGGAAAGAACTCAAAACCGTTGAGGAGAATCTTGGTAAAATTACACCCGATATGGCTTGCTACCCCGAAGCGCAACAGCTGGTACAGCAGGTTACCGCAGCAGTGGAAGCCGAAGGTGGAAGCTCGTGGAATTTCAAAATGAAAGTTTACGACGATACCGTTGAGAAAGAGAAGATGATGATTGAGGCAGGAAAAGAAGTTGCCATGTCGTGGGCATACTGGGGTGCTGCCTCTCATTTCAACTGGGACTGGAACTGGCTTTACAAAAAGTAGCAATAATTAAACGCTAATAAATTCACTATTATTTTTAACTTTATCTTAATTACTAACCTAAATTTTAACTGTTATGAAAAAGCTTGAACTAACAAAAATCTTTTTCCTCGTATTACTTGCTGGCGCTGTTGGCATGTCTAGCTGCGGAAAAAAATCAACCAGCGCTTTGGGCGAAGAAATTGAAGTTCCATGCGACGAATTCCGTACCGATAAGGCTGCTTTCCGTGCTACCGGCTCTGGAATTAGCCAAGACCTGAGAACTGCTGAAGATAAGGCGTTACTAACTGCAAGACAAAGGCTAGCCACCAGCATCACTACCACGCTCAAATCGGTTACCGACCGCTACACCAACGAGCGTACCTTTAACGATGCTGCTGAGTTCGAAGAAAAATTCGAGAATCTAACACGTGAAGTTACCAATCAGGAGCTGAACAACGTTGCTACTATTTGCAATAAAAAGTTCCAAAAAGAAGGTAAGTACAATGTGTATGTAGCTATCGAAGTTAAGAAAGATGAGCTTCTTCAAAAAATTGAGAAGCAAATCAGCAGCGACCAAAAACTTCAGATTGACTACGATAAAATGAAGTTTGAACAAATCTTCAACCAGGAAATGGACAACATGGCAAACCAACAGCCATAGTAAATTATCAGAATCTACATCAGCAACCCCCAGGGGTTGCTGATTCTTTTTACACCCCTACATTAACTCCTACACAACTTACATAAGGAGTTTTATTTACAGAAACCCTAATTATCAACACCAAACACAATTGACGATGAAAAGAGTTCTGCTACTGTTGGTTTTTCTTCCAGTATTTTCGGGATTTGCCCAAATAAAAGTTGTTGAAAAAAGTTCAAAACGCCAACCCTCGTGGGTAAATGCCATTGAGAAAGACTACATTATTGTTGTAGGAACTGGCGAAACCGTACAGGATGCTCAACAGAACGCTCTTACTGCTGTTAAGGAACGTATTGTTAGTTCAGTTGCTGAGAACGTTAAAACCCGTTCGGAAATGAAAGTTGAGGAATCGAGCGTAAACAACGTATCGCAGTTCCTCGAAAAGTTTGCATCGCAAACAACAACCGAATCGGGAAAAGTTCCTTTCCTACAGGGTATTTCCCTCTCAAAGGTTGAGGAATTTTACTGGGAAAAAACCGAGAACAAGGATACCCGTGCCATTAGGTATAACTACCATATAAAGTATCCTTTCCCTGAGTTTGAACTTAAGAAACTGGTAAGCGACTTTAAAATGCGCGACCGTGAGCTAACCGAACAACTCGATAATTTACTTGCAATGGTTGACAAGGTTAGCAGCACCGATGAAATTGAAAAGAATATTGGCGAGCTAAAAATCCTGTCAGACTACTTTATGGACGGCCGTAAGGACAAATGCTCGCTGGGAATAACCCGCTACAGATCGTTGTTAAACAGCATTGAGCTCGTTGAACTCGAGAGTGGCTTAGGAGAGCTTAAGTATGGACTTCGCCTTTCGAACAGGTTCATCACAACATCCGACAAGCCCAAGGTTCGCTCGGAGTGCGCCAGAATAACCAGCACAATTAACAACTCCGATCATACAATTATTAAGTACGATTACGATAACTGTTACGAGGATCCTGAGAACAATATTCTTGTTACCTACCGTTTTGGTAGCACTACCGTTGAGAAACCCTTCTACTTCGACATTACTGCTGACAAAGCAGCTATTTTTGTGAGCGAACCCTTCCATTTTACATCGGTTGCAGTAACCGAGGGAACGGTTAACTCGGCAATTGTTGACTTAACGATTGTTTCGAAGTATGCTGCTCCATTCACAATTGATAAGGTTATAATAGAATTTAAAGGGCAGGCACCCGTAATAATCGATGGGGTTGGGCAAAGTTTTTCGGGCAAGGGTAACCACAGCCTTAAATTGAATGTGAATCAACCCTTAGAAGTTGAATCAACCTCGTCAGCAGGTAAGAATGTTTCAATGATATCGGGCTATATTCACTTCACCTCGAACAATACTGGTGAGAAGAAAACCTACAGAATATACAACCATAACTACACAACAAACTGGTAAGTTAAGTTTAACTGGTTTGGATAATAAATAAAAAAAGCTGGCAACTATAAGAGCCAGCTTTTTGTTTATTATTTATTCCTTGTAGGTTTTAAACTCGAAAGGAATTTTCACATTCTCCGAATAGTCAACTCCTGCGTCACGCATATCAGGGTCATCGTCGGGTGAAAGCCACGAAACTTTGACCTTTAATCCCTGTTGATGAGCCTTCTCAAATTTTTTTAAAATTTGAAAGATAATTTTTGAGCTGGGAGTATTGTAGTAGGTCATCTTAAAACTAACAGTGGTTTCTTCATTTGGCTCCTGAACGTAATCGTCTATCCACGACATAATGGGCTCAAAGAATCCCTTCGCGTCTTCTGGCAACGAGTTGCCAGAAAAACTGAGCAATCCTTTCTTCTTATCGAGCAGCACCTCTGGATATTGACTTGTTCCTTTAATTGATAGAACCTCCATAACTATAAGGTTGTTAATTGAAAATCAATTTGTATAAATGTACGAAAAAAACATTAATTAGATTACTAAATAAATAATTTTTTGCAAACCAAAAAAATACTTTAGTCAAATATAAACAAAAAAAATATCGTTTAGTTTTATCCGGGTCTAATTAGGTAACCCTTACAAATCCTCCAAGGGGTAGTTTTCTTCCCTGCCTGTCGGGCATATATAGTTCTCCCATCTGAGTATTTCTTCCTTCAAAGATGGAGTTAACCAATCCTTCGGCAACTAAAACGGAGAATCCTTTTGAATACATATTGAGCAGTAAAAAGCTGTTGGTTGAAAGTATCTCTTTACAGCTTTTTAGTAGCGTATTAATGGCATCCTCAAGCACCCATCGTTCACCGTTTGGTCCGCGGCCGTACGCAGGAGGATCGAGAATAATACCATGATACTTATTGCCCCTCCTTGCTTCGCGGGCTACGAATTTAAAGGCATCCTCCACAACCCACTTAATGTTGTCGAGAGCTGAAAATTCCATGTTTTGCCTCGACCAGGTAATAACCTGCTTTATTGAGTCGACATGGGTTACCTCAGCTCCTGCCGCTCTGGCGGCAAGCGAAGCTCCGCCTGTGTAGGCAAAAAGGTTGAGAATTTTGGGATTCTTTTCGTTTAGCTGATGTATTGAATCGTAAATAAAATTCCAGTTTGGGGCCTGCTCTGGGAAAATTCCAACATGCTTGAAGGCTGTTAACCCAAGCCGCATTTTTAGCTGCATTTTTTTATAGGCATACTCAACGAACCACTGCTCCTGCGCACCTGGTTTCAGTTTCCAGTCGCCACGTTCGCTCTCGGCGTTGGTGTAACCCTGCGAGGGCTTTGCATTTACAAACATGGCATGCGCCATTCTCTCCCACTCTTTCTGCGGTAAGCTTTTGTCCCAAAGCGCCCTGGGCTCGGGACGAGCAACAATTTGGTTTCCAAAGCGCTCCAGCTTCTGGAATTCTCCCGAATCGATAAGCTCGTAATCCTTCCAGCCAGTCGGCGAGAATAGTTCTATTGATTTACTCATTCTCTTTATTTATTCAATATTACAAGAGTAAGAATCTGTTTAAACTTTTGTGAATATTTTGAAGACGGGCTTTGCCTCGGCAGGCTCAGCATCCAGCCCGTGGTAATTATTAGAAGATTATTCAAAAATTAAATTTAAACAGTTTCTAATGTTATTTCGTCAAAGGTATTACACTTTGCTTGAAAAAATAAAAAAAATGGGGCCAAACTAGCCCCATTCCCCTTTTTATATTGATTTCTACTTCTCTACTACTTCTTCTAATTGCACCTTAGTTACTTCCCATGAAGCAGCTTTGGTTGAATTACTTATATATTTAAACGCAACGTAAATGGTTTCTCCATCGTATGCTGACATATCGATATTGCCACTTTCAACAAATGTCCAGTTGTTACCTGCAGGGCGGTTAAACCCACTTAAAGCAGTCCATGTTCCCGATGCTGTGGGATCGCCACCTTGATAGTCAGAGGATACCAGAATCTGCATATCATTTAGCCCGGTAGCAGGATTAATATAGTTAATTGCTTCTTTAATATTCATAACAACATTATTCCTTCCTGTTAAGTCTATTGCAGGCGATACAAGCCAATCCTCATTGGCAAAGTTTCCTCCTTCAAATCCTGACATAACAGCACAACCGTCATCATAGTCAGTCCATTTCCAAGCTTGTGTTCCTAAAATATTGTAACGGCTAAACGAGCCAAGATCTTTTGTAAAATTTTCAATAAAAAATGGGCCTACCCTTGGGTTGTCTAGTTCCACTTCACTTGCTCTTCGGATATATAATTGAACTGTTTCCCTATACAATCCAACAATTGCAACTACAGAGCCGGAACCATTGGGAACCTTTTCGCCTGCGAATTTAGCATAGCCACTAGTTCTTACCATAACAGTGTTCCCGTCCTCGTCTTCCAAATATAATTCTCCATAATCTAATGTAACTGGGTTTGCATAGGTTTTACTTGTATCGCTAGAAACAAACTGAACGTTCTCTAATTTTACAAGTTTTGATTGCCAGTAATCCTTTACCAATGCGTAATTGCTAATCTCAGCAAGTGGTGCAATTTCGGGTTCTAAATCTCTGTTAGTTGCTTGCTTCACAACACTAGAATCAGGGTGTAAGGAATCAATCTGAAAAAAAGTATTGTTATACCATGAGAGCTTTGCGCCCTTTAGGTAAAGCCTAATGGAATCACCCTCGTATAGTGCTGATGAGGACTGGAAACGAAGGTTAACCGCTCCGGTTGCATCCTGTATATAGGCGTTTTTATAAATGTTACCTGATTTCTCGTCCATAGTAACAATTGCATACAGTGATGTATCGCCATAAAATTTATGTACATTCCCAATAGGACACAGTTCTTTTAGGTCCTGAATTGTTAGAACGGAGCCAACGGGGAGCTCGTTAATGGGAGGAGTATCGAACTGGTCGTCGATGCAGCTGTAGAGCAATGCTACAGATAAAATGGAAATGGGCAGAAATACTTTAATGAATCGTTTCATAGCTATATATTTTATTTTTGTTTTCGAACTGGTTAGAATGAGAAGTTAACATTTAAGAAAAAGTTTGTGCCGTACATATAGGCATACTTGGGAGGGAATCGCTCAAGATCCCTGGAGTCGTAACGGAGCTGCTCGAATGCTAAAACGGTAAGGCTTCGGTTATTTAACACATTGCTTACGCTTAGGTTCACGCGCAGATAGTTTCCTTTAATTCGCCACGATTTTCCTCCGTAAATATCAAGGGTATAACCATCGTCAAGTTTTTGCTGTTCAAGCACCTCGTCCCACTGGGGATCCGATTCAACTAGGCCTTTCAAGGCCTCTTCGGTTCTACGATCGGGGTTCGGATCGATGTATATTTTCCCAAAATATGTGAAGTTTGAACCCACGAACCAGTAGCGAGGAGCATTATAGCGGAACCCAACCGAAGCTGCTGCCTGAGGGATTCCACCAATAAAATAGTTTTTAAAGTAAACTGTTTTGTCCTTAGCAATCAACTCGTAGTTATTATCGCGAGCAATGGTAACCTGAGGACGTGAACTGTAAACGTAGTGTCCCCACGCACCAACGGCGTTTAATGAAAGGTCGGGGGTAGCATTGTACTCAAGTCCCAACTCTCCACCAATGTTTGTAACATCAACTCCGGTCATAATGTAGTTAACAAAAGTTCGGTAACCCTCATGGTAAAAACTTCTGTTCCAAGTTTGATCGGAAGTTTTTGTGTAGTAGGCTGTTAACCTTGATTTTAAGCGAGGAGCACGAATAATGTAGCTGGCATCTCCGGTAAGAATGTTTTCGCTTCCCAGCCCTTCAATTACGTGGTCGCGAACACGGGGGGATATGTATGCATCGCGGAAGAAGGGTGCTCGGGTTAAGTACCCTCCCTTTATATCAATGTAATGTCGGCCAGTAATTTTATAGGTTACCCCTCCCTTTAACCCAAAGTTTGTGAAATTCTGCTTTTCAGAATCGCCATAAGAATTATCGGGGAATCTACCATTCTTCATATTCCCAGTTCTCCAGAATGTTGTTTGAGAAACATTGGCAGCAACAAAAAAGTCGACCTTACCGTAGGTGAATTCCGACTGCCCAAACAGGTTGAACTGGTTAATATTCGCGATGTAATCGTAACCAAACTTATCCCCCTCTTTAATTAAACGGTTCGGGTCGTTCAAATCATTCTGGTAAAGGTTTTCGTCAGCAAAATCGCGCTCAGCAAACTGGTCAACATCAACCCACCAGCTACCTCCCAGCAGATCGTTCATCTCCTTAAACTGGTTCCCTTTAAAGAGCGAAGCATTGATACCTGCTGTAAGCAGAATGTTTGGTTTTAAATTATGGCTTAGCACGGAATTCATCGACCACTGTTTATGGTCGTTCCTGCGTTCCTCAACAATGTACTTCGAACGGTTCCCTGTGTATTCGGTTCCCTGGTAGTTAGACGTGTAAAGGTTCTTTGTATTGGCAAAGTAGAAATGATCCCAATTTAACTGTCGATACTCTTCATTGTTTTGCCATAGGGTAGTAAGCCTGTTAAATTGGTACTCATCCTCACCCTCATAGTAGCTTGGTAGATAACGATAGTAATCGGGGCGGGGATCGGGAGCATCGTACCAGTTAAGAGCTGTGTTACCACCACGACCAAACGAGTATGCCAGTGATGTTGATATTCTGGTATCATCCCCAAAATTACCGAAGTGAGTAAGAATCATCATAGGCTTATGGTAGTTGTTAACCCTTGCATTACGAACCTCTCCATTCTGGTAACCCCAATTTGGGTTATAGTATGGATTGTCTGTAAGGTCGTAGGCTTCCTGTACAGCAATCCCTGAACGGGCACTCTTCATTGGTGAACCAAACACAGTGAAGTTAAACGAATGATTCTCGTTGAATTTGCGCTCTGTGGAGAGGAAGTATGCGTATGCATCGTAGAAAGTTCCCTCAACGTAACCTTGCTGTGCCCAACGCTTTGAACCCGACACGGTAAGCGACCACTTATCGTCAACCATTCCTGTGGAATGAATAAACATAAGACGGTTACGGTAACTCCTGTTTGCCGCCGAGTAGGTTACCCGGGTTTGTGGGCGGTACTGAGAAGAACGGGTTGTAATATTTGTTGTTCCTCCAATTCCACCAAAAACAAACTCGGAGGGATCGATACCAATTGAATAAACACTGTTTCTCATAGCATCGTTTAGTCCTCCCCATGTGGAGTAGAATGCCCTTCCCGTTTCGGGATCGTTAACGGTAATACCGTTTATCATTACCGATGAGTTTTCAGAATCGTAGCCACGAATTCTGAAACGAGCGGTACCAAAGGTGTATCCAGCTGTTGACATGAAAATGTCGTTCGAACCCTGAAGCAACCCCGAAATATCATGCGATTCCTCATCGCCCTCAATATCGGTTACCGATAGCGAAATTACGGGCACAAACTCCTCGGTTGTTTCAACGGCTGTTGTATCAACTTGTGCCCTTGAAACCACAAAGGCAAAGATGAAAAGAAACAAAAAATTTAATTTTCTCATAATTAGTAATGTACTTATGGTAACTGGCTATTAACCCCAATTTAGGGGCTTCAAAAATAGATATTATTGTGAATAAATAACCCAAAAAAATAAATTTATTTATCTTTAAGCCCTTTTATCCTTACATAAAATTGGGGGTTGGTTCGCATTTTGCAGTGTTTATAATTGATATATAAGTAACAAATAAAACAAATATTGAAATGAAAAGATTCAGTTCGCTTTTTCCTCTTGTAGCACTTCTTCTTTTTGCCTTTGGCAACAGCTCCTTTTCACAGGAAAAGAAGGACTATAGTGTAGCATGTGTTGCGTTTTATAATATTGAAAATCTGTTTGATACGATTGATACGCCCGATGTAAACGACTTTGAGTTTACCCCCGAAGGCCCCAACAAATGGAACAGCAAGAAGTACTGGGATAAAATTGCCAACATTTCGAAAGTAATTGCTCAAATTGGTACGGAGCATACTCCCCATGGACCAGCAATTATTGGTCTCTCAGAAATTGAGAATCGTTCGGTGCTGGAGGATTTGGTAGAAGCTGAATCACTAAAATCGAGAAACTACCAGATTGTTCATTTCGATGGCCCCGACCGCAGAGGTGTTGATGTAGCATTATTCTACCAACCATCCTACTTCACGGTTACCAATAGCAAAAGCTACAGGCTAACCATTCCCGACCGCGATAACTTCTACACCAGAGATCAGCTTCTGGTTTCAGGAGAATTTAAGGGAGAGCCTATGCATATCATTGTGAATCACTGGCCCTCGAGAAGCGGAGGAGAAAGCAAAAGCCGCCCTCTACGTAACGCAGCAGCTGCGCTAAGCCGACACATTATCGACTCCATCCAAAGTGTTGACCCTAACGCTAAAATCATTCACATGGGCGACCTTAACGACAACCCCGATAACGAGAGCGTTTACGAAATACTCCGTTCAAAACCCAACAGCTCCAAGCTGGGCGAAGGCGATTTGGTTAACTCGTTCTACGATATGTACAAAAAGGGAATTGGCACTTTGGCATACCGCGATACCTGGAGCCTTTTCGATATAATAAGTGTAAGCCAGCCATTGGTTGAGAAGGATTTTTCAACCTACCGTTACTACCGGTCGTTCGTTTTTAACAAACCCTTCCTGCAACAGCAATCGGGACGGTTTAAGGGCTACCCATTCAGGATGCTTGCAGGCGGCCAGTACCTAGGGGGGTACTCCGACCACTTCCCTACCTACATTCTTATTGTAAAGGAAAAGTAAATATACTAGGCTTTTAGAAATTTACGAGCGTACTCTCTAACCCTCTCCAAATCGTCGGGAGTATCAACAGCTAACGACTCCATGCTGGTTACTCCAACATGAATGTTATACCCATTCTCGAGCCAGCGAAGCTGCTCAAGCGACTCGGCCAGCTCAAGCGGTGATTGCTTTAGCTCCGTTATGCTTTGAAGCACGTTGCTTCGGTATGCGTAAAGCCCAATATGCTTGTAGTAGCTATGCTTGAATTGCCAGTCGTTCTTTTCAACTCCTCTAATAAAAGGTATAACCGAGCGGCTGAAGTAAAGGGCTTTCCCCGTTGACGAAACAACAACCTTTGGGGAATTTGAATTAAAAACATCTTCGCCCGGGGCGAAAAGTTTTGCGAGGGTTGAAATTTGAACTTCCTGATTCCCGAAAGGCTTAACAACAGCCTCCAGCTGTTCAGCATCAATAAATGGTTCATCGCCCTGAATGTTAACAACAACGTCGAACTGTATCCCAGTTTCGTTTGAAGCAATTGTTAAAGCTTCGGCACAGCGGTCGGTTCCGCTCTTATGGTGCGGCGAAGTGATGATGCATTCCCCCCCAAAACCTGACACACACTCGGAAATTCGTGTGTCGTCAGTTGCTACGTAAACATGCTTAAAAGCCTTGATTGACCGCTCGTACACCCACTGAACCATTGGTTTCCCAGCAATTTCGGCAAGGGGTTTCCCGGGGAAACGGGTTGAAGCATAACGAGCAGGAATTATTCCCAGAATATACATACCTTATATATATTATGAACCCAACATGAAAAAAGTAACTCAAAAGTAATGAATAATACGAAACCTAGCATGAAAAGCGAAAAATTGTCATGGGTTTGTTTCTGGTTACGTTTAGCATTTTTTAAATAAAAACGAATGCTTTTTGTAGCCGGTTGTACTAAAAAAATGTAATTTTGTCAGTACTTTAACGGATTTGCATTATAAACATGGATGTTCAGAGAATAAAGCAACGATTTGAGATAATTGGTAACTCGCATGGGCTAAACCGGGCCATCGACATTGCGCGCCAGGTTGCCTCAACCGACCTTTCGGTGCTTATTACTGGTGAAAGCGGTACGGGGAAAGAGGTTTTCCCACAAATAATTCATTCGTTCAGCCCTAGAAAGCACGGGCAATATATAGCAGTTAACTGTGGAGCCATTCCCGAGGGAACTATCGACTCGGAACTTTTCGGTCACGAGAAAGGTTCGTTTACCGGAGCCACCGAGAGCCGTCAGGGTTACTTTGAAGTTGCCAACGGTGGCACCATTTTCCTTGACGAGGTTGCTGAACTCCCTCTATCAACTCAGGTTCGGCTGTTGCGTATTCTCGAAACCGGAGAGTACCTTAGAGTTGGCTCATCGAAAACGAAAAAAACAGACGTTAGGGTTATTGCTGCCACCAACGTGAATTTGATTCAGGCAATAGAGAATGGAAAATTCCGTGAGGATTTATACTATAGGCTAAACACGGTTCCTATCCTTGTGCCTCCTCTTCGGGAGCGGCCAGAGGACATCCCGCTACTTTTCAGAAAATTCGCTTCCGACTTTGCGGAGAAGTACAGAATGCCAGCCATAAGGCTCGACGAAGATGCGCAGAAAGTTTTGCTGAGCTATAAGTGGCCTGGCAACGTAAGGCAGCTAAAGAACGTTACCGAACAAATTTCGGTTATTGAGGAAACCAGACAGATCACGGCTCCTATCCTCCAATCGTACCTTCCCGATTACGGTGCATCGAAGTTGCCGGCCATATACCGTGGAGATTCATCTGAACCCAACTTCGCCAGTGAGCGCGAAATTTTATACAAAATTCTTTTCGACATGCGAAGCGATGTGAACGATTTGAAAAAACTCGTTTTCGATTTACTTAGCAGCAGCAAGCAATCGTTCGACATTCAGAGCGAATCGGCCGGAATTATCCAGAACCTATACAAGGAGGGAAACTCGCTAATTAACGCTCCAACTGGAAACTTCTCCGAAGCGAAATCGTTCAACCCCGCTAAGCATGAGATACAGGACACGGAAGAGGTTGTGGAGGAGTCACTTTCGCTAAGTGAAAAGGAAATTGAAATGATAAAGAAAGCCCTAGAGAAGTACAAGGGGAAACGGAAGCAGGCTGCTCAGGAACTTGGTATCTCAGAGCGCACCCTCTACCGTAAAATTAAGGAGTACGACATTGATTAAAATGAAGAAAAAGTACATGCGAGCTAATGCAGTAGCTAAAATTGCTCTTCTAGGCTTTTTAACCGTTTTGGCTCCCGGTTGCAAAGTAAAATACTCGTTCACAGGCGCATCCATTTCGCCCGATGTGAAAACTTTCAGCGTAAGCTACTTTCAAAACCTGGCGCCATTAGTTAACCCTTCGCTTAGCAGCAACCTAACCGAAGAACTTAAAAACAAGTTTATTACTCAAACACAGCTATCCCCAGTTGATGATGGTGGCGACCTGTCGTTTTCTGGAGAAATAAGGGGGTACAGTGTTTCTCCTGTAGCAATTCAGCAAGGTGAGGTAGCTGCCTACAACCGTTTAACAATTAGCGTAAGGGTTAAATTTGAAAACTCAATTGACCCAACACAAAACTACGATAAAACCTTTACTCATTACGAGGAATTCCCTAGCGACAAACAACTAAACAATGTTGAAAGTGAACTTGTAAGGTTGATAGTTGAGAAACTAGTAGAAGATATTTTTAACAATGCAGTAGCAAACTGGTAACTATGGATAAGGATCTTTTTTTTAAGTATCTTGATGGCCGTGAACCATTAGAAAAAGAATCGATTGAGAAGTTAGACAGCCTAGTCGATAAGTTCCCTTTCTTTCAGGCTGCTCGTACAATGTATATACTTGCATTGAACAGGTTTAAACCCATCGATTTTGAAAAGAACCTTACCAGAACTAGTTCTTTTGCCCCAGACAGGAAGCATCTTTTCTTACTTTTGCATCCAATTGAGTTCCAAACTTCACCTGCCAGCTCATCGAAAGAGGATAACACCAGCGAAACCAACACCAAGTTCAGAAGAAATGTCAATGAAGAGGAAGTCCCGTTCATTCTTGATGAAGTTAGCGAACCCCAAAACTATGAAACACCTCCAGAGGTAACCATCCTGAATAATGATGTTTTGGAAGAGGATGCCGATTTATTAGAACTTGGTGAGGCAAATGGCGTAGCCGAGGAATTGGGACCAAAAAAAAGCAAATCAAAGACCGATAGCTACCTCGACCCACACCTATACTCACTAGATATCCCAAGCGAATTTTTAGACGAAACCACCACAAAACATGAAGGAGAAGACACGCCCAGCAACCCTCTTGACCCTGGCAGGTTAATAGAAACATTTATTGAAACCAACCCACGAATTGTTCCAAAAAAATCGATGTCTGACTCTGATGAGAACAAAGAAGATATTTCGCTCGAATCAATTAAGGAACCTGAAGATGCTGTTAGCGAGCCTTTGGCCTTAATTTTTGCTTCGCAGGGCTTAATTAGTAAGGCGATAATAATTTATGAAAAATTATGTTTGAAGTTTCCAGAAAAAAGAGCTTACTTTGCGGGTCAAATTGAAAAATTGAAAAACAAAACCGAATAATAAACAAAAAAAACGTTAGCAATGTATCTGCTTATCTCTGTACTAATTATTATTACCTGCGTTCTGCTAATACTTATTGTGCTAGTTCAGAATTCAAAAGGAGGCGGGTTGGCCTCTAACTTCGCTTCGTCGAATCAGGTTATGGGCGTTAGAAAGACTGCCGATTTTCTGGAGAAAGCCACTTGGACCTTGGCAATTGGCCTCCTAGTGCTAAGTTTGTTAGCAACCCTAACCCTACCACGCAACAAGGTTGAGGCTGGCCATTCCGATATTGAAGAGAAGATTGAAACAACCCAAACTCCAGGAAACCTTCCATCATTCCCAACAACCGAAGATGAGGGTTCAACCCAAGAACAAGGGGAACAAGAAGAAAAATAGCAAATAGCAACTTGTAAAACACACTTAAGGTGTCAGAATGTCATATTCCGACACCTTTTTTGTTTAATTGCTGGCAGTGTTTTATGGGCAAAAAGGCAGAAAATTCGTTTGGCACAACTTTGGTAAGACCCTTGTTCAGAATATGAAATTTATTAACAACTAAATTCAATAGTAGTCATGTCAGAAGTTAAAATTAAACCATTAGCCGACAGGGTTCTGGTTGAGCCTATGGAGGCAGAAGAAAAAACCGCAAGTGGAATTTACATTCCCGACACCGCAAAAGAAAAACCACAGAAAGGTACTGTTGTTGCAGCGGGCCCTGGCACCAAAGACATAAACATGGAAGTTAAAGTAGGCGACACTGTACTTTACGGAAAGTATGCTGGAACCGAAATTTCTATTGATGGAAAGGACTACCTGATTATGAAGCAGTCCGATATTTTAGCTGTTGTTTAGTACACGCAAATTAAATTGTTAACCCGTAAAATTATTTAGATATGGCAGGAAAAATTATTAAGTACGATATTGAAGCACGCGATCTACTAAAAAAAGGCGTGGATCAACTTGCAAACGCAGTAAAAGTTACATTAGGGCCAAAAGGTCGTAACGTGGTAATGGATAAGAAATTTGGTTCACCCCAAATTACCAAGGACGGTGTAACCGTTGCAAAAGAGATTGAGCTGAGCGACCCAATGGAGAATATGGGCGCACAAATGGTGAAAGAGGTTGCCTCAAAAACCGGCGATGATGCGGGTGATGGTACAACAACTGCTACCGTATTAGCTCAATCAATTGTTAATGTTGGTTTAAAAAACGTTACCGCTGGGGCAAACCCAATGGATTTGAAACGTGGTATCGATAAAGCCGTTGTTAAAGTTGTTGAAGAACTTCGCAAGCAAAGCGTTGAGATTGGTGACGATTACACAAAAATTGAGCAGGTTGCCAGCATTTCAGCAAACAACGATCACGAAATAGGAAAACTCATTGCTGAAGCAATGAAAAAAGTTAAGAAAGAAGGTGTTATCACCGTTGAGGAAGCAAAAGGAATTGAAACCACCGTTGAGATTGTTGAAGGTATGCAGTTTGACCGTGGATACATTTCTCCATACTTTATCACCAACCCTGACAAGATGGAAGCCGTTTTAGAGAATCCATACATCCTGATTACTGATAAGAAAATCTCCACCATGAAGGATCTGCTTCCCGTTCTTGAGCCAGTTGCTCAGAATGGTCGCTCTCTCCTAATCATTGCTGAAGATGTTGAAGGTGAAGCTCTGGCTACTTTGGTTGTTAACAAACTTCGCGGTTCGTTGAAGATTGCTGCTGTTAAAGCTCCTGGTTTTGGTGATCGTCGTAAGGAGATGCTTGAGGATATCGCAATTCTAACTGGCGGTGTTGTAATTTCTGAGGAGAAAGGTTTACGCCTCGATGCTGCAAAACTCGAAATGCTTGGTTCCGCTGAAAAAATCACGCTGGATAAAGACAACACAACCATTGTAAATGGTGCTGGCAAAAAAGAGAATATCGACAAGCGCGTTGCTCAAATCAAACTTCAGATAGAGAATACAACTTCTGACTACGATAGAGAAAAACTTCAAGAGCGTCTTGCTAAGCTTGCCGGTGGTGTAGCTGTACTATACGTTGGTGCTGCAACCGAAACTGAGATGAAGGAAAAGAAAGATCGCGTTGACGATGCGCTAAGCGCAACCCGTGCTGCAGTTGAGGAAGGAATCGTTCCTGGTGGTGGAGTTGCTTACATTCGTACAATTTCTTCTCTTGAAAATTTAACTGGAAACAACGACGACGAAACTACCGGAATCCAGATAATCAAGAGAGCAATTGAAGAGCCACTTCGTCAGATTGTTGCTAACGCAGGAATGGAAGGTTCAGTTATCGTTCAGAAAGTTAAGGAAGGTAAGGATGACTTTGGATACAATGCTTACACTGATAAATATGAAAATCTTTATAAGAGTGGAGTGATTGATCCAACCAAAGTTACCCGCGTTGCTCTTGAAAATGCATCTTCAATCGCAGGTATGCTTCTAACAACCGAGTGTGTAATGGCTGAGGAAAAAGAGGAAAATCCAATGCCAATGCCAAATCCAGGAATGGGTGGAATGGGTGGAATGATGTAAAAATCAAAATAATCAAAGCCAAAAAGGGGAACCAGATTTCTGATTCCCCTTTTTTTATTTCAAAAAAATTAGTGCAGTCTTATTCCAATTAGATGCATAAACTCTTCACGAGTTTTAATCTCCGAAAGGAAAATTCCGGTAAAAGCCGAAGTTGTTGTAACTGAGTTTTGTTTCTGAACACCTCTCATTTGCATACACATATGCCCTGCTTCAATAACAACCGCAACGCCAAGTGGGTTAAGGGTTTGCTGAATACAGTCGCGAATCTGCATGGTTAATCTCTCCTGGAGCTGTAATCTGCGAGCGTATGCTTCAACAACTCTGGCAATTTTGCTTAATCCGGTAATATAACCATTTGGAATGTATGCGACATGTGCTTTCCCGTAAAAAGGAATCATGTGGTGTTCACACATGGAGTAGAGTTCAATATCCTTCACTATAACCATCTGCCTATAATCCTCCTTGAACTTTGCAGAGCTAATAATTTCAGCAGGATCAAGGTTGTACCCCTGCGTAAGAAACTGTATCGCCTTGGCAACCCTCATTGGGGTTGCAATTAAACCTTCGCGGGAAGTATCTTCGCCTAGTAATTCAAGTATGGCTTTATAGTGTACTGCTAGCTGATTTGTAACTTCCCGGTTCCAACGTTCTACCTTCTCGTAACCTTCACTTTCGGTTCGGCTTATTCCATCGTTTATTGTTTCCATGATAATAATATTGATTCCAAAAACAGGCTGCAAAGTTAGGAATAATTTTCATGGAGTTTCGGAAAAACTTCTACCCAAAATAATCGATGTAATTATTTTCTGTTTCCTGGATTCGAATTTGGTGAAGTTGGGCTCCTAACCCTTCTATGTGCTCTTTTAACACACTCCAGATAGCCACCGATAAATTCTCGGTTGAAGTTGCCTTACCCTGCATAAACTCAACATCAACATTTAAATTTCTATGGTCAAGTTTATCAATAACTTTCTCCTTTATTATCTGGCTCAACTTTTTTAGGTTCACTACGTATCCTGTGTTTGAATCAATTTCACCTTTGATGGTTACGAAAAGGATGTAGTTGTGGCCATGCCAGTTAGGGTGTGAGCACTGTCCGTACAACTCAAGGTTTTCTTCGTCTGAAAGGTTTGGGTTAAACAGCCTGTGAGCAGCTGAGAAACGTTCGCGGCGAGTGAGGTAAGCAATTGGCATTTTTTTTATTTTTCTAAATTCAAATATAGTAAATCCAACCTATTAACACCATGGTTAACAGCTAAAAAACTATAATTTAAACCGTTCCTTCCGACTTTGCTGCAAGCATGCCACAAGCAGCACTGATATCAAAACCTCGTGGTTGGCGAAATGTAGCGGGAACCCCCAACTTGTTCAGTAATTTTTGAAATTTTTTCGCTTTAGCATTTTCTTTATCGGCCACCTCAGGTGAATTGTAGGGTATTACATTTACGTGGGATTTAAGGCCAAATAGCAACTGGGCAACACCCACTGCATCCTTTTGCGAATCATTAACTCCCGGAATTACCAGGTATTCAAACGATAATCGCAGCGGTTTTTTTACAGGATACTTTCTTAGAAGTTCTATTGTATTCAATATTGGGTGTAGTATTTCTGATGGCATTAACTTGGCCCTTCCCTTGCCAAAGGGACAATGAAGGCTAACTGCAATGTTACATTTCCTCATTTCAATCAGCGATTGTAGCTCGGGAAGAACCCCTATTGTTGAAAGGGTTATGTTTGATGCACCAAAAGCCACCCCCCAGCTGGCAGTTAAAATGTCGAGGGCTTTGAGGGTTTCATTAAAATTATCGAGCGGTTCTCCCATACCCATTATTACAATCCTGTTTACCCTGCTTGCCTGAGGGACTCCCAGAACTTGACCCACAATTTCACCCGCTGAAAGATTCTGCCTAAAACCCATTGAACCCGTATAGCAAAAACTGCAGGCCATCCGACAACCCGATTGGGTTGAAATGCATAAGGTTCCCCTTCCCCCCGTTGGCATGAATACGGCCTCGAACGGATTTCCTAAATCTGTTTTAAAAAGGTACTTCACGGAACCATCAACCGATTCTGCCGCCTCAACAGGAGAAGGTAGAGATATGCTAAATTTTGAACACAAATCATTTCTTACTGGCTTAGGAATATCCATCATTAAATCGAATGATGTAACCCTTTTCCGGTATACCCACGTACACACTTTCTCTGCCACTACTGAAGTAAAACCATACCTTTCAATACACTGAGGCAAACACCCTAAAATTGACTCTCTATTCATCCCAATTTTTCTTCATACTACAACTCAAGCGATAACATCGAACCCTTAGGGACCAAAAATAATTCAAATATTTCCTAAATTAGCAGGAAATATTATATCATATGCCTTTTTTTAAATCTCTCTTACACAAACGACTATTTATACTTAGCCTTTTTGCCATAATTATAGTTTCCGTACCGTCATGCTCACGAAGGACAACAAAAAGCAAACACCCGAACAGTGTAAAACCCTGTAAATGCAACAAACGCAGAAGTTTTGCTATTAACAACCAGATGGAAAACATTTTTATAAACCCAGAATATCATGGATAAACTATTGGTTAATTTGAAAAACCTGTACGAGATAGTTCCTCAGGAAAAAGTTACAGCATTCAACGAAAGAGTAAGCAAAAGTTTAGAATTAGCAAATTCTAGGACGGGTAAAGGGAGTGAATTCCTTGGGTGGCTAAATCTTCCCTCATCCATTAGCACCAGCATGCTTACCGATATTGAAGAAACTGCCTCGAAAATAAGAGGGAGTAGCCAGGTTGTGGTGGTTATAGGAATTGGTGGTTCATACCTTGGAGCGAAGGCAGTGATTGAAGCGCTCAGCCATACTTTCGCTGCATATAACGACACAGAGAACCCCTCGATAGTTTTTGCCGGACACAATATTTGTGAGGATTACCACAGCGAGCTTATACAATTTCTTGAGAAACGATCATACTCAATAGTTGTAATTTCTAAATCGGGGACAACCACCGAACCTGCCATTGCGTTCAGGCTTCTGAAGCAGCACCTCGAGAGTAAGGTTGGGAAAGCCGAAGCTTCAAAAAGAATCGTTGCCATAACCGACCAGAGCAAGGGTGCCTTACGTAAACTTGCCACTCAGGAGGGGTACAAAACATTTGTAATTCCCGATGATGTTGGCGGGCGTTACTCGGTGCTCACTCCGGTTGGCCTACTCCCAATAGCCATTGCCGGGTTCAATATCAGAACCCTAGTTTCAGGTGCTGTTGATGCAGAGAAGGATAATGGGCCTAGCGTTCCCTTCGCGAATAATAATGCCCAGATATACGCAGCAGCCCGTAACGCGTTATACAGTGAAGGATTCCGGGTTGAAATAATGGTTAACTATACCCCAAAGCTACACTTCCTAACCGAGTGGTGGAAACAACTATACGGGGAGAGTGAAGGCAAAGAAAATAAGGGTATTTTCCCTGCCGGAGTTGACTTTACCACCGACCTCCACTCGCTTGGACAGTATATCCAGGAGGGTGAACGGTTCCTTTTCGAAACCGTAGTTTCAGTTGGTAATTCTAAAAACAAGCTCACAATTCCAACCGATGATGCTAACCTAGATGAACTTAACTACATTGCTGGCAAGAGGCTTTCAGAAGTAAACCGAATGGCACAAATAGGAACCACCCTGGCCCATGTTGACGGGAAAGTGCCAAATATTCTTATTCAAATACCCAAAATTTCGGAGTACTGGATTGGCTACCTAATGTACTTCTTCGAGATTGCATGCGCAGTGAGCGGGTATACACTTGGCGTAAACCCATTCGATCAACCAGGCGTTGAAGCATACAAGAAAAATATGTTTGCGCTACTAGGGAAGGAAGGTTTTCAATCGCAGGGCGAGGCCCTTAAGAAACGAATTGAAAAATAAAACCATAAAGAACTCCTTGGAGGGTGAGGTTAAATTAACGTGAGTTTGATATAAGAAAATACACCTTTTCAATTGCTGACATAGCACAATCTGTTCAAAAACAATAAGGTAATAACTCAACTAAGGATAGAATCTTTACTAAGGTTAGTAATAAAAAATAAGGTTTTTTAGTCGATATCAACCTTACTTCACTTCAAACAACCTTAGTAACATTACAAAAGAAACAAAATAGAACCTTATTACCTTATTAATCAGCACTGAAAATTTGCTCTTACATGGAACTCACGTTAAATTAAATAATGTGGAATCCATTTTTTTAGTATATTGCATACCTCCAAAAAACCTTAGGCCTATGAAACACATTTGTCAGGGTTCTGTGTTAAAATATTCTTTTATAGTACTTACAATTGTATTTGGACTATTCGCATCAGCCTCTTTACAGGCAAAAAATTTTCAGAAAGTCGTAAAAGAAGTTGAGGTTGGAATGGACTCGGCAATGGTTGTAAAGGTTGCAGGGGTTCCCACAAAATCGGTGCAAGTTACAAGGTTGTTCTACGAAACGGACGAAGTCGTTCTATCGCATGATGAGGTTATAGATATTCGCCTTGCAGATAAAAGCCATAAGGTCCAAATTAAACGGCTTGCAAAGGGAAAAGAGAAACACACCCTACATAAAGTTTCGCTTCTTCGAATAGGGATGGCGCAAAGTGAAGTAATTTCAATTGCTGGCGCTCCATCAACAAGTATGAATGGTTACGATTTATACTATAGCGACCGACACAGGGTTGAACTCTCGAACGGGAAAGTATCAAGGGTTGACATTCACCTAAAGAAAGGGCTTGATATACTTGACTGGATTCGGTTAAACTTTAGTAGTGGTGGTTTACTTTTTATGAACATTACGCTGGCATTCATAATGTTTGGAGTTGCTCTGGGAATTAAAGTAGAACATTTTAAGCAAATTATCAATAACCCCAAATCTGCTATTGTTGGAGTAGTTTCTCAGTTTATAGCCCTTCCGGCACTTACATTCATACTTATTCTAATAATCCAGCCCTCGCCAAGCGTTGCCCTGGGGATGATTCTGGTGGCAGCGTGCCCTGGTGGGAATATCTCGAACTTTATAAGCTCCCTGGCAAAAGGGAACGTTGCTCTCTCAGTGAGCCTCACTGCATTTGCAACGTTAGCTGCAATAATTCTTACACCGCTAAACTTTGCCCTGTGGGGCAAGTTGTACTCTGGTACAGCCAACCTGGTTGTTCCCATTGAGATTGATCCGTGGGAAATGATGAAAACCGTTTTTATTCTACTTGGAGTACCTATTGTACTTGGAATCTGGTTCTCAAATAAATTCCCAAAAACAACCTTAAAAATAAAAAGACCTATTAGCATTTTCTCAGTAATTGCATTTCTGGGGTTTATTGCTGCCGCTTTTGCATCAAACTTTAAGTTTTTTCTTGAGTATATTCACCTCGTGTTTCTTATTGTATTGATTCACAATATAGTGGCTCTTCTCACCGGGTTCTCATTGGCAAGTATTTTCCGGTTACCTCGCCCCGACCGACGAACACTATCCATTGAAACCGGGATACAAAACTCGGGGCTGGGTTTAGTCCTTATATTCAACCCAAACCTATTCGACGGACTTGGTGGAATGGCATTTATTGCTGCCTGGTGGGGAATTTGGCACATAATTGCGGGTTTAACCATTGCCACCATATGGTCGCGAAAACCCTTATCGTAATAGTTCCTTTAATGAAAATTGAATAAACTTACTCCAATGCCAATATCGCGTGAAAACATTGAAAAATGGTCAAATTCTTACTGGTTTTTGAAACATTACGTTGACTTTGGGTTTAAATTTTACTTTAAAACAACTGTTGCCGGTTTTGAAAACATCCCCAAAAAAGGCACCTTCATATTTACTCCCAATCACCAAAATGCGCTAATGGATGCGCTTGGCATTCTCTGCTTAAAACCATGGCAACCGGTTTACCTCGCTCGTGCCGACATTTTTAATAACCCTTTTATTTGTAAGGTACTAACATTCCTTAAAATTATGCCGGTATATAGATTTCGTGATGGATTTGAAAACCTCAACAAGAACGATGAGATTTTTAAAAAAACCATGGATGTTCTCCGAAATGGGAATGGATTAGTTATACTTCCCGAGGGCAATCATGGTGACGAAAAGAGACTGCGTCCACTTAAAAAGGGGGTTGCACGAATTGCTTTTCAGGCAGAATCTATAGGTGCGAACGACCTTGACATTAAGATCATTCCTGTTGGGATGGATTATACACACTACGTTCATGTTGGAAGTGAACTTCACATTAGGTTTGGCAGCGCCATTAATGTAAAGCCTCTTCTTGTGGAATACAACGAGAACCCTGCTAAAGCATACAATTCCCTGTTAGAGCTTCTATCGGCTGGTATTAAAAAGGAGATGATTCACATAACCGACGAGAAGTACTACCCCAACTACCTAACTATTCTCGACGTATTTACAAGAACCTACCTCGAGAAACAGAAACTACACAACACCCATGAAAACAGGGTTGATGCACAGCAACTTTTCATTTCGAAAATTGATGAGCTAAAAGAGAACGACTTTGATTCTTTCCTTCTTCTAATAGCCAATACGATAGAAATCAACAACATTGCAAAAAAAACGAAGATAAACTTAAAGTCATTCCCATCGCGAAAAAGCGACTACCTACAAGCGATGTATCGGTTCGTACTGCTAATTCTATCCCTGCCGCTTTTTGTTTACTCCCTCATTAATAACATTATACCAATTTTAACTCCCTATATTTTTACAAACAGAAAGATAAAGGATCTACAATTTCATAGCTCACTTAGGTTTGGGTTTGGTCTTGTGCTATCGCCCATCGTTCATGCTATTCAGCTACTAGTGTTTATAATTGTTTCAAAAAGCCTGCCTCTTTCTTTAGCCTACGCATCAAGCCTGCCCTTAACAGTTTTTTTATACTTTGGATGGCGCGATTGGTTCTTCTCATCGGTTAACTCTCTTCGAGAACTTGCTCTGAAGATAACCAAGTCAAAGCAGCTGAAGAGGGGGGTAGCTGTTCATGAGTTGCTTGTAAAAAGGATGTGGGATATTGTTCAAAGTAAAACGGAGGAAGAGTACCTCCCAAACTACTTGTCAGAGTAGGCTATAACTTTCGGTACGAAGTACCCCAAAGGGTAACTATTGGCGGATCGCCATAGGCACGGTGATGCTCTCGTTTAGTTATCAGAACAATATCAGCACCTTTTAAACCAGCCTCTTTCCTTATTTGAATTTCCGCGCTGGTTTCAAGGGTTTCAGGTTTGTAGTAGTGATGCCTGGTTGTGGCCTGAAACCCCATTTTGTGTTCCTCTACCTTAATCATTCCAACAACATCCTCTGGATTATTGGTGATTTCTACCTCTTTCCAATCTTTAACCGCCCTGATCTCTGTCTCACGGGATGTCATATTCTCTATACGTCCGCTTCGGTAGTAAACTGTTTGCACCTTTCGACGATCGATATAATCGGTTTCCATGTTCCCAGGCTCTGAAAAAAATACAAATTTTTCAGAAATTTTTCGTACCTCAACCTCCATCTCCGTACCATCAAGAAGTTTTAACCAATCGTAAGTTGTTTGCTCGCCAGGCTTTATACGAGACTCCTTTTCGGTAGAAGTTTTTGTAGAATCAGATGATGTTTTAACTGTATCAGTCCCAATCATTACTACGCTCGTAATCCCAGCATGAGATGTGAAAGCAACATGCAACAGAATTAACAACCCCGGTAAACTTACTAATTGACTTATTTTGAATATATTTTTCATAAATATGCAAAAGTATAAAAAAATGGTTACAGGTAAAAGCTACAAACAATATTCCAAAAAATAAAAAAATCAATTTTTAAATAGGGTATTTATTCGCTCCGGTATCATATAGGTGAACACAAATTATTGGATGTTTAACCTAATAACATAACTGCCATGAGAACAACAACCTTTTACCAAACAACAATGAGCATGATTCTGGTGCTCGTGATGGGTGTAAGTTTAACTTTCGCTCAGAATGGGGAAACGTACAACACCTATAAGGGTGTGCTGAAAGACTCTAAAAGCAAAAACGAAATCGTTTTTGCAACGATATCGGTACCAGGAACTCATATTGGAACCGTATCGAATAGCGATGGTGAATTCACCTTAAAAATTCAGAAGTCGCTGAATGCAACCGAGCTAATTATTTCACACCTTGGCTACCTAACAAAAACGGTTTCTTTAGCGGACCTAAAAAAGGGAAATGAGAATGAAATTTTAGTTGACCCTTCATCGGTGGAAATTAAGGAAATAACCATACGCCCCGAAAATGCGCAGTCAATTGTTCAAGGTGCTATCTATAGAATTCCAGAGAACTACAGCAATAAAGCATCAATGCAAACCGGTTTCTACCGCGAAACCGTGAAACAACGTCGAGACTACCTATCAATTTCTGAGGGGGTAATTGACATCTACAAAACTTCATACAAGAATACCCTGGAAAGCGACCGTGTAAGAATTTTTAAAGCCCGCAAGAGCAGCAACGTAAAATCGGCCGATACCTTGATGCTAAAGCTAATAGGGGGCCCTAAAGTTACCCTTCTCCTCGACATAGCCAGGCACCCCGATCTTCTTTTCTGGGAAGAGAAGCTCAACGAGTACTCTTTTGCGCTTGAGGATATTGTAAGCATCGACGGGAAAATGAACTACGTTATCAGCTTCAAACAGCTACCTACAATCGATATCCCACTATACGTTGGGAAGCTATACATTGAAACCGAAAGTTTGGCAATTACCATGGCCGAGTTCGGAATTAACCTCGACGATAAGGACAAGGCCAGCCAGCTGTTTGTAAAGAAAAAACCAGCCGGAGTTAAAATAACCCCCGTTTCAACTAGCTACCTGGTAACCTTCAAGGAGCAGGATGGAAAGTACTACTTTAACTACGCCCGCAACGAGCTGTCATTTAAGTGTAACTGGCGCAGGAAACTGTTCAACTCAAACTACACCGTGATGTCTGAACTTGCAATAACTGACCGGGACATGGAAAATGTTAGCAAGTTCCCTGCACGTGAAGCTTTCAAACAAAGCAATGTATTTGTCGACATTGTTACCACATACAACGATGAAGATTTTTGGGGGGAGCACAACTTTATTGAGCCCGACCAGTCAATTGAAGCAGCCATTAAAAAGTACGGGAAAAAACTAAGAAGGCAATAACCGCAACCCCTTTATAAAAAGAGATTTGCCCTGTTTAACACGGGGCAAATCTTACAAAGAAACCGAAAGGTAAAATACAACGTAAAAAGAATTAATTCTTACCTTTGAGGCAGAACAGTAAGCAGAATGAATCTCTTTGAAATTAACGCACATAAAAAGATACAGCAGGGCGACGTTAACGAGTTCGAAAAACTCTTTCGAAAATATTACGAGCCTCTCTGTCGCTTTGCATACACGTTCTTAAGGGATATGGACTCAGCAGAGGAGATTGTGCAGGAACTCTTTTACAATTACTGGAAGAATAGGAAAACTATACTTATCACTGCATCTATTAAATCGTACCTGTACCAATCGGTTCGCAACAACGCTCTAAAATACATTGAGCATTTGGCCGTTAGGGAACGATACGGTGCTGAAGTTAAAAAAACCTCAACAGCAAACCAAACCTTCGATGAAAACTATATGGAGGTTGCAGAGCTGAACGAAGTAATTGAGCGTACACTGAACGAACTCCCCGAACGATGCCGACAAATTTTTATGCTAAGCAGGTTTGAAGGGCTTAAATATCATGAAATTGCTAAAAAATTATCGATATCAATAAAAACCGTTGAAGCAAACATGGGCAAAGCTCTGCAGCTATTCAGAACAAACCTTAAATTTTACGATAACTTTGCCAGCTAAAATGTTTTGGCCATGAACACAAATAGTAAAAATATTGGGAACATTGAGCTCATAGCAAAATACCTGGCTAATGAGATGACGAAAACCGAGGCCAACGAGTTTGAGGCAAAAATTGAACACGACAAAAACGAAAAATTTCTTTTCAACGCAATGCAGAAAGATTGGAACAAAATAGGGAGCTATAAAGCAGGAAGGAGTATTGACACCAACAAAGCTTGGGATAAATTATACGGCAAGCTTGAAGATGAACGGCTAATCATAAACGCACCAGAAACCATCCACGCTTCTTTTACCAGAAGATTTGTTCAGTACGCAGCAGTAGCATTGCTACTAATTACTGTTGGCATTACTTTCTTTACCTTGAACCCTTTTGGCAGCGAAAAACTTATGGTCCTTCAAACTTCAGAGGAGACTGGGACACTTGTGCAAACCTTGCAGGATGGTTCGGTTGTTTACATTGCGGGCAACACCGAGCTTACTTTCCCGGAGAAATTTAAAGGGAAAAAACGGAAGGTTACCCTAAATGGTGAAGCCTTCTTTGATATAAACCGTAACCCCCAAAAACCTTTTGTAATTGAGGCAAATAATATTATTGTTGAAGTTTTAGGAACATCGTTCAACCTAAAATCGAATGCGGAAGGAGTGTTTGAGCTGATAGTTGAAACTGGCCTGGTTAAAGTATCCCAGAAGGATAACCCTTCAAACACAATCCTTATTGGCGCAGGCGAAACGGCAACTTTCGCAAACAATGTCATTGTAAAAAAGAGCACACTAAGGAATCGCTATAACAGCTGGCGCCTTAACCGAATGTCATTTAAAGACGAAAAGCTGGAGAACATAATCCAGGTTATCAACAAGAACTACAACTCAAACATTGTATTAGCGTCAGGAGCTATTGGCGAACGCCGTATGACCGTTACATTTTTCGACAACTCCCTCGAAACAATAACCGACCTAATTTGTAAAACAATGGTGCTTAAGGCAGAGCATGAAGGAGAAACCATTATTCTAATGGAAAAATAGCTACATGGTGAACTTTTCAATATATATTGGTGAGCCTAACTATTCAAGAAAAATTGGATTTTTCCTCATTCTGGCTTTAACCCTCACCCTTTTCTTTTCACCCACCATTGCACAAGACTCCATCTTTTTAAAAAAAGTGTCTGTTGAATCGAAGGGGAAAACCATATACCAAACTCTAAATCAGATATCCGACAGCATCGGGTATTTTTTTATATACGATAGCAGGGTGGTTGACAGCGATAAATGCGTTCAGATTTTAGTAAAAGACATGCCGCTGAGAATGGTTCTCAACACAATTCTCAACGATTCAACCATACGCTACAAAACCATTAAAAACCATATTCTTATATATAAAAACGAGGTAACAATTATTGAAACCGACACCCCACCCAAACCCATTCAGACTATAAAGGGTCAAGTTTTCGACGCTCAAACCAAGGAGCCAATACCCTACGTTTCAGTTGGAATTGTGGAACTTGGCATTGGGAACGTAACAAACTCCGACGGCCTCTTTATCCTAAAAGTTCCTGATGGTGTTGCAGGCTTCTCGCTCACAGTGTCGCACATTGGCTATAAAAGCCAAAACCTTCCAGCCGAGCTGATAACAAAAGATAAAATTGACATCTTTCTTAACGTGGAACACATCTCTATCCAGGAGGTGATAATTCGCAACGTCGATCCTCTTTCGCTGATAAAACAAGCATTAAGAAGTGTTCCCGACAATTACATGCAATCATCTGCCTACCTCACCACATTCTACCGCGAGGGAGTGCAAAAAGGGAATAAATACATAAACTACTCCGAGGGAGTGTTCAAGGTATACAAGTCGGCCTACTCAAAAGGAATTGAATCGGACCAGCTGAAACTCCTAAAATCGAGGAAGATTCAAAACATAGACCGTAGCGATACGCTAATAGTTAAGCTAAAGGGAGGGTTGAGCAGCAGTTTGATACTTGATATCATAAAAAATCCACCAACATTCCTCGACCCCGATTTCTTTCAGTACTACAACTACTATAAGTACGATATCACCACCATTAATAACCGAAGCGCATACGCCATTGAGTTTGAACAAAAAGAAACCGTCTCAGACCCACTGTTCAAAGGTGTTATATACATAGATATGGAGAGCTTGGCTATACTGGGTGCCACCTTTCAAATAAACCCGAAGCATGTTAAAAAATCGGCCGACCAGCTTATTGCCAAAAGGAACAGGAAATATGTGATTAAACCTGAAGTAGTAAACTACTCAGTAAGCTACAACGAAATAAACGGATACCTTTACCTTAGCCACATCCGTGGCGACTTGGTTTTTAAGTACAGGAAACGGCGCCAACTATTCTTCAGCTCCTTCAAAACATTTATGGAAATGGCCACAAGCAGTGTTGATACGGTAAATGTGAAAAGGTTTTTCAGGCGTGAGGTTGAAAAAACTTCCAATGTGTTTCTAGACAACAGCTATGAGTACGACGACAGCTTTTGGGCTGACTTCAACCATATTGCTCCCGAAGACAACCTTTATGAAATGTTAAAAAAAATAAATCTTAAAATTGAACAAACTTCCCCAGAAGAGCTGGATTAACCTGTTTATAAGGTTAAACCTTTCATCTTTTATCACATCTAATTCTCATTGATTACTTTTTGTCGATTTTTTAAGTAGGTTTGTCGAAATTATACTAACATCTAGCTGTTTACAACTACATTTGTGTTAATACAATTATATTTATAAGTGCATACTACGATTTTATTAATAAAGTATTCAATAAAAACAACCACAATTAGAACCTCCATTCTAAGTGCAATTCTTTTTGTGCTTTCTACCGCTAACGTATGGGCTGAATCGAATAATTTTAAAATGTTTGAGCCCCTTGATCCGACAATAATAAACGGTAAACAGTACACTTTTTTTGTATACAACGTTGAGGGTCACCAATACTTAAATGGGCAAGGTTTTGAGCGTGGTACTATGTGTATCAAGGGGAAAACATACCACAACCAACTTCTTAGATACGATATTTACAATCAAGTTTTGCTGCTCAAGTTTAGAGATCAGTTTGATGCCGAAAAAATAATTATTGTATCTGACGCCTGGTTAACTAGCTTCACAATAGGCTCCATGAAATTTGAACTAGTTGAAAATGCCGATGGAAAAAGAAAGATTACTCAAAAAATTGATGGTGAAGGAATTTCAATAGTTTTTGAGTGGGAAAAGACACTCACGCTTAATGCTTCCAACGGCATGTACAAATTCTCAGAACCAATTAAGGGAAGTTACCTGATAATCAATGGTGAAAAAATTAAGTTTAATGGGAACAGAAGCTTTGCCAGAGCCTTTGGAAAGGAGAACGAAAAAATAGTAAGAAAATACTTGAGACAAAATAGAATTAAAGTTAAGAAAGTTAACGACATAAGCCTCGAAAAAGTAATTAAGCATTGTAAATCATTTATTTAAAGTGAAAAGATTTTTCGTTTTATTACTTCTTACATCCTTTTATAGCCTACTATTTGGTCAGAATGATAGCCTGAAATTCTCTTGCAGTACACAAGGGTTTTCATTCGAAAACTTTACTCGGGAAGTTACTGCTAAAACTAACGTTAAAGTATTCTACCTAAATGAAAAAACACGTAACATTGAGGTAAATGTTATTGCAGACAGCCTCTACATTCTTGATGTGTTTAATACAGTTCTATCCCCGTATGGCCTCAAAGCAATTTGGTGGAACGAGAGCATAATTATCACCGATGCAGGGTTCAATTTCACACAAATTCCACACTATACAACAAAAGTCATTCAAGAACAGGAAGTTGATACCAACCAAAATTTTTTCACCGAAACCGAAAAAAAGTACCTCACCGGAAGACGCCCCGATGCGATTAGAACCATAACTGTTGGTTCAAAAGCGAAGGCAAAAAGCAATGTAAAAGCAAAGATTAGAGGAACAATAAAAGATGAAAGTACAGGAGAACCCCTGATTGGAGCAACGATGTATATCGAAGAGAATGGAATTGGCGCTGCCTCGGACTACAATGGTTCCTTTACAATGGCAATTACCCCGGGAAAATACAATGCAAGATTTGATTGTTTAGGACAAAAAAGGGCCAACTACCTAATAAATATTCTATCCGACGGTGAGTTCACAGTAAACATGGAGAAATCTATTCTCCAGCTCGATGAGGTTGTTGTTTATGGCGATAAGTCGATGAATATTGTTACCCGCGATGCAGGATTGGAACGCATTCCTCTCAAAACAATCAAGGAGCTTCCCACTATGATGGGTGAACGTGATATTATAAAAGTTTCTGAACTTTTACCCGGCATTGTAAGCGTTGGCGAAGGAACATCGGGAATAAATGTGAGAGGAGGAAGCTACGATCAGAATGGATTTTACATAAATAAAATCCCAATCTATAACACATCGCATGTATTTGGGTTCTTCCCAGCATTTAACCCAGATATTGTGAAAGATTTTTCGATATACAAAGGACATATACCTGCAGAGTTCGGAGGAAGAATTTCATCAGTATTTGACATTCTTGCACGGCAAGGAAACCGAAAACACTTTAGTATCCGAGGAGGGCTAAACCCAATCACATCTAGCCTTACCGTTGAAGGGCCCTTTATTAAAGACACATCATCATTTCTACTTAGCCTTCGCTCCTCATACTCTGACTGGATTTTATCACGAATTGAGGATCCAACCATCAGGAATAGCAACGCCAAATTCAGCGATTTTGCATTTGCCACAAATTTCGACTTCAACTCAAGCAATCAGCTTTCAGTTTTTGGTTACTTCAGCACCGACAAGTTCAAACTCTCAGATATTAACCAATACAACTACTCAAACCTAGGCGCATCAATAGAATGGAAACACTTCTACTCCCCATCTGTACACTCAGAGGTTGCCACAATTTTTTCACAGTATGCGTTTGGCACAATCGACACCAACACACCCTCCCTTTCGTATGAACACAACTACAGCATTTCACACTACGAAACAAGAGGAAACTTGTCATACTTACTGAACGACAAGAACAGCATTGAAACTGGAGTTTCGTTGATTGGTTACAACCTGGATCGTGGGATAGTAACCCCCTACTCTAGCGAATCAATCCGTATGCCAGTTAATTTAGGGAACGAGAAAGGGTTTGAAGGTTCTGCCTTCATTTCCGACACCTACGATCCTACCTCCTGGCTAAACCTATACCTTGGTGTGCGATACAACTTTTTCGCCCCCCTGGGCGAGCGGGATGTTTTCACTTATCAGCCAAATTTGCCAATGGATAGCAGGTACGTTGTCGACACAATTCACTTCAACAATCTCCAACCAATAAAATGGTATCACGGGCCTGAGTTAAGGGCGTCAATAAATTTTATAACCGATGCGAGGGGCTCCATCAAACTGGCGTTCAACCAATCAAGGCAAAATCTTTTCATGCTAAATAATACCATAACCATATCACCGAACGCCCAGTGGAAACTAGCCGATTACCATTTAAAACCAACCGTTGGGAATCAAATCTCATTGGGCGTTTTCCGAAACTTTCCAAAGCTATCAATGGAGGTTTCCGCTGAAACATTTGCAAAGCTAATTGGCAATACCACTGAATTTAAGGATGGTGCAAATTTTATTGAAACACCAAACGTTGAATCAATGGTTCTTCAGGGAAGTCAAACTTCATACGGCGTGGAGTTAATGGTTCGGAAAACAGCAGGAAGGTTAAATGGCTGGATTGCCTACACTTTCTCAAGATCCATCGTTGAAGTTAACGGGGAAGAGTTCTGGATGAGGATAAACCAGGGTGAACCATTCCCATCAAACTATGATATCCCCCATGTCCTCAATATTGTTGCAAATTACCGGTTCTCAAGACGGCTAAACATATCCTCTTCAACCACATACCAGCAAGGACGTCCAATCACTTACCCCATTTCTGTTTACTACGTTAACGGGGTTCCAATCATCGACTACTCCAAACGTAACGAGTTTCGAATTCCAGATTACTTTCGGATGGATTTATCCCTCTCAATTGAGGGGAACCTAAAACGGAAAAAGATGTTTCACAGCTCTTGGGTTCTGGGTGTTTACAACCTAACAGGGCGAAAAAATCCGTTCTCAATATACTTTAAAACTGAAGATGGCAGAATTAAAGGCTATAAGTACTCGATTATAGGCACTCCCATTTTAACCGCAACCTGGGTATTTAAACTCGGAAATTATGCCGCAGACTAAGAATATACTAATCTTTTTGCTCGCTTTCACTCTTTCAGGGTGCATCGAATCATACTACCCAAAGGAAATTGATGAGGCGATTGACACCTATGTTGTTTCCGGACAAGTAACATCCTCTCCTGGCTATCACACCATTAGGGTTTCAAAAGCTTCTTCCATCAGCAACCCTAGGTACATCCCCGTTTCAAACTGCATGGTAGAAGTAATCGACACTGATAACAACGTGTTTCCCTGTAACTCAACTGGAGAAAATGGAGAGTACCCCATTTGGATTGGAGAGGAGCACCTCAGCATTGGGAAAGGCTTTAAAGTGAACATCCACACCCCCGAAGGAGTTGAAATTGAGTCGGAGTTTGATTACCTGAAACCCTGTCCTGAAATTTCAAATGTATACTACGAAAGGGTAGATATCCCAACTACCGATCCTCTGTATTTCGAGAAGGGAATCCAGTTTAAGGTTGACCTTCTGGCAGACGACAGCTACGACCGCTTCTTCCGATGGGAAATTGAAGAAACCTACGAGTATCATGCATCCTACCCCATTACATGCTACTATGCTGGCTCGCTTTTTATACTCCCAATAGCCGATTATTCCCTCTTTTACTGTTGGGCAACAAACCCCATCCGTAATATATATACCCTCTCAACAAAAGGTCTTTCAGAAAATAAATTTCTAGGATATAAACTACACTTCGTTGATAACCACACTCAACGGTTGATGTATATTTATAGTATAAAAATTACGCAGCATGCCCTTAGCGAATCATTCTTCAATTACCTCGAACAACTTCGCGTTAACTCTTCTGAACAAGGTGGTTTGTTTGACACTCAACCAATAAGCATTACAGGAAACCTAACCTCAACTAATTACCCGAATCTGAAAGTGCTAGGTTTTTTTGGGGCATCTTCGGTAAGGTCAAAAAGGCTATTCTTTTCCAATGTTGAAAACCTTGACTTTGATGACCTGTACGATAGGTGCAGTCTCACAATAGTTGACTACAGACTAGACCTCTACGAACCGGAGGAATACCCTGTCTACCTTGTTATTGAAAACAATGCCCTTTGGTGGGCAAACAGGGGATGTTTCGATTGCACTGAGGCAGGCGGTACAACTGAAAAACCAACATTTTTGCCATAACTAGAACTCATGAATAGGTTTAAATATATTGGTCTCCTTATTTATACTTCCCTTGCACAACTATTTGCCTTTGCACAGGGTGAAGAAAGAACCTGCCAAAATGATAGGGTTATTCTCTGTTCAGATCGGAACATTTATGTTGCAGGAGAAATAGTTAGGTTTGCTGTACATATTAGTAATGAGGATAAGGCTAAACAAACTAGCAATGTTGTATACATTGAGCTCATCTCATCCGAGGGGCAACGTATTGTTTCAGGCAAATACTCCGTTGAAAATCAAGCGGCAAGTGGTTCATTTGCCATTCCTTCAGATGTTATTACAGGGAATTACTACCTTAAAGCGTACACAAAATGGATGAGAAACTTCAGTGTTACTGAGTATTTCTTTTCTTCAGTAAAAATTATAAACCCTTATCGGCAGGAGGTTCAAAACAACTCACATATCAACGCTACAGATGATAGTACCAAAGCATCACCCGTTACAGAGCCGTATTGCCCATTCAACATTGTAACTAAAAAAGAGGATTACAGCTTGCACGAGAAAGCATCCTTCATAGTAAGCAAAAATAATTCAGCCGAAGTTAAATGGGCAAATATCTCAATTGCCCCCAGAGCAAGCATAAATAACCATTTTGACTCAAGGAAACCAACCAATCTTAACCACGAAGAAGCATCTTTTTACTCCAATGAATCAAAAGGAATTATCATTTCAGGGAAAGTTTACGATGTTAAATCATCGCTACCTTTGCCATACACCAAGGTGAACCTTTCGCTGCTTGGAGCTGCATCAGATTTTATTTCAGTGCTTACCGACTCATTAGGGAGCTTCAACTTTAACATGCCTTTTTTAGAAGGGAAACATGAACTCTATATTGGGATTGAAGATAAAAGTAACGCTTCGATAAAGATTGATAACGATTACTGCTCAAGGAGTTTACGTTTTCATGCTCCTCCATTTGACCTCTCCGCAAACGAACGAGAAGCTGTTCAAAAAATGGTTTATAATATGGAAATTCAAAGCAGCTACCATTCAACAAATGAAGTTATTCCAAGCAACCAAACCTTGCCAGTTTGTTCAACACTATTCTACGGAACTTCTGACTATACGCTACTCCTAGATGATTATATTAACCTCCTTTCTATTGAGGAATACTTTCATGAGCTTTACCCAGATGTTTCCGTTCGAAAGGACAATGAGGGAAATCCTACCTTTAGAATTTATGGAGAAGCTCCTGAAATGCAAATTTACAAACCCCTTGTTCTAATCGATTTGGTTGCTGTAACCAAAGCTGAAAGTATTCTTTCGCTAAATCCAAGCCTGATTTCCCGAATCGAAATTATTACCAAACCCTACTACAAAGGCGAAATGATATTTGGCGGAATATTAAGTTTCTTCTCAAAAAAGGGCGATATGGCGGGGGTTGACCTTCCTCCAACCGATATGTTCCTCGAATTCGACTTCTTCTCGCCTGATTCAGTTCAAACAATAACAAACGAAGAGCTTCCTGTAAATATACCTGATACCAAAAATACCGTTCTTTGGATTGGTAACGCTTCCGATTTAATTAATAGGAATAGCACCATCCCATTTTCAACCCCTGATACTCCTGGAGAGTACACGATTCTGCTGCGAGGACTTGGACAGGATGGGAAATTTTTCCATTGCTCAAAAAACATCACAATAAAATAGCAGGAGAAACAGCAATCGGACTCCGTCTATGTTCAGCCTTTTTATGATTTGCATTCGCATTTACGCTTTATGTATATTTAAGTAAATTTATTATAAGTAGAAGTTAGGGAGGTAACTTCATCGCATTCCAAAATTCATTCACTTATAGGCAACTATTCGTATTTATTATGAGTTTAAAAAAAGTGGGAATGTTATAATTTCAATGAAATTACCAGCCACCACGTTAAAGGCACTCTTGTGTTGCCATTTTTATTAACAAAAACTATTACTTAACAAACCCGAATACCTTAAGAATGTTTGTTGGAAAAAAATCTTGCATAAATTGGATTCAGTCGAAACTTCGAGATCCTTCCATACAGAAAACCTCGAATAGGCTAGTTTTCTTTCTTCTAACTTTTGCTATTTCTGGGTGTATCGAACCATACCGCCCAAAAGATATTAGCGAAACGGTTGACACTTACGTTGTTTCCGGACGGGTTACATCAATGCCTGGTTACCATATAGTTAGGGTTTCAAAATCATCACCCATAGTGAATCCAAAATTTATCCCAGTATCAAACTGTGTTGTTAAAATTACCGATACAGAAAGTAACGTATTTCTCTGTGATTCTATAGGAGAGAATGGAGAGTACCCGATTTGGATTGGTGAAGAGTACCTCTCCATAGGAAAAGGATTTAAAGTTAGCGTTCATACACCTGAAGGTATTGAAATTGAGTCGGAGTTTGACTACCTTAAACCTTGTCCAGAAATTGCAAACATATACTACGAAAGGGTAGATATCCCCACTACAGATCCTTTGTACTTCGAAAAAGGTATCCAGTTTATGATCGATCTTCAGGCCGACGAAAGTTTCGACCGGTTTTTCCGTTGGGAAATTGAAGAAACCTACGAGTACCGAGCATCCTATCCTATTAGGTATTACTACATTGGATGGATGGTTTGGCTGCCACAACCAGATTACTCCCGATTTTACTGTTGGGCAACAAACCCAATTCTAAACATCTACACCCTTTCTACCAAAGGGCTACAAGAGAACAGATTTCTGGGATATAAACTTCATTTCGTTGACAACCATACACAAAGGTTAATGTACATGTACAGCTTAAAGGTTACTCAACATGCTCTTAGCGAGTCATATTTCAACTACCTTGAACAGCTTCGTGTTAACACATCGGAACAAGGAGGGCTGTTTGATACTCAACCTATTTCTATCACAGGAAATCTTTACTCCACAAACGCCCCAAATGTGAAAATCCTTGGATTCTTCGGAGCTTCATCGGTAAAATCAACCCGAGTTTTCTTTTCCGATATCGAAAACTTGCGATTTGACTTATATAATAAATGCACTCTATATATAGTAGATTACACGTTGGATATTTTCACCCCCGACGAATACCCAGTCTATTTTCTTCATCAAGATGGTGGTTTTTGGTGGGCAAACCAAGACTGTTTCGACTGTACCAAAGCTGGCGGTACAACGGAAAAGCCACCTTTTTGGCCCTAAAGTACTTTCTGTTAAAAAACCTAGGCCACATGAACCTGGAGTAAAACCCAATAAAACATTTATTACATTTTCAACCTCATAACCTCCAGCGATATACTACTTGCTTTTAGATGGCTATATAAAAAGCAACTTACTGCCGAAATAAAAACTTTCACCTTCAAGCAAGTACCCTTTTACATCAAACTCTGAGTTGACTTATATCAACTCGTAAAAGTTTAAAAATTATAATCACTTTATTTATAAAGTACGTAAATTTGTGGTTTATTTAGATTAATTCAATTTTAGCTGTTTCGTACCTAACAAATCACTAAACTTTTTCCGTAGTATTCTGTTGGTAAAACACAAACAGCACTAAATTAAAACCATAAATGGCTAACGATCAAGACAAAATACTCGACGAAGTAACCAGCCAGGATTATAAGTACGGATTTGTTACCAACATCGAAACCGAAACAATCCCCAAAGGGCTCAGCGAAGATGTTGTGCGGCTAATCTCTGAGAAAAAAGGCGAACCCGAATGGATGCTTGAGTTTCGCTTAAAGGCATTCAGGCACTGGCAAACCCTCGAAATGCCCCAGTGGGCTCACCTTAACATTCCCGAAATCGATTTTCAGGATGTAATTTACTACGCTGCACCCAAGCAGAAACCTACGCTGAACAGCTTAGACGAGGTTGACCCCGAGCTGCTCGACACCTTCAACAAGCTGGGCATTCCGCTTGAGGAGCAGAAACTTCTTACAGGCGTTGCCGTTGATGCAGTAATGGACAGCATTTCGGTGAAAACCACTTTCCGCGAAACCCTGGCAGAGCAAGGAATTATTTTCTGCTCCATGAGCGAAGCCATTCGGGAACACCCCGATTTGGTAAAAAAGTACCTCGCCTCTGTGGTTCCGGTTACCGACAATTTCTTTGCAGCGCTTAACTCAGCCGTATTCAGCGACGGTAGCTTCTGCTACATCCCAAAGGGTGTACGTTGCCCCATGGAGCTTAGCACCTACTTCCGCATTAACGCTGCAAACACCGGACAGTTTGAGCGTACGCTCATTGTTGCCGACGACAACAGCTACGTATCCTACCTCGAAGGATGCACCGCACCCCAGCGCGACGAGAACCAACTACACGCAGCAGTGGTAGAAATTGTAACAATGGAGAATGCCGAGGTGAAGTATTCAACCGTTCAGAACTGGTATCCTGGCGATAAGAATGGGAAAGGTGGAATTTACAACTTTGTAACCAAGCGAGGTATTTGCAAAGGTAAAAACAGCAAAATTTCGTGGACTCAGGTTGAAACAGGTTCTGCCATCACTTGGAAATATCCAAGTTGCATTTTGATGGGCGACAACTCATACGGTGAATTCTACTCCGTTGCTGTTACCAACAACCACCAGCAAGCCGACACCGGAACCAAAATGATTCACATTGGGAAGAACACTCGCAGCCGAATTGTGTCGAAAGGAATTTCTGCCGGAGTTAGCAACAACAGCTACCGCGGATTGGTGAAAGTTGTTAAGAATGCCGAAAACTCTCGCAATTTCTCACAGTGCGACTCTTTACTACTAGGCGATAAGTGCGGAGCACATACCTTCCCTTACATTGAAGTTGACAACCCATCGGCAGTTGTGGAGCACGAGGCAACCACTTCAAAAATTGGCGAGGACCAAATTTTCTACTGCAACCAGCGAGGAATTTCCACGGAAGATGCTGTCGCGCTTATAATCAACGGCTATGCAAAAGAAGTTTTAAATAAGCTCCCCATGGAATTTGCTGTTGAAGCGCAAAAGCTACTTCAAATTAGCCTCGAAGGCAGCGTAGGTTAAACGAATAAATTGAAAATACGAAACAACATACAGTATGCTTAAAATTAAAGATTTACACGCCGGTATTAATGGAAACAAAATTCTGAAAGGCATTAACCTTGAAGTAAAAGCCGGTGAAATACACGCCATTATGGGACCTAACGGTTCTGGTAAAAGTACATTAAGCGCCGTTCTTACCGGACGCGATATTTTCGAGGTTACCCACGGTGAAATTCAGTTCAACGGAAAAAATATTTTCGACCTTTCGCCCGAGGAGCGCTCGCGCGAAGGGCTTTTTTTAAGTTTTCAGTATCCCGTTGAAATTCCTGGTGTTAGCATGGTTAACTTTATGAAAACTGCTCTCAACGAGCATCGCAAGCACAAAGGGCTCGACCCGCTTTCTGCATCCGATTTCCTGAAGCTTATGCGCGAGCGCAAGGAATTGGTTGAAATTGATGCTGCACTCACCAACCGTGCCGTGAACGAGGGTTTCTCCGGAGGAGAAAAAAAGAAGAACGAAATTTTCCAGATGGCCATGCTCGAACCCAAGCTGGCAATTCTAGATGAAACCGACTCGGGCCTCGATATCGACGCGCTTCGCATTGTGGCAAACGGCGTTAATAAGCTAAAAACCCCCGACAACGCTACAATCGTTATTACTCACTACCAGCGCCTGCTCGATTACATCGTCCCCGATTTTGTTCACATACTCTACAACGGCCGGATTGTTAAAACCGGAGGCAAGGAGCTTGCCCTTGAACTTGAGGAGAAAGGTTACGACTGGATTAAAAATACTGAGGAAGTTTAAACGTGAGTCCAACAATTGTTGAACTTTCGTTAACTGTAAACGAATTGTTATGAACGCAACCACCATTGCTCAGAAAGAAGAGTTTATAAATCTTTATCTCGATAATCTCGATTTAATTACCGAGAACTCAGCCGATGTTCTCAATCATGCTAGGCAGGAGGCCATCGAGAACTTTAAGCTGCTCGGCTTTCCCGGCCCAAAAAACGAGAAGTATAAGTACCTTAAAGTAGAACCGCTATTCCGCAGCGACTTCGAGAAGTACTTTACACCCAAATGCATTAACTTCAACGTTGACGATATTTTCCGCTGCGATATTCCATCGCTCGATACTCACCTTGCCCTTACACTCAACGGGTTCTACCTCAACAACCCGGATTTTTTGATGGAAATTGAGCACGGTGTTATTATCGGGAGCCTGGCCGAAGCGGCCAAAAAGTATCCCAACGTGGTTTCTAAATACTACAACACGCTTGCTAACAACGACGAGGACGGGCTGGTTGCCCTTAACACTGCGTTCGCTCAGGATGGCGTTTTCGTTTACATTCCCAAAGGGGTTGTTCTTGAAAAGCCAATCCAAATTATCAACCTGCTAATGAGCGATGAGAACCAGCTGGTTCAGTACCGTAACCTTATTGTTGCCGAGGAAAACGCTCAAGCCAACGTAGTAATTTGCGACCACACGCTTTCACCCTCACAGTTCCTCTCGAATGTGGTTACTGAAGTTTTTACAAACCGTGGTGCCAACATCGATTTCGTTGCCATGCAGAACCAGCATAACGATTCTATCCAGTTTTCCCACCTTTTCGGAAACCAGGAACGCGACTCGGTACTTTCAACCAACTCCGTATCGCTTCATGGCGGTGTAATTCGAAATAACATCCACATTCTACTAAACGATGAGGGTTGTGAAAATCATACTTACGGATTGGCCTTGGCTGACCGAAACCAGCATAACGATATGTACTCTTTCATCGATCACGCTAAACCCAACTGCAACAGCAACGAGCTTTACAAGGCTATTCTCGACGACCAGGCAACCGGCGCATTCAACGGAAGAATCCTTGTTCGTAAGGATGCGCAGCAAACCCAGGCATTCCAAAGCAACAACAATTTGCTTCTGACTGCTGATGCTCGCATGCATACAAAACCTCAACTCGAAATATATGCTGATGATGTGAAGTGTAGCCATGGCGCAACCGTTGGCCAGCTCGATATGGATGCCAAGTTCTACATGCAATCGCGCGGGATTGGTGAGCGTGAGGCCAAACTTCTTTTGATGTTTGGTTTTGCTCACGATGTGGTTGGAAAAATTAAAATCGATCCTTTACGCATTCGAATCGACGAGCTGGTGAATAAGCGCCTACGTGGCGAACTTTCTCGCTGCCATAGCTGTCCTATGCATTGCTGCTAAAAAACAAATTATGTCATTCAACGTTAGCAAAATACGCTCCGATTTCCCTATTCTTAATCAGCAGATTTACGGAAAACCTTTGGTTTACTTCGATAACGGTGCAACCACACAAAAACCAAAATGTGTTCTCGATACCATCGATTATTTTCACAACCGGATAAATGCTAATATTCACCGTGGTGTACATAAACTTAGCGAAGAATCGACACAAGCATACGAAAATGCCCGTGAAACGGTAAGGGAATTTATCAACGCAAAGAGTTCCAAAGAGATTATATTCACTTCTGGCGCAACCGCCAGCATAAACTTGGTTGCCCACTCGTTTGGCGAAGCATTTATTAACGAAGGCGATGAGGTGATTGTTTCCGAAATGGAACACCACTCTAACATTGTTCCCTGGCAGCTGATTTGCGAGAGGAAAAATGCGAAGCTAAAAGTTTTACCATTCAATGATAAAGGCGAGTTAATTCTTGAAAAGTTAGAAGAACTAATCACAGAAAAAACCCGAATTATTGCCGTAAACCACGTTTCAAACTCACTTGGAACCATAAATCCCATTAAAAAAATTATTTCCAAAGCGCATGCAATGGGAGTAAAAGTTTTGGTTGACGGAGCGCAGGGCGTGAAACATGGAGTAATTGATATTCAGGATTTGGATGCAGATTTTTACGCCTTTTCGGGTCATAAAATTTACGGCCCAACTGGAATCGGAGTTCTTTACGCCAAGGAAGAAATTCTCGAAAAAATGCCGCCATGGCAGGGCGGTGGCGATATGATTGCATCCGTTTCTTTCGAAAAAACAGTTTACAACGAGTTACCTTTCAAATTCGAAGCAGGAACTGCAAACTACATCGGCGCTGCCGGTTTGGCTGCTGCGATAAAATATTACCAATCAGTTGGTATTGAAGAGGCTACAAACTACGAAGACGAAATCCTCCGCTACGCAACCCAACAGCTACTTTCTGTTGATGGAGTAAAAATTTACGGAAACGCAAAGGAAAAGGCCGCAATCATTTCATTCCTCATTGAGAATGTTCACCCATACGATGCCGGAATGATCCTCGACAAAATGGGCGTTGCCGTTCGCACCGGAACCCACTGCACCGAACCTGTTATGGCTCACTTCGGGATCGATGGAACTATCCGCGCTTCGCTGGCATTCTATAATACCAAAGAAGAAATCGATCAGCTGGTTGAAGGTGTGAAACGGGTAAAAATGATGTTTGCCTAGCAAAACAAAAAAGCTAAATACAATCAGCAAAACTTGCCGTTGTATTTAGCTTATAAATTTCCTGCTACTCTTTAAAATAATCGTTCGGATTTACTGCTTCGCCATTTTTCATTACCATGTAATGAAGATGTGGACCAGTGGATTGCCCGCTATTTCCAACATAGCCAATCACCTGACCTTTTTTTACAGTATCGCCTTCTTTAACAATATATTCATTAAGATGCGCATACCAGGTTTGGTGTTCTTCGCCATGCTGAATTACAACCAAATTTCCCCAGTTCCCTTTCTCCATTGCTTTTGCCACAACTCCGTTTGCAGTTGCTTTAACCGGAGTTCCAAGTGGCGCCCTGAAATCAATTCCGTTATGTGTAACCTCTTTCTTGGTAAAAGGATTTAAAAAGGTTACACCAAAATCATTCGAAACTGAATTTTTATCTAAAGGTTTTATCGAGGGTAATTCAGCAACAACAGCAACCTCATTGTTTTGAACTAGCAATGATTTGTCTTTAGCACTAAACGAAAATGCCTGAAACACTAGCGCCACCAGCACTAGGTAAATCATGTATCCAAGTTTTCGACTTTTGGGTGTTTTATTTTTTGTGATCATTTCAACTCTGTTTTTTAAGGATTGGTAATAAAAAGGATTTGTAAGTCCCAGAATATTACAGCTATCAGTACAGGCAAGCAGCAGCCTCAGATACTCGTCTTTTGCGGAAGAACTTTTTATTGCGCTGCTATCAGCCGTGAACTCGTGAACATTCTTGAGCGACTTTCTGAACAGGTAGACAAAAGGGTTAAACCATAAAAGTATGCAGTATAGCTCTACTACAATCAAATCGAGCGTATGCAGCATGGCTGCATGAACAGTTTCGTGATCCTTTACCATATTAAACTCCTCCGATTCTACCATCTTTGCCGGGATAAAAATCCAGCTAAAGAAAGTGAAAGGAGACATCGCTCTGTTTGAAATCACGAAGCTAAATTTACCATAGTTGTATTGCAACGAATCTTTCTTCAATCTCACGATTTTAGCTAGCTGAAATGCAAACCGAACCAATAAAAACGCGCATACAGACAGGTACGCAACTAACAGTAAGTTCACATTTGTGCTCGACAATCCGCCGGAATTTCCTTCAATAAACTCAGGAAAAACTACAGTAAATTCAACAAAAGTTCCCTTTATTTTTTCAAGGGTTTCTACATTTTTCGATACAAAAAGATTCAGGTTGATTGCCGGTGCTAGTAACGAAAAAGGCAAAATGGATAGCAGCGTTGCTCTGTTTAATCCATGCAACGTGTTAGTTCTGAATAGCGCAAAGTAGAAAACGTAAAGCACTACCTGAACAGCGCTAACTTTTATAAGGTATATAAGTATACTATCCATTATTTTTGTCCTTCTCTTTTATTTTGCTCTCAATCACCTTTTTAATCTTTTCGAGCTCTGAAATGCTAAGATTTTCAGTTTCGGTAAACGCCGAAACGAAGCTGGTGGTTGAACCATTAAAAAAGTTACTAACCAAACTTTTCATCTGGCTCCTAAAGTATTCGCTCTTGCTAATCAAGGGATAGTACTCATGTATTTTTCCGTAAGTATTAAAACCTATCGCTCCCTTTTTTACAAGAACCCTAATTACCGTCGAAACGGTTGTGTAGGCAGGTTTTGGCTGTGGAAACTGGTCAACTATATCTTTCAGAAAACCTTTCCCTAACTTCCAAAGGTACTGCATTACTTGTTCTTCCGCTTTTGTCAATTCTGTCATGATGCAAATATAACTATATTTTTAATTATATAACTATATTTATAGTCATATATTAAGAATTATTCAAAAATAATTCATATTGATTTAAATTACAGATGATTAAAATTATTTCAGTGATAAGTATCTTTACGTTATATTTGCAAAAATAAATGTAGAAATCATGACTATTGATCAAGTTCAAAACCAAATAGTTGAGGAGTTCAGCATTTTCGACGACTGGATGGATCGCTACCAGCAGCTCATTGACATTGGTAGCGAGCTAAAACCTATGGACGAAAAGAAGCGTTCCGAACAACACCTTATTAAAGGTTGCCAAAGCAAGGTTTGGGTTGATGCTGAGCTGAACGATGGAAAAATCTTCTTCACTGCCGATAGCGACGCAATCATTACAAAAGGGATTGTTGCTCTACTAATTCGGGTTTTAAACGGCCAATCTCCAAAGGATATTATCGATGCTGATTTATTCTTTATCGATAAAATTGGACTGAAAGAGAACCTCTCGCCTACCCGTTCCAACGGGCTTCTGGCAATGATGAAGCAAATGAAACTTTACGCGCTGGCTTATCAAGCAAAACTTGAAGGGAAATAAACAGTTTGTGTGTAGCATTGTTATTAAAGTAAAAAATATACCTATATAAAAATGGGAAGTCCACTTGATATTTTGGCCATTGAGGCCAACATAGTAACAGTTCTAAAGAACGTTTTCGACCCCGAAATTCCGGTAAACATCTACGATCTTGGCCTAATATACGAGGTTGATGTGGAGGACGATGGGAAAACAACCGTAAAAATGACCCTAACCGCTCCGAATTGTCCAATGGCCGACCAGCTGCTGCAGGAAGTGAATGATAGGGTTGGTGAGGTTGAAGGCGTTTCGGAGGTAATAATAAATTTAACTTTTGATCCTCCTTGGGACAAAAGCATGATGAGCGACGAAGCGCTGCTAGAACTCGGATTTTTATAGAATTAATCAAACCCAATCTATGACCTTTAAAACCATCTTTAAAACCACCCGCACATATTCAATTATTGTTTTCGGGTTATTTCTTTACGCCCTTTCGTGGACAGCTTTTCTCCTTCCACACAAAATTACCGGAGGTGGAGTTTCCGGTATCGGTGCTTTGGTATACTACGCAACAGGATTTCCGGTTGGTTACACATACTTTATTATTAATATCGGATTAATTCTGGTTGCTATAAAAATGCTTGGCGCCAGTTTCGGTGTAAAAACCATTTTTGGTGTTGTAACGGGAGCTTTTTTACTGTCAATTCTCCAGCCATTAATTCAAATTCCTATTGTTGAGGATAAATTCCTTTCAGCAATAATTGGAGGTATTCTAGCAGGTGTTGGCCTAGGAATTATTTTTACTCAGGGTGGAAGCACCGGCGGAACCGATATTATTGCAATGATTATCAACAAGTACCGCAACATCAGTCCCGGTAGGGTAATCCTTCTTTGCGATGTGTTTATCATCGGGTCATCGTTCCTCGTGCTCACCGAGCTGGTTCCCGTTAAACGAATTGAAACCATAGTGTACGGGTACGTTGCAATGGCAATTACTGCATACGCAATCGATATGGTACTTTCTGGCAGCCGACAATCGGTTCAAATGTTTATTTTCTCAAAAAGTTACAAAGAAATTGCCGACCGGATTACAAAGGAAATGAACCGAGGCGTTACCGTTATCGATGGGGTTGGCTGGTACTCACAGGAAAATCAAAAAGTGGTAATTACCCTCGTTCGTAAGCACGAAGCCAACGACATATACAGGTTAATAAAAGAGGTTGACACCGATGCGTTCATTTCAGTCGCCAATGTAATGGGAGTTTACGGTAGGGGGTTTGAGAGAATTCGATCTTAACCTGTCAGCGAGGTTCCCTTTGAAATAGTTTAAAAAGTTAGGAGGTTCCTCCTAATTTTCCTTTTTTTGCACTAAATACACACCCACAAAACGAATTGTATCGAAATGAAGAATACCCTGCTTTCAATTCTACTTGCACTGCTCTCCCTGGCGCTTGTCCACTTCTACATACAAACCTCCTACTTCTATATCCAACCCTCTTCAGAAAATAGCACCCCCCACAGCTCCAACCAAAAAAGGGTGTATGAGTATGGCATTCCTGCGGACTCGTTTTACATCGAAACTTTTTCGGTAAAACGAAACCAAACCCTTGGAAGCATAATGGCTTCGCTGGGAATTAGCAACGATATAATTCAGCAGCTACCCGAAAAAACGAGAGGGGTTTTTAATATCCGTTCAATAAAGGCCGGAAATACTTACAAAACCTTCACCCGTCGTGATTCACTTGCCACCCTTGAGTTTATTGTTTACGAGCATTCCTATACCGATTACATAGTTTTTCACCTTACCGATTCCTTAACCGTTAAATCGGAACAGAAAGACATTGTTGCCATTACCAAACTCAGCGAAGCTGAAATAAACTCCTCATTATGGGAAGCCATGTACGATTACAACCTCAAACCCGTTCTGGCTCTCGACCTTTCAGAAGTTTTTGCCTGGGCTGTCGATTTCTTCGGGTTGTACAAAGGCGATAAATTCAAGGTTCTTTATGATGAACTTTATGTTGATGACGAATCGGTTGGGATTGGTACCATTCACGCTGCATGGTTCGAGCACAGGGGAGAAAAATACTACGCTTTCCGCTACCAGCAGGATTCGGTATGGAGCTACTGGGACGAACACGGGAATAGCCTTCGAAAAGCATTCCTGAAGGCTCCGCTTCGATTCTCCCGAATCAGCTCAAAGTTCTCCTACAATCGAAAACATCCCGTGCTTAAAATCTATCGCCCTCACACGGGAGTTGATTATGCCGCCCCCGAAGGAACTCCGGTTATGGCGCTGGGCGACGGGGTTGTAGTTGAGAAAGGCTACAACAAAGCTGCCGGGAACTACGTTAAAATTAAACACAACAGTGTTTATACTACGGGCTACAACCACTTCTCCCGGTTTGGAAAGGGAATTTCAAAAGGAACCCGGGTTGCCCAAGGGCAAATTATCGGTTACGTTGGAAAAACAGGCTACGCAACCGGTCCACATCTCGATTTGCGATTCTGGAAAAACGGGAAAGCAGTCGATCCACTGAAAATTGAGGCGCCTTCTGTTGAACCAATAAAGGATGAAAACCGTGAAGTTTTTTCAAAGCTAGTAGCAACCTACCGAGCAAAGCTCGATAGCATTTCACCCCGTCCGGTATTCCCCGAAAGTACCACTCACTTCTCCTTCGACTACTAGAGCTGCGAAACGATTCGTTCAATTACTGCTGGGTAATGCTGATACTCCAGGTTATGCACCCTGTTGGCTAACGTTTCTGGCCTGTCGCACGACATAACCGGGCACTTTGCCTGAAACAGGATATCTCCTTTATCATACTCGGCATTCACAAAGTGAATGGTTATTCCACTCTCCATCTCATTGGCAGCAAGAACCGCTTCGTGCACACGCAAACCGTACATTCCTTTACCACCAAACTTTGGAAGAAGTGCCGGATGAATGTTTACAATTCTATCCTCATACGCGTTGAGAATGTCTGCCGGTACTAGCTTCAGAAAACCCGCTAAAACAATAAAATCAACTTCCAATTCTTTTAACTTCGAAAGAACTACCCCGTTCTTCAATTCCTCCAATGAAAACAGAACAGTTTGAACACCCAGCCGTTTCATTCGTTCAAACACCTGTGCAACAGGGTTATCAGAAAGAACCACTTTAACGGCAACAGTTTCTGAACCCTGAAAGTACCTTACAATGTTTTCTGCATTGGTTCCCGAACCCGATGCGAAAATTGCTATATGCTTCATTTTGTGGTTTATATATTTTGAAATATTGTTTTTTTATCAAAAAAAGAAGTTTAAAGCATCAAAAATAGAAACAAAAACTATACTTTTGCGCAGTAAAAAAAAATAACCTCATTTTTTTGGGGGAATGTTTTTTTGCCAAATTTGAAAATAACCTAATTATTAATTAAACACTTAAAGTTATGTCGGATATTGCTACCAGAGTAAAGGCCATTATCGTAGACAAGTTAGGAGTTGATGAGAACGAGGTAACTCCAGAGGCCAGCTTTACCAACGATTTAGGTGCAGATTCACTTGACACTGTAGAGCTAATCATGGAATTCGAGAAAGAGTTTAACCTTCCAATTCCCGATGAGGAAGCTGAAAAGATTGGAACCGTTGGTGACGCAATCAGTTACATCACAAACCATTCTAGCTAAGAAGTAAGCAAAAGGCAGGTAACAAGTTTAACAATTACAAAAAAACCCATGGAGCTTAAACGTGTTGTTGTTACAGGATTAGGAACCATTAATCCAATTGGAAATAGCATTCAAGAGTTTTGGAATAATTTGGAACAAGGTGTTAGCGGATGTGAGCTTATCACCAGTTTCGATACCACCAAGTTTAAAACAAAGTTTGCCTGCCAGGTAAAAAACTTTGATCCCCTCCAACACTTCGAACGGAAAGAACTTCGCAAGTACGACCCTTACACTCAGTATGCTCTTGTGTCTGCACATGAGGCATTCCTCGATTCTGGTCTCGATCTTGAAAAGATTGACCACGATTCGGCTGGCGTTGTTTGGGCTTCGGGTATTGGGGGAATCCAATCTTTCATGGAAGAACTTAGAGGCTATTTCGCGGGTGATGGTACCCCGCGATTTAGTCCTTTCTTCATTCCAAGAATGATTGCCGACATTGCTTCGGGGCACATTAGCATACGCTACGGTTTTAGGGGTCCAAACTACTCCACTGTTTCAGCTTGCGCTTCGTCAACTCACGCAATCATCGACTCTCTATTCCTTATCCGCATGGGTAAGGCCAAAATAATGATTACCGGAGGTTCTGAAGCTTCTGTTAACGAAGCTGGCCTCGGTGGCTTTAACTCTATGCAAGCCATCTCAACCAACAACGATCAATTCAAATCGGCTTCACGCCCTTTCGATGGAACCCGCGATGGTTTTGTTATGGGTGATGGTGGAGGAGCACTTGTTTTAGAGGAGCTTGAGCATGCCAAAGCACGTGGTGCAAAAATATACGCAGAAGTTGTTGGTGGTGGAATGACCGCTGATGCCCACCATTTTACAGCTCCACATCCCGAGGGGCTTGGTGCTATAAACGTTATGAAAAATGCCATTAGCGATGCTGGCCTTAGGGTTGAAGATATTGACTACATCAATGCTCATGGCACATCCACTCCACTTAACGATGTGGCTGAAACCAGAGCCATTGTGAAAGTCTTTGGAGAGCATGCATACAAACTCAACATTAGCTCAACAAAATCCATGACTGGGCACCTACTCGGAGCTGCAGGCGCTGTTGAGTCTATCGCTTCTGTTTCTGCAATCTATCGGGGTATCATTCCTCCAACAATCAATCACACAACACCTGACCCCGAGATTGACGGCAAACTTAACCTAACCCTTAACAAACCTCAAAAGCGAGATGTTAAGGTAGCACTTAGCAATACCTTTGGTTTTGGCGGTCACAACTCATCGGTGGTTTTCAAAAAATTTGAAGAATAGTTCGGAAAGGTAACGTGATTAAAATCTTCCTTCGACCCATAAAAAGGTTAAAAGTTGAACCTGCCGATAAGAAACTCTTACAGCAGCTAAGGAAGTATTTTGGATTAAAGCCAAAAAACCTGGAACTATACAAAATTGCACTGATTCATAAATCGGCCTCCACCGTAATATCAAACGGAAAAAAGGTTAACAACGAAAGGCTCGAGTATTTGGGCGATGCGATTCTTGATGCGATTGTTGCTGAACACCTTTTCTCAAACTTCCCAAATCAGAACGAGGGCTTTCTTACAAAAATGCGATCACGTATTGTAAGCCGCCAAAGCCTCAACAACCTGGCAATTGATATTGGACTGAATCGGTTTGTTGTTACACAAACCAATAATCCGCTCGCCCACAAACACATTTTTGGCGATGCGCTGGAAGCATTTATCGGAGCCATATACCTTGATAAGGGGTACAAGAATACCAACCAGTGGATTGTAAAGCATTTGTTTCGCAAGCATGTCGATTTAGATAAACTGCAACAAACTGAAACCGACTACAAAAGCCGGATTATTGAGTGGGCTCAGAAACACAAATATTCGCTTTCATTCGAGAGTTCAGAAAGAGAAAATGGTAAGAGTAGCACTCCCCTATTTGAATCGCAACTATTCCTTAACCATAAACTTATGGGGTCTGGATTTGGGACCTCTAAGAAAGAAGCGGAACAAAACGCCTCCCTCGTTGCTCAGGAAAGGCTTGATATTCTTTTCCCGGGAAACACTGAACAATCGGAGGAAGTCCCCTGGCAAAACTAATTGAAAGACAAATCTCTGCTGAATTTTGCATTCCAAACATAAAGGTAATGAGCAAGAAACACAAGCTTAGCATTCAAAAAGAACCATTTGCTTCCATTGCCATTATTTGCCCGGAAGGGCATCAAAAACTTTCGTGGTTACTGAACAACTCCCTAAGGTTTGAGTTTAGCGAACGCCTGCCCACGCACGAAATCATTGATGAGAATTTAAAAGATTTCCCCGTTTTTATCGATAATAGCAGCAATTCTGACTTTGCATTCAAATTAATAAAAAATAAGTTTGAAGGGAAGGTGCTTTTAAAGTCTATGCCTAACATCGACTTCATTCTTAAAGTTGAAGGGAATACCAACGATTTATATATAAAAGAACTTGCAAAAAGAATAAAATCAACACCTGGCGTGCTGGGAGCAATTCAGCTGGAAGATAGGATGAAGGATATTTCTACCCTTGATCAAATATAAAAAAACAGGCGGGCACCACCCCGCCTGATAAACCCTAAAACTATAAACCTATGAAAAAACCTCTTGTGCTAAGTAGCTATAGCTATTATATACACTTTTCGAAGTTAATCATGGCACAAAGGTAAACCACAGGAGAGCTAACTGCCTTTAACTACTGTTAAATATTGTTAAGGCCACTAGCAGAGGAACTTAAAACCGATTACATTTGTGGTAATGACACGAAAAACGATTCTTCTACTCACACTCATCATTTCGATTGCAACCATAGGCCTAGTGATGGTTCAATCGAAATGGGTTCGAACTTCAATGGAAATAAAAGAAGAGCAATTCAACCAAACAGCGGGTTTGGCTCTTCAGAGAATTGTGAGCGAGGTAGAACACCAAGAAACCGTTGTTCAGATTATCGATGAGGTTAAACCATACTCTTCAATTGGCTCCGCTTCGTTGCCAAGCCTTTCATACCAGTACAGTACAATTAATAGAACACGTAGCGGGTTCAGAACTCTCGAGAAAAAGCAGCAGGCGTTTACGCTTCGGAGCCTCGACACGCTAAAAATTCCGTCGGTTATAGGGCTCACAACTAATGATTCCCTAAAGGTTAGCAAAAACGAGAACTCTCTCATTAACATTAAACCAACCCGTGGCTCCCAGTCGCTTTCCGATTTGAATTTCAACATCTCCATCGATGAAAGATTCAAAAACAAAACCGTTTTTGTTGAAAACATCGTGGATAAACTTATTCGCGTAGAACTTCCTATTGAAGAACGTATCCCACAAATGGTGCTCGACACAATAATTCAAACCGAACTTCAAAAACTTGGAATTGGCGCAAAATACGATTATAAACTAACTACCGATACTGATAGCACCGTTTATAAGAGCCAGGGGTTCCCTGTATTTCCCAAAAGCAGAGTTTACAGAACAAACCTTTACCCCAACGATTTCTTCTCAAGGCGCTACTTCCTTTCGCTATACTTCCCTAACCAAAGAAGTTATATTTTTGGTTCACTTGGGGCAATGACCTTTGCTACTTTCGCGCTAACTCTTATCATAATTTTCAGCTTCAGCATCACCATCTTCATCATCTTCCGCCAAAAAAAACTCTCTGAAATTAAGAGCGATTTTGTGAGTAACATGACCCATGAGCTGAAAACACCGATATCTACAATATCCCTAGCTTCGCAAATGCTTAATGACACCACAATTCCCGTTGAAAGAAAAAACATAGGCTACCTTGGAGGAATAATTTCAGAGGAGAGTAAAAGGCTTGGGCTTCAAGTTGAAAAGGTGCTTCAGATGGCCATTTTTGATAAAACCAAACTCAAACTCAAACTCAAAGAGATTGATATACACCATGTCATCGAAAAGGTTACATGCTCCTTCGCCATTCAACTACAAAATGTGGATGGCACCCTTCACCAAAATCTTGACTCCACTTCTCCAATCTGCATTGCCGACGAAGTGCACGTGACAAACGTTATCAACAACCTACTTGATAATGCTCTTAAATATAGAAACGGGAAAACAGAAATATCAATTTCAACAAAAAACGCATCAACTGGCATTGTTGTTGCGGTAAAAGACAATGGGATTGGAATTAGCCGAGAGAACCAAAAAAGAATATTCGACCAATTTTATCGCGTTCCTACCGGAAATATCCATAATGTAAAGGGCTTCGGCCTCGGCCTTAGCTACGTGAAAAAAATTGTTGAAGCCCACGGAGGAAAAATTTGGGTAGAAAGCAATTTAGGACTTGGAAGCCAATTCAGCATTTTTTTACCCTACGAAGGGCCCAGTAATAGTAGTAACTAGAAATAAAAAAATTCAATACAATGGAAAATGCAAAAATCAGAGTGCTTTTAGCTGAGGATGATGAAAACCTGGGAATGTTGCTTAAAGAATACCTGCAAGCAAAAGGTTACGACACTGACCTATATAAGGATGGAGAAAAAGCCTTTAAAGGCTTTAAAACCAACCATTACGATATCTGCATCCTTGACGTAATGATGCCAATAAAAGACGGGTTCTCCCTCGCCAAAGATATTCGGATGGTAAATAGCAACATGCCAATTCTTTTCCTAACAGCCAAGTCGATGAAGGATGATGTGCTCGAAGGGTTCTCTGTGGGTGCTGATGATTACATGACAAAACCATTTAGCATTGAGGAGCTGCTCGTTCGAATTGAAGCAATCCTCAGAAGATACCGTAAGGATCAGAGCGGAAATGGTCAAAATGTATTCCGGATAGGAATTTACGAGTTTGATGCAACGAAACAGACTTTAACCAAAGAGAACGATTCACGCAAACTCACCACCAAGGAATCGGAGCTTCTCAAATACCTTTGCATGAACAAAAACAATGTTCTGGATCGTAACTTTGCATTAAAAACTATCTGGATTGATGACAGCTACTTTAATGCCAGAAGCATGGATGTGTACATTACAAAACTCAGAAAATACCTAAGCGACGACCCAACCATTGAAATTATTAACGTTAGAGGGAAAGGCTTCAAACTAATCTCAACCCCTTAAAAATAATTTTCAGAATGGTTAAAAAAGTAACCTTATTTTTGCTTTTTCGTTAACTTTGTTGGATTCATATATTTATTTTTGTTTTCTTGGTTTTATTCGCTTTTTTTTGTATAATTGATTTTGGTTTAACGGGAAACATTTGAGGAAATGGAAAAGATAGTATTGGAACCAACAAACGAAACACCAAAGGTGGTGCTTGATAAAGAGAATAATATATTTGAGTTCTCTGGAAACTCATTGCCAGAAGATGTTACAACCTTCTATAACCCAATCCTTTGCTGGTTCGACGAATACGCCAACTCTCCAAACGATAAAACCCAGGTAATATTCAACTTTGAATACTACAATACCTCCTCGTCAAAAATGATTCTCAAACTGCTCGAAAAATTCAGAGATATTCACAGGCAAGGCTTCGACTTTGAGGTGCACTGGCATTTTATGGAAGACGATGAGGATATGATCGAAGCAGGTGAAGATTACTCAGAAAACATTAAAATCCCTTTCAAATTTATTGGCCACTCACGTTAGTTAATATAACCCGAAACCAATCACTCAATGGCACTCCTAAAACTCCGGCTCTCTGTCCTTAAACTTGTTGGACGATTCCCTAATACCGAAACCCTCGAAGCTCAGGATAAAGCGTTAAGAGAAGAGTTCGAAGAGTTTAACCATTTCAGCCAATCTAATGAGCTAAACCATTTCCTTTCCCTTCAAGAGTTTGTTAAATCGGGCGAACCAGATAAGGTAAAAAATGAGCTCAACGCTCTAAAATACGCTGGTTCTCAAGAGCACCAGAAGGAACAAGAGTTTACAAAACTATCAAAGGACAAAACCCTTATAAACTACTTCAAAGTTAAGAACTCAAGTAAACTAGAACTATTCCGAAACGTAGAACTCTCGGGCAAACCAACTCGTTTTATTGAGCTACAGCAAGTGGTTGAATCGTCTGAGTATAAAAATAATCGGAGGCAGCATAAAAAGGAAAACTCCGATGAGTATCAGCACGAAATTGAGTTTAAAAAATTGAAGGCCGATTCTGAGCTTAAACAATACTTCAAACTTAAAAAGTGGAAACCGCTAAACGATTACTTTTCCATCGAAAGTTCCGAAATACTTCCAAAGTACGAGGAGCTAAAGAGTTATATCGAATCGGCAGAATTTAAAGCAAGGAAAGAGTACTTGCTATCAAAGAGTAAGTTCGAAAAATCCGATGCCTACCAGAAACTTCAGGAGTTTAAAAATTTAGAGAAATCTGAAAAAATAGTTTGGTTCTTCCACTGCCAAAAATCGAACAAGTTCGATGATATTAAGCGATGGAAATTAACCTTCGAAGAAAACTTCGACACAAAAAAACTTGATTCTAGCAAGTGGATAACCCGCTACTTCTGGGGGGAAGCGCTACTAAATAAAAGTTACTCGCTTGCCGCTGACCACCACTGGTATACCGATGAATCGAACTTTGAAATAACCAACAGCACCCTAAAAATTATCACCAAACAGGAAGCTACCGAAGGTATTGCCTGGGATTTCAAGTATGGATTCGTGCCAAAATCGTTCAACTACACATCGGGGCTAATTAGCACCGGTCAATCGTTCAGACAAAAAGAAGGACGGTTCGAAGCAAAAATTAAGCTAACCAGCACAAAGGGAATTTACCATGCTTTTTGGCTTGTTGGCGATAAAACCATCCCTGAAATTGATATCCTGAGGCAGAAGGGCGATAACAGCTCATCATTCCAAGGAGCCTATTTTTGGATGAACGGAGAGGGCAAAACCAAAAAAAGCATTACCTCTGTTGGTGGCCTAAACCTTAAAAACAATTTCTTTATCCTGAGCATTGATTGGGATGCAAACAGCATTGTGTGGAAAATAAACGGAATCCCATACAAAGAGGAAAAGAATAATCTACCAGATTCTCCTCTCTACGTAGTAATTTCATCAGGCGTTAATTCACAACCAAACGATGCCAACTTACCAGTTACCTTAGAGGTGGACTGGGTGCGTTGCTGGAAAAACGAAGAAGCTTCTTAGATTCGGTAGGCTGAAACATTCAACCTAACATTATAATCGGTATCAAACTCGTTGTGCGAATCGAAGTTCCACAACCACGAATCAATTTTATCAAAATTTGTTGTGTTTACAAGTATTCTTGGTTTTGTGGCCACCAATCTCCCTTCGTTATCGTAAAGTTCTTCCTCAAAATCGGTTACCAGTAAACTTCCCCCCTTGGGAAGAAAATCGATATGTGATTGCTGAATAGCCTGAGTAACCTCTAATGCCTGCCGATCGGCTATCAACCCTTTATTCTGAAGAAAATCAACAATATGAAAATGAAGTTGGCTCAGAAGATTTATTGACAAAAACAAATCCGATTCGAATGCTGAGCTGGAAATTGGTTTTTGAATGGCATGGATAAAATTTGCGAACCTTCCAACTCCTCGCGATTTTGAAAAATCCCAAGCAGCATCGATTGCTCCTGATATATCAAAATTAATAAAACTAATTTTTGAGTTATTCCGAAATTTGTGTGTAATCCTTGATGGGTGGGCAATATCAACCAATCTAACGTTAATGTCTGCATCCAAAATCTCTGCAAGAGGAATATCAAGCAACCATCCACTTCCTAAAATTGTTACCGACTTGGGATTAGAACGTTGGATTTGTTCGAGGATTATTGAACGAGTTTTCTGAAGGTGATTTTCCCAAGCTCCTTCCTCTCTGAGGAACCTGCGCATTATACCCGACTGGTTCTGAAAAAAACCCATCCGGTAAAGTTTCCACCATTTTATTAGCTCTTGCAAAAGTATCTTCCTGATTAATCCAATTTGAGAACAGCAAGGAATGCCTGCTGCGGAACCTCCACGTTTCCTACCTGACGCATACGTTTTTTGCCTTTCTTCTGTTTCTCAAGCAGCTTACGCTTACGTGTAATATCCCCACCGTAACATTTTGCCGTAACGTCCTTTCGTAAAGCCTTAATGGTTTCACGGGCAATAATTTTTGCTCCAATTGCTGCCTGAATGGCGATGTCGAACTGCTGGCGAGGGATTAGATCTTTAAGTTTCTCACACATACGACGGCCAAAACTGTAGGCATAATCCTGATGAATTAGCGTAGATAAAGCATCAACCATTTCGCCGTTTAGCAAAATATCGAGCCTCACCAGCCTGGCATCCTGGTAGCCATCCATATGGTAATCGAGCGATGCGTACCCTCTGGAAATGGACTTAAGCTTATCGTAGAAGTCAAAAACAATCTCGCTCAGAGGCATCCTAAAAGTAAGTTCTATGCGGTTTGTTGTGAGGAAGACCTGGTTTTTAAGAACTCCCCGTTTATCAACACAAAGTTTAATTACTGCCCCCAGCGAATCGTTGTTTGTGATTATTTGCGCCTGAATGGTTGGCTCCTCAATCCTGTCGATATGGTTTGAGGGGGGTAGCCCGCTTGGGTTATGAATCTCCAACTTCTCTCCTTTGGTTGTGTAAACGTTGAACGATACGTTTGGAACGGTAGTAATCACATCCATATCGAACTCACGGTACAAACGCTCCTGAACAATTTCCATATGCAGCAGCCCAAGGAAACCGCAACGGAAGCCGAACCCTAGCGCCAAGGAACTTTCAGGCTCAAAGGTTAAAGAAGCATCGTTGAGCTTTAACTTTTCGAGCGAAGCTCGAAGATCCTCGTAATCGTCGGCTTCAACCGGGTAAACACCAGCAAAAACCATGGGTTTCACATCCTCGAAACCAGCAATACCTTTACTGCAGGGCCGTGCTACGTGGGTTACCGTATCGCCAACTTTAACCTCCGATGAATCTTTTATGCCAGATATTATGTATCCCACATCGCCGGCACTTATTGAGTCTTTGGGCATCATTTTAAGGCGAAGAATTCCAACCTCGTCGGCATCGTACTGCTGGTTTGTGTTGAAGAACTTCACCCGGTCGCCCTTACGAATAGTTCCGTTAAAAATCTTGAAGTAGGCAATGATTCCTCGGAACGAGTTGAAAACCGAATCGAAAATTAGCGCCTGAAGCGGAGCTTCGGGATCGCCCTTGGGCGATGGAATACGTTTGACGATAGCTTCAAGAACATCGCTCACACCCATGCCAGTTTTTGCGCTTGTGGCGATAATATCGTCGCGATCGCAACCAATGAGCTCCACTATCTGATCCTTGACATCCTCCACCATGGCGGCATCCATGTCGATTTTATTTACAACCGGAATAATCTCCAGATCGTGACCGATGGCCAGGTAGAGGTTCGAAATTGTTTGTGCCTGAATTCCCTGCGTTGCATCCACAACAAGCAACGCTCCCTCGCATGAAGCGATGGCACGTGAAACCTCGTACGAAAAATCGACGTGACCCGGAGTATCAATTAAGTTTAGCACGTACTTCTGCCCTTCGTGCAGGTAGTCCATCTGTATGGCGTGGCTCTTAATGGTAATTCCCTTTTCACGCTCCAGATCCATGCTGTCGAGCACCTGTTCCTGCCTCTCCTTCTCGGTAAGGGTGTTGGTTAACTCCAGCAGCCTGTCGGCCAAAGTGCTTTTTCCGTGGTCGATATGGGCAATAATGCAGAAGTTGCGGATGTTGTTCATATGGTTACAATTTGGAGCGCAAAGATATTGAAAATTGGGGAAAAAGAGAATAGCAATGTAACTATTCATCAACAAAAAAAGGAACCTAAGTTCCTTTTTATCTTTTTCTTAACAAAAGTGTTTTACAG